>ENA-OQDC01000811-OQDC01000811.1-human-gut-metagenome-genome-assembly--contig:-NODE-811-length-19369-cov-5.250961_pt1 | contig 19369 bp, 16 predicted proteins | sample MGYA00242770_ERZ504601 | MGnify/ENA primary metagenome ERZ504601 (study PRJEB26092, sample SAMD00036305) | human gut metagenome | host: Homo sapiens | study: EMG produced TPA metagenomics assembly of...
GAAGCCAGCGGCTAATTGTGGTACGTTTCAGACCTTTTTCACGTTCAAATTCACTACGGTTCTGGGAAGAACACATGTATTCTTCCAGATAAGACAGACATTCTGCCTTTGAATACTTCCGATTTTTTACGCATATTACTAAATAAATTGTGTCAACTTATTTAGTACACTACAAACGTCGAAGCGTTTTGGAAGAAACGTAAAGGCGTTTTTTTTATGCCTGTTTTTTTAATTAGTCAATCGCCACAATTTCAAACACTTCTGCAGCTCCCTCCAGGCGAATCTTGGCTACGTTCTTGTTGGCCAGTTCGATTCTTGCAAAAGGAGTTTCAATCATGGTTTCTGACACAACCTTACCTTTCTTGTCCAGCTGGATGCACTTCAACGGGGCAGACAGGCGGTTCATGAGCAGGGTATATGCCTTGACATTTTCCTTTACTCCGAAAGTCAGTGCCTTAGTGCTCTTGTAAGAAGTCGCCAGGTTGTTGTCGAAAGCATAGATGGCCTTGTCCAGGCTGTCCGCTTCAAGTGAGAATCCCATGTTTTCCGGACGCAACGGGTTGACGTCGAACGAACGGACAGACGCATAGTTGGTGCGTTTGGAATCCAGTCGCTTCAGGCGTACGTAGCGTGCTTTTTCCGGAGCTCCCTGCCAGTGGATGATGTATTGCTTGTCGAGTTCTCCGGTCAGTGCCTTCCAGGTTCTTCCATCTGCGGAGCATTCTACGATGGCATGGTCGAAATAGTCCACATCATCCTTGGAATTTCTTCCCTGAAGAATTGAGATTTCTGTCACATCACGCACGTCGCGCAGGTCTACACCAATCCAGTCGTTTGCTTTCTGAGCAATTCCCGAAGTATAGAAGGTGGTAGAATCATTGTCGAGCATCAGCTTGGTTTGTACGGTATGCGCACTGCTGAAAGAACCGATACCTCTGTAGTCAGTCGGTACCTTGCCCGACAGTTTTTTCAGGTACTCGTGTGCCATATCATCCATGGCATTCTCATAGAACGGCTGAAGTTTCAGCGTACCCGATTTGTGAGCTTCATAGCTTCTACGGTTTTCGGGAGTCATGATATTCTGTATGTATTTTTCCCAGAACAGCGCATCGTCTTTACCTGAGCGGTAGATACGTGCCAGTTCGATGGCCTGCTTGCCGCGTGTACCTAATTTACCGAACTCTGTCAGCCAGGGGCGAAGTTCGTTAATTAGGGCCGCGTTCTTGCAACTGCTTTCCAGACGTGCCGGTGCACTTTCTACTTTCTTGAATTCTTCTTCCAGTGCGTTAGCCGCTTCGTCTGTCCAGTCAGCCAGGCGGAAAGTCTGAGTTTCCCACGACTCATCCCGGCGGTATCCGTTTTCGGTATCACTGGAATGGATGGCAAAGGTGCGGTAAGCATCGGTTGCTTCCGGAACCAGTTCCGCCAGTCCGCGTTCCCAGTTGTCGATGGCATTGTAGTCAGCAATGTTCCAGGTATAATCGGCCACTCCGTATAAAGCCAGCTTGGAGGCTTCTCCATGTTCCATCGGGTTGCTCACGATACCGCAGGTTTCATTAGCCGTGAGACTGGTGTCCAGTCCGTACACCGGACCCTGAAGCAGGAAGTTGCGGATGTAGTCGGTTACCGGATAGTTCCACCAGTAATAAGCCGGACGCTTGATGCGCGAGTTGATGAAATCGAGTGTTTCGGGTGTCAGGTCGCTGCACACCACGTCGCCCGTCCAGAACACCTTGATTTCAGGATTAAGCGTTTTTCCGTAGATGGCCAGACTACCTTTCTCGGTCGGGTTCGCCCAAAGTTTGGAGTAATCGGTAGGGCAGACCGTAAGCGGAGAAACATCGCCTTTCACTTTCACAAACTCTTCTGTCAATCGGTTGAGCAGTTCTGTCTGCTTCAGCGGGTTGGTACCCTCTCCGGAAATATCGTCAAAGAAGATGGCAAAATGACGTACTCCTAAGTCGTACATCCAGTTGAACTTGTTAATCAGGTTCTGATAATCTTCCTCGTTCCACTTGATGTCCTGTCCCGGATGGATGGCCCATACAAAATCCACGTAGTTGCGGTTGCAGGCATCCACCAGTTCCTTGATGTGCTGAGCCTCTTTCTCCGGATAAGGCAATCGCCAGTTCGGACAGCTGTGATAAGGGTCGTCTTTCGGACCATATAAATAAGAATTCATCTTGAACTTTCCGTAGAAATCAATGAGCGACAGACGTACCTCGTGCGACCACGGAGTACCATAGAAGCCTTCCACGACTCCACGGTTAGGAAGGTCGGGATAATCGTTTATTTCTACAAAGGGAAGAGCACTGCCGGAAGAAACCGGGCTTTCCACCAGTTGCTTCAAGGTTTGTATGCCGTAGAAAGCACCGCGTTCGTCAAATCCCGTGATGGTGATTCCTTTTTCATTGACAACAAGGGCATAGGCACCCGACACTGCTTTTACATTGGCCTTACCGGCAACTTTCTGTCCGAAATCGATGGTTAGTTTAACTCCTTTCTTGTTCGGAGAAAGGAAATCAAGGTAACCCGCAAATTTATCCTGCTTGTCTTTCAGGTTGATGCCCTGAGACAGGTCGCATGTTTTTCCTGCCATCGTCACAATCCGATGAGGCTGCGGATTCAGGATAAGTCCTTTGTGGTCTACTTTTTTTCCGGGAACAGCTTGTACATCTTGCTTCTCCGAGCGCTGGGAAGACAGATCGAATGTGTCTTGCGCGCATACATTGCCGTACATCAGTGAACACACAATGCCGGCAGTTACGCATTTTACATAATGATTCATTTTCATGATATGGATAATTTGAGGTAAATACAAGGTATTTGCTTGATTAAAACTCTGATTCAAAGATACGATTTGTTTCTGAATCGTGCAAACGGTAAGAGGATATGAAAAACAAAACACCCAGCTTTACATTGTAATGTATAAGGCTGGGTGTAGTTATTTAAATTTACTGATTTTCAGTATTTTGCGGAGAGAGAGGCTCTCGAACCTACACGTTCAAGAAATATCATAAAATTGTAAATCATTGATAATCACGCACAATTTGGAATACATAGTAAATCTAAATCTTTCTGAATATCTTTTGCCATTCCAAATATTGGGTGTATATTTGGGTGTAGAATTTCAAACGCACCCAATTATGAATATCAAACGAAACATCATTTTTGCATTGGAAAGCCGGAAAAAGAGCGGTGTGCCAATCGTGGAGAATGTCCCCATCCGTATGCGCGTCATATACGCAAGCCAGCGCATTGAGTTTACAACGGGTTACCGCATTGATGTAGCCAAATGGGATTCCGACAAGCAACGAGTAAAGAACGGATGTACCAACAAATTAAAGCAAAGTGCATCCGAAATAAATGCGGATCTGCTGAAATACTATGCCGAAATTCAAAATGTGTTCAAGGAGTTTGAGGTGCAGGAAACCATGCCAACCACCCAACAACTAAAGGATGCGTTCAACTTGCGGATGAAGAATGCCAACGAAGAACAGCAGGAAGAAGCACAGATAAGTTTTTGGGAGGTGTTCGATGAATTTGTAAAAGAATGCGGCAATCAAAATAACTGGACTGAATCCACATACGAAAAGTTTGCAGCCGTTAAAAATCACCTCAAGGAGTTCAAGGAAGATGTGGCCTTTGAATATTTCGATGAGTTCGGATTGAACGAGTATGTCAATTTCCTGCGTGACAAGAAAGACATGAGAAACAGTACCATCGGTAAACAAATGGGATTCCTTAAATGGTTCCTGCGATGGAGCTTCAAGAAAGACTATCACCAGAATATAGCATACGATACGTTCAAACCGAAATTGAAAACCACACCCAAGAAGGTAATCTTCCTGACATGGGAAGAGTTGAACAGACTAAAAGATTATCAGATACCCAAAGACAAACAGTATCTGGAACGTGTCCGGGATGTTTTCCTGTTCTGTTGCTTTACCAGTCTGCGTTATTCAGATGTTCGTAACCTAAAGAGAAGTGATGTCAAGTCCGACCACATAGAAGTTACCACCGTTAAAACGGCAGACAGTCTGAGTATTGAACTGAACAAGTACAGTAAAGCCATACTTGAAAAATACAAGGACATTCATTTTGAAAATCACATGGCACTGCCAGTCATCAGCAATCAGAAGATGAATGATTATCTGAAAGAACTGGGAGAACTGGCAGAAATTAACGAACCTATACGTGAAACCTACTATAAAGGGAATGAGCGTATAGATGAAGTCACCCCGAAATACGCATTGCTCAGCACACATGCAGGAAGAAGAACATTCATCTGTAATGCGCTGGCTCTCGGTATTCCAGCACAGGTTGTAATGAAATGGACGGGACACAGCGACTACAAGGCAATGAAACCGTACATTGACATAGCCGATGATATTAAGGCTAATGCAATGAACAGGTTTAACCAACTATAAAAGTATCAGTCAGTTTCACAGATTATCATTTATTAAAGTTATCTTTGTTAAGTAATAGTTAGTGATATGGAGAATAACAACGAACATAATATAAAGAAAGGTCATTTTGACGCCTTTGTCCATGCTGTCGGTTCGGAAATAGAACAGGCACAAGTCCGGTTGATTACCTCTGCCAATGCGCAGATGTTGTTCCATTACTGGAAAATGGGTAATTATATACTGTACCACCAACACCTGCATGGGTGGGGTGGTAAAATTATCAAGAAGTTGGCGCAGGCAATCCGATTCAATTACCCGGAAAAGAAAGGATATTCGGAGCGTAATCTTACTTATATGTGCCAGTTTGCCCGTTTATATCCGTTAAATGTACTTCGTAGTTTTATTGAAACAGATTCAATACTGTCTGTCCCCAATATTCAAAACATTACTAATGAAGTCCTTAAACTTAATAGCGGGCAATTTACGCAGGAACTTACTGCGCAAATACAATCTACAGATAATCAATCTTTAGAAATTACGCAGGAGATTCCTGCGCAATTTCAGAATGTAGCAAAAACAGTAGCAACCATCTATAAAATAAAAATAGAGGATATAGAAGATTTATTCTTGACGTCACCGATTGCAAGAATAAATTGGGCAAGCCATATGGTCATACTCAATAATCCGCTACCATTAGGTGTAAGGTATTGGTATATGAAACAATCTGTAGAAATGGGTTGGAGCAGTAATGTGCTGAAAATGCAGATTGAAAGCAATCTGTATGACAGACAAATCAAGAGTAACAAGGTAAACAATTTCACAGCCACACTTCCGGCACCTCAAAGCGATCTTGCCAATTATCTGTTAAAAGACCCGTATATCTTTGATTTGGCAGGAGCAAAGGAAAAGGCTGACGAAAGGGATATAGAAGAACAGCTGGTAAAGCATGTAACCCGTTACTTGCTGGAAATGGGTAACGGCTTTGCTTTCGTTGCCAGACAGAAACATTTCCAGATTGGGGACAGTGACTTTTTCGCCGACCTGATCCTATATAATATCAAGCTCCACGCCTATGTCGTCGTGGAATTGAAAGCAACACCATTCAAACCGGAATATGCAGGGCAGTTAAATTTCTATATCAATGTTGTAGATGATAAACTGAGGGGAGAAAATGATAACAAGACCATCGGTCTTTTGCTGTGCAGGGGTAAGGATGAGGTCGTGGCACAATATGCCTTGGCTGGATATGACCAGCCGATAGGTATCAGCGACTATCAATTGAGCAAGGCAGTACCCGAAAATCTAAAATCTGCCCTACCGAGTATAGAAGAAGTGGAAGAAGAACTGACCTTATTCCTTGACAAGGACAAGAACCCTTAATATTAAAGTATATGGCAGGAAAGATACAGACGATGATTCCCCAATACGGAGAACTCAACAGAATATACAGAGACTATATAGATAATTACGCATTCTCTTTTGACAGGCAGAAATTCATATCGGATTTCTATCAGGAGTATAATGACATGAAATCTTTTGAAGCCGCCATACTTGAACTGGTACTTGACAGGCAAAAAGAGCAATACACCTTGATACTAAACAGCCTGAAAACTGAAATAGAAAAGAGCATACAGGCTTATGAGACACGCCCGTTAAGTGACAGAGCCATAGAACGTGCTTGCTATCAGCACATGGAAAGGCATTCTCAGGAAATTGAAGCCCAGCTGGATGTTACAAGAAGTCTGAGCAAGCCGCTGAATGAAGCCAACAACAGGTATGATTCCATTGGTTACAGGGAGCATACAGCCGAAGAGGAAAAACAGGCAGAGAAAGAATATGAACGCTGCAAGGCTGAATATGAAAGGGAAAAAGCCAAACTGAACAAACTCTATGACCAGCAAAAGGCTGCAAGAACAGAGGCATTCCAATATATGAAGAACTGTTGTTCGGACATATACCGTCAAAGCAGCCTTTTTCTGGATATATTAAAGAAATACATTCCTGACGGGAAGCAGCAGGACGAACCGGGCAAACCAATCAGTCAGCAGGAAACAACAGAAGAACAACAGGAATATTTCAGCATGAAATTACTTTCGCTCATTCATGAGGTGTGCATAGGAGAACAGTTCGAAGAAATTTCCGCACCGGATTTCTATGCCAATATGAATCTTCACCCCTGCAACTGTAAGCTGAAAATAAAACCGAGAGAGAAAATACGTGTATGCTATCTGATATTTCTGATGAGCGAGAAACTCTCCAAGCAGGACAGGGACAAATGGAAAGACAGAATACTGAAACTGCTGGATATTGACGACAGCTACTACAAATCCAAGTACAAGGAGCCTGTTTCTGATTTCCCCAGTGACAGCAACCAAAACTTCGCCAAAGAAATGGAATGCATATTTAATTAAAAATAAGTAGTATTGTTTATATAGTTAAGCTTATGTTAGAATTAATACAGGAAAATAGCGTAATAATAGGCACTATTATAGGTATTATTACACTTTTCATCACAATAAGACAAATAAGAATTTCAAATCAAAAGCATAGGATGGACAAAGAAGATTTTATATCCAAAAAGCCAAATTTCTCTGTTTATATAGAGAATTGCTATAGAATATCATATAATTCCTCAAAACACACACATGCTGTATTTTGTATTATAATAAAAAACAAATCTTCTTATAGAAATACAGTTCTACCCAAATTAGAAATAGATTACATAGAGAGCGGTATTATAAGAACTATAAAATTATCACATGATAAAAACTTATTTCATAAAAAATACCACTCTCAAATTGAAAGATATAGTAATAATATTCAACTAGAACCTAAGGATATCAAATATGGTTGGGTTATTTTTCAAATTCCAGAAATTTTAAAAAATAGACGTATTGAGAGATATAGAATAATCGTTCAAGATGTAGAGAATAACATATCTAAAGCAGAATGTTTATTAATTAAAGAGATTCATTATGATGATTAAAAAAATATCAACACCAATATATAATATCAATGAAGAAGGGTTATTTGCAAGTCGAGATTACGCAGATGGGCGATTAATACCTTCTATAGTAATCAGTTCTAAAGAAGATGATTATATAAAAGAAATCATTAAATTACATTCCAATATATCCATGGGAGATGTTGAAGTTCAGTGGGTGGAACATTATCATCATTATTTAATGCCGATAGATGGATCTTAAATATAAGATTCTATAAACCTATAGATTATAAATTTTAGCATTGTATTTTCTTTGAAGAATCATTATTCTATTATTGATGCCAGTTTTTCAATCAAAAGGCCTAAGAATCGCTTATGGACATAAAGGCGAAAAGGTTTCTCAAGTGAGTGACCATATTATAATAGAAATTCCTGATACTGGCATTAGTCCCAAATGGGAAAAAACATTAAGTAGAATCATTAAGAACAAGATGCGCAGATTGAAAATTCCAAGAAAAGAACTAGGTAAAGCAACGCAAGAACAAATAAACAAAATGAGAGAAATTTTAAATATTAGATTCAAACATAATCCTGATTGACCACATATTAAAAAGATTCATAAACAAACACGATTCTTTTTACTAATCTGTGATACCCATTGATATTTTACGAAAGTTCCACTTTTACCACTCAAAATAATTTTTGAGTGGTATTTTTATTTTCTGATATTCAATAAGATACAATAATATTCGGTTTATACCGTCCCCATCCTTACCACTCATAACCCTACCTAATTTTGCATCGTTCGAGAACAGAAATAACAGCCAGTGCGCAGGGCTGATTGTTTAACGACTAAATAGATTGGACGATGACAGATATCCAAGAATTATTATCAAAACCCGTCTGGCAGATGACAGGCGAAGAATTCATATTCCTGAGTAAGCATGCTTCAGGTCAGGCCGAAGCATTGCCGCAACCCGTTACGGACACAGAAAAAAAGTATGTGTACGGAATACTCGGCATAGCCAAACTGTTCGGGTGCAGTCTGCCCACTGCCAACCGCATAAAGAAAAGCGGTAAGATAGACAAGGCGATTACCCAGATAGGGCGCAAGATTATCGTAGATGCGGAACTGGCTCTTGAACTTGCCGGAAAGAAAACCGGAGGACGGAAATAAAGGGAGGCATGCTTATGGACTATATGAGAGAAATAAAGGAAATATCGGCAGAACAGGCGATAATCCTTTGGCAAGCCTCACGTCTGAGCCTATCAAAAATCTATGAGAAAGCACCTGAGATTTTAAAAGTGCAAGGTTCGGTCATTGGTACACTGGGCAATTTCAGTGCATCCATAGGCAAAGCCAAAAGTAAAAAGACTTTCAATGTGTCGGCTATTGTAGCCGCCTCATTGAAAAACGGTACGGTACTGCGGTATGTTGCGGAACTACCGGAAGAAAAAAGGAAGATTCTTTATGTGGACACAGAACAAAGCCATTATCACTGTCTGAAAGTCATGAAACGTATTTTACGGCTTGCTGGTCTTCCTGATGACAGGGACAATGAACATCTGGAGTTTCTCGCTTTGAGGAAATACACGCCCGAACAGCGTATCAGGATTGTCGAACAGGCTATCTATAACACACCGGACATAGGACTTGTAATCATAGACGGTATCCGTGATATGGTATATGACATCAACAGTCCGGGAGAATCGACACGCATTATATCCAAACTGATGCAGTGGACGGATGACAGGCAGATACACATCCATACGATACTCCACCAGAACAAAGGCGATGAAAACGCAAGAGGGCATATCGGTACGGAGCTGAACAACAAGGCGGAAACCGTTCTGCTGGTGGAAAAGGACAAGAGCAACGGGGATATAAGCAATGTTTCAGCCATGCACATCCGTGCAATGGATTTCGAACCTTTCGCTTTCCGTATCAACGACAATGCATTGCCTGAACTCATAGAGGGGTACAGACCCGAAGCGAAGAAACCCGGAAGACCGGAAGAGGAAAAGTTCGACCCTTACAGGCATATTACCGAACAACAGCACCGCATAGCACTGGAAGCGGCTTTCGGGCTGAAAGAGGAATACGGCTACAAGGATCTGGAAACCGCCTTAGTCAAGGCATATATGTCGGTAGGTGTAAAACTGAACCATCAAAAAGCAGTATCACTTATCACCATGCTCCGGAACAAACGGATGATAGTACAGGAGAACGGCAGGAAATACACGTTCAAGCCAGACTTTCACTATTAGACCGTCTAACCTGTAATCACTTCACTTTATTCGGCAGGTCTATATATTAAGGATAAAGCGAAGCGGTTGCAGAGAATGTAAAACCGCTTCACTTTATTACCGTATCCTATATATACGAAAATAAAGTGAAGTGATTATACAGACCGTACTTCATAAAAAGGTACGGGCGAAAAGAGAAATAAATATTCCAACCATTATTCAAGCACTCATCTTATTATGGATATACAAACAGCAAAACAAATCAGGATAGCGGATTTTCTGTACAGTTTGGGACATACTCCCGTCAAGCAGCAAGGTATCAACCTGTGGTATAAATCCCCGTTACGGGAAGAGACAGAGCCCTCGTTCAAAGTAAATACCGAGCGCAACCAATGGTATGATTTTGCAATTGGTAAAGGTGGAAATATCATTGCACTGGCACAGGAACTTTACTGTTCCGACTATGTGCCTTATCTTCTACAGAAAATCGAGGAGCAGACACCACACATACATCCCGTGTCTTTCTCTTTTGGCAAGCAATCATTTTCCGAACCGAGTTTTCAGCAATTGGACATTGTGCTGCTGGCTTCTCCTTCCCTGCTTGCCTACCTACAGGAAAGAGGGATAAACACGGCACTGGCGAAAAGAGAATGTAAGGAAGCCCGTTTCACCCACAACGGCAAACGGTATTTCGCCATTGCTTTTCCGAACATATCGGGCGGATATGAAATCCGCAACCGATATTTCAAGGGATGTATCGCACCAAAAGAAATATCCCATATCAGACAGTCAGGAAAGCCAAGGAGTGCATGTTACGTTTTTGAGGGATTTATGGATTACCTTTCCTTTCTTACCTTAAGGCTGGAAAGCTGTCCGCAATCACCCGACTTCGACAGACAGGATTACATAGTTCTTAATTCCGTAGCCAATGTTCCCAAGGCACTCTATCCGTTGGGAAGCTATGAGCGCATCCACTGTTTCTTTGACAATGACCGTGCAGGAATGGAAGCAATACAGCAAATCCGAAAGGAGTATGATGCTACCCGGTATATACGTGACGCCTCGCAAATCTACAGTGGATGTAAAGATCTGAACGAATATTTACAGAAACGAATAGCCGATAGGAAAGAGCAAGCGCAATCTGTCAAAAAGAGGAATGATACGCTATCCAAGAAACCGAAAGGCTTCCGGTTATAGCCCACTATAACTACACGCTTCGCTTACGTAGTTGTGGGCTCTCCCGAGGGGATTAGGGTTTTACCCTAATGACCCACTCAGGGCGTTTCACCCCTGAGAACCCCGAGCAAAGAGTGACCCTCTCTTTGCAATCTCCGCTTATGGGTTACACCCCTAAGAACCCTGTGCGGCTATGAGCGGACAACAGAATATTTTATCAACAATCCGAATCAAAATTTAAGAATATGGCAACAAAGTCAAGCATACATATCAAGCCCTGCAGAGTTACATCAAGTGGGGCTCATAACCGAAGAACTGCCGAATATATGCGCAATATCGGCAAGTCTCAAATCTACATCGTACACGAACTGACTTCCAATAACGAGCAGTGGATAAACCCGGACTTCGGCAGTCCTGACCTGCAGGCGCACTATGAAAATATCAAACGGATGGTCAAGGAAAAGACCGGACGAGCGATGCAGGAAAAGGAGCGTGAACGCAAGGGAAAGAATGGAAAGATTATAAAAGTAGCTGGATGCTCACCAATCCGTGAGGGGGTATTACTCATCAGACCGGATACGACATTGGCAGACGTGTGTAAATTCGGTAAAGAGTGTCAAAGACGTTGGGGTATCACACCGCTGCAAATCTTCCTGCACAAGGACGAGGGACACTGGCTTAGTGGACAACCCGAAGCCGGGGATAGGGAGAGTTTCCAAGTCGGTGAAAAGTGGTTCAAACCCAATTATCATGCCCATATCGTTTTCGACTGGATGAACCACGATACAGGCAAGAGCCGAAAACTCAATGACGAGGATATGACAGAAATGCAGAGTTTGGCATCCGACATTCTACTGATGGAGCGTGGGCAGTCAAAGGTTATTACAGGCAAGGAACATCTGGAGCGAAACGATTTCATCATAGAGAAACAGAAAGCCGAACTGCAACGCATGGATGCTACAAAACGGCACAAAGAAGAACAGATAGGTCTTGCTGAACAGGAACTTAAACAGGTGAAATCAGAAATACGCACTGACAGGCTAAAGAAGACAGCCATCCAATGCAGTCACCGCCATAGCAAGCGGATGTCGGTTCATCTTTTCGGCAGTGGGAAATTGAAAGATTTGGAACAAGCCAATGAAAAATTGCGTCAGGAAGTTGCCAAGCGTGATAAAGGCATTGATGAATTAAAAGCCAAGATGCAAACAAATGCAGGAACAGCACGGCAAACAAATACGTAATCTTCAAGGAATACACAATCAAGAGCTTGAAGCCAAAGACAGGGAAATATCACAACTGAACATCCTACTTGAAAAGGCTCATAAATGGTTCCCCATGTTCAAAGAGATGCTAAGAATGGAAAAACTATGCACTGTTATCGGATTTACCAAAGATATGATAGAAAGCCTCTTGACAAAGAAAGAAGCCATACAATGTAGTGGCAAAATTTATTCCGAAGAACACAGACGGATGTTTGACATCAGAAACGATATTTTCAGGGTTGAGAAACATCCGATGGATAGCGGTAAGCTTATACTGACTATAAACAGGATACAGATGGGAGAATGGTTCAAAGAGCAGTTTGATAAATTACGGCAAAGTTTACGGATACCGACAGAAGAGCCAAGAAAAAGCAGAGGATTCAAATTGTAATTGTTAAATCGCTTAAATTTAGAAGAAAGGAGTTGTCAAATAACATTTTGATAACTCTTTTGCTTATCTTTGTACCACGATTTTAAACAGTTGATAGGATAATAAAAGTAGAATTTGTCAATATTGTATTAGGAAAAATAGATGGATTTTTGTATCAAGACTTATCCATACAATACATAGTGGTATGTACTGAAATATAATGATGAGATAATTTTCCGAGAACATGATAAATAAAAGCCTTTCGGAAAAATACACGAAAATACAGAACCATAAAAGTCAAAGTAGTAAATGAAACGTGGTAGAATTATTATAATTACAGGTTCTCCAGGAACCGGGAAAACTACGATAGCATCAATTATCGCAAAAGAATCTGATTTTGCAAAGTCTGTACACATGCATACAGATGATTTTTATCATTATTTGAGTAAAGGGGCGATACCGCCCCACTTACCCGAATCTCAGGAACAGAATGTAGTCGTTGTTGAAGCTTTTTTAGAAGCTGCCAAGCGTTATGCACGTGGTAGGTATGATGTAATTGTAGATGGTATTGTCGGACCTTGGTTTTTGACACCTTGGAAAGAGGCTGCACAAGAAGGGTACGAAATCCACTATATCATATTGAGGGCAGACAAAGAAGAAACGATGAAACGTGCTATTGAACGGACTAAATTAAGTAGAAAAACCAATATCGAATTGGTTGAAACAATGTGGAAACAATTTGTCAATCTTGGAAATTACGAGCCTTTTGTCATAAATACTACAAATTGTTCCATTGAAACGTCCGTTGCAACAATCAAAAAGCATATCAAAGAGGAAAAAAACTTGTTGTATGGAACAATTTAACAGTACGTCATTTCTGTTGTTACATATTACGATTTATCAATGCCTCCGGCGGGGTAACTTGCCGGGGGCTTCGTGCATATCTGAATAAGTGTTTTCATTAACTTATTCAGATAAGGTGCAACTCTTTTTGCAATCTTAGAGATTTTGATGGAACGGCTCAGTTTAATTTGGGGTGTAAAAAAAGGGTGTAAATCTCGTAATTACTTGATTTACACCCTTTATTGCGGAGAGACAGGGATTCGAACCCCGGGTACCTCGCGGTACAACGGTTTTCAAGACCGCCGCAATCGACCACTCTGCCACCTCTCCAAAACTCTTTTGAGAGTTGCCTTATTTTTCAAAGGCGGTGCAAAGGTAGGAATTATTTTTAACTTTGCAAACATTTCTGAATATTTTTTCTTGTGGCTAGTGTTTTTTGTCTTGTTTCCGGATAAAGTGCGTTACTGACTATTTGCATATTTAAAGTAAAAAACAATGTCGAATAACAGTTTGCTATATATTCCCTATGAAAAAATCGTTATCTTTGCACGACTTTTTACAAGATAATAGTTTTATTACATCATCTAAGGTATATTTATGAGTAAGAAAATTCTACTTAGCTGGCTTTTCATGGCCATTTTATGCTTGCCGGTATTCGCTCAGATACAGGAACCGGTAAAGTTTAAGACTGAATGGAAATCGGTTTCTGCTGATGAGGTGGAAATTGTATTTACAGGAAAAATGGAAAAGGGATGGCATGTATATTCTACTGACCTGCCTGAAGGAGGTCCTATTTCGGCTACTTTTAATACGGATAAGCTTGAAGGGGCAGAGGTGGTTGGAAAACTGAAACCTGCCGGTAAGGAAATTGACAAGATGGACCCGATATTCGGAATGCAGGTTCGTTTCTTTGAAGGTACGGCTACCTTTGTGCAGAAAATCAAGTTGAAAGGTGGAAAATATGAAGTGAGCGGTTATCTGCAATATGGTGCTTGTAATGACGAAAACTGTTTGCCTCCTACTAATGTAGAGTTTTCTTTCAAGGGGGAAGCTGCTGGAAAGCAAACGGCTGAAGAAGTGGTGGCAACGACAGAGGACCTGGCGTTAGCAGATACGGCATCGGTGGATTTGGCTCCGCTTCGTATTGGTGAAGATACAGCTGCGGGTGAAGCTGCTGACTACTGGAAACCGGTTATTAAGGAATTAAGTTCGTTCGGTGAAAACGTGAACAATGAGTCTCATTCATGGATTTATATCTTTTTTGCCGGATTTGTAGGCGGACTGCTGGCATTGTTTACTCCTTGTGTATGGCCGATTATTCCGATGACGGTAAGTTTCTTCCTGAAACGTACCAAGGATAAACGAAAGGGTATTCGGGATGCTTGGACGTATGGGGCTTCTATCGTGGTGATTTATGTTACTTTAGGTTTGGCTATTACTTTGATTTTCGGTGCCAGTGCCTTGAATGACTTATCTACGAGTGCGGTATTTAATATCTTGTTCTTCCTGATGCTGGTGGTTTTTGCCGCTTCTTTCTTTGGAGCATTTGAAATTACCCTTCCGTCGAAGTGGAGCAATGCAGTAGACAGCAAGGCTGAACAGACTACCGGATTGTTGAGTATTTTCCTGATGGCTTTCACGCTGTCACTGGTTTCTTTCTCTTGCACCGGTCCGATTATCGGTTTCTTGCTGGTGGAAGTATCTACTTCTGAAAGTATCGTGGCACCGGCCATCGGAATGCTGGGATTTGCCATTGCGTTGGCTTTGCCGTTCACCCTGTTTGCACTCTTCCCGTCATGGCTGAAGTCCATGCCGAAATCGGGAGGCTGGATGAATGTCATTAAAGTGACACTGGGATTCCTGGAACTGGCATTTGCATTGAAGTTCCTTTCCGTAGCCGATTTGGCTTACGGTTGGCGTCTGCTGGATCGTGAAACCTTCTTGGCATTGTGGATTGTGATTTTTGCGTTGCTGGGTATGTATCTGCTGGGAAAAATCAAGTTCCCGCACGATGATGACGATACAAGGGTAAGTGTGCCCCGTTTCTTTATGGCACTTGCTTCTCTGGCATTTGCCGTATATATGGTGCCGGGCTTATGGGGTGCTCCGTTGAAGGCTGTGAGCGCTTTTGCTCCTCCTATGCAGACACAGGATTTCAATTTATATAAGAATGAAGTGCATGCGAAGTTCAATGACTTTGATGCCGGAATGGAATATGCCCGTCAGCAGGGAAAACCGGTGATGATTGACTTCACAGGCTATGGTTGTGTGAACTGTCGTAAGATGGAACTGGCTGTGTGGACAGATCCTACGGTAAGCAAGCTGTTGAACGAGGACTACGTGCTAATTACGCTGTATGTGGATGAAAAGACCAAATTGCCAGAACCGGTGAAGGTGATGGAAAATGGTACGGAACGTACGCTGCGTACGGTGGGCGATAAGTGGAGCTACTTGCAGCGCTCCAAGTTCGGAGCTAACGCACAACCTTTCTATGTGTTGCTCGATAACGAAGGAATGCCGTTGAACAAGTCTTATTCGTACGATGAGGATATTCAGAAATATGTGGAATTCTTACAAACAGGATTGAAGAACTATAAAAAATAATCAAGTATGATTGCACAAGCAGAAAGAGAGCGTATCATCGCACTCATTCAGCGGGAGGTGGTCCCAGCCATTGGTTGTACGGAACCGGTGGCTGTGGCTCTTTGCGTGGCCAAGGCTACGGAAGTATTGGGGAAGTGTCCGGAAACGATTACCGCACGTCTGAGTGCTAACATTTTGAAAAATGCCATGGGAGTAGGTATTCCCGGTACGGGCATGATTGGTTTGCCCATTGCCATTGCACTGGGGGCCTTGAAGGGTAAATCGGAATATGGACTGGAAGTCCTGAAAGACATCACTCCCGAGAGTGTGGAGGAAGGAAAACAGATGATAGCCGGTCAAGGCATTAAGATAGAACTGAAGGAAGGTATCGAAGAGAAACTGTATATTGAAGTGGTTTGTTCGGCCGGTGGAGATGAGGCTACGGCTATCATCAGCGGAGGGCATACAAACTTTGTGTATGCAGAGCGAAACGGTCAGGTTTTGTTCGATCATAGAACCAAGGCGGGAGCTGAAGCCGATACAGAAGAAGTGGAATTGAACCTGAGCAAAGTGTACGACTTTGCTACTACAACTCCGCTGGATGAGATTCGCTTTATTTTGGAGGCCAAACGCCTGAACTTACAAGCTGCGGAACGTTCGTTTAAAGGAAATTACGGACATGAGCTGGGAAAAACCTTGCAGGGTAGTCGCAGCGAACAGAGTATCATGGGGAGCAATACATTCACACATATCCTTTCGTACACATCTGCTGCATGCGATGCCCGTATGGCAGGAGCCATGATTCCGGTGATGAGTAATTCCGGTAGCGGAAACCAGGGAATTGCAGCTACGCTTCCGGTCGTAGTTTTTGCGGAAGAGAATCATAAGACAGAAGAAGAACTGATTCGTGCCTTGGTGCTTAGTCATCTGACAGCTATTTACATCAAGCAGAATCTGGGACGTCTGTCGGCTTTGTGCGGTTGTGTCGTGGCGGCTACCGGAAGCAGCTGTGGAATTACTTACCTGATGGGAGGGGAGTATAAGCAGGTAGCTTATGCTGTGCAGAACATGATTGCTAATCTGACAGGTATGATTTGCGATGGAGCCAAGCCAAGCTGTGCTTTGAAACTGACCAGTGGGGTATCTACCGCTGTGTTCTCTGCCATCCTGGCCATGGAAGGAAAGTGTGTGACTTCAGTAGAAGGTATCATTGAAGACAATGTGGATTTCAGTATCCGTAATCTGACGAAAATCGGTTCTGAAGGCATGAACGAGACCGACAAGCTGGTGCTCGACATCATGACGCATAAACATTGTGATTGAGTTGTTCCGGTAATGAAACAGACTACAGACGCGGATTATATACAACAACTCATTACTGAAGGTGAACATGTGCATCAAGATTTCAAGTTTGCCATTTCCGATGCCCGGAAAATAGCGAAGAGCTTGTCGGCTTTTGCCAATACCGGAGGGGGAAGGTTGCTTATAGGAGTAAAAGATAACGGGAAAATAGCAGGAATACGTTCGGAAGAGGAGCTTTACATGATAGAAGCTGCAGCTACAATGTATTGTAAGCCTTCCCTACAACTTGATAACCGATTATATAAGGTGGAAGGCAAAGATGTGCTGGAGGTTTATGTTCCCGAAAGCAAGGAGAAGCCTGTCTATGCCCTCGATGAAGACAATCGGCCCAAGGCTTACTTGCGCATTAAAGATGAAACAATCTTGGCCACTCCGGTCCACTTGAACGTGTGGTTTCACAATAAAAAAGAAGTGGTAGTGACTTATACAGAGAAAGAACAGTCTATATTAAACCTGGTGGGGCAGCACGGTGAATTGACGTTGAATAAGTGTGTCAGGCTTTCAAGGCTTCCGCGGAAGCTGGTGATTGGCTTGCTGGCAGATTTTATTCGTTTTGACCTGGTGGAACCGGTATTCAGAGAGCATACATTTTATTTTAAACTCAAATCTGATTAATAAATTTCATGGAGCTATTCACGAATATCATAAATGAAGCCAACTATGTCTTGTGGACTTATGTCCTGATAATCATGTTGCTGGGATGTGCCATCTGGTTCAGTGTTAAGACTCGTTTTGTACAGTTCCGTATGTTGGGTGAGATGATCCGGTTACTGGGTGATTCGACTGCTAAGATAAACGGACACGAGAAACATATCTCTTCTTTTCAGGCTTTTACCATTTCGCTGGCAAGCCGTGTTGGAACCGGCAATCTGGCTGGTGTGGCAACGGCCCTTACGGTAGGTGGGCCAGGAGCGATTTTCTGGATGTGGATTATTGCGCTGCTGGGTTCCAGCAGTGCCTTTGTGGAATCTACGTTAGCCCAACTTTTTAAAGTCAAAGGAAAGCATTCCTATGTCGGAGGCCCTGCCTATTACATGGAGCGTGGATTGAAGAAACGTTGGATGGGAGTACTTTTTGCTGTACTGATTACAGTCACGTTTGGTCTTGCATTCAATTCGGTGCAAAGTAATACCATGAGTGCTGCCTTGCAAAGTGCTTTTTCTATAGAGCCTTTGAACTCAGGAATTGTCATTTCGGTATTAACCCTTGTCATCATTTTTGGAGGTGTACATCGTATTGCTGCCATCAGTAGTGTCATTGTTCCTGTCATGGCTGTCGGTTATATTGCATTGGCTTTGTTTGTTGTATTGGCTAACATTGACCGTATTCCAGCAGTTGTTGAACAAATTGTCGGTAATGCTTTTGGCTGGCATCAGGCCGTTGGTGGCGGAATAGGAACGGCTCTGATGCAAGGGATTAAACGGGGACTTTTCAGCAATGAGGCTGGTATGGGATCTGCCCCCAATGCTGCGGCAACGGCTCATGTAACCCATCCCGCTAAACAAGGATTTATTCAGGCACTGGGGGTGTTTACAGATACTCTGCTTATTTGTTCCTGTACAGCTTTTATCATTTTGTTCGGTGAGGATTATGTTGGTAGTGGCCTGGATGGTATTCAGTTGACCCAAGCGGCGCTGACCAGTGAGGTTGGTAATATTGGAGGCATCTACGTTGCCATTGCTACTCTTTTTTTCGCATACAGCAGCATTTTAGGAAACTATTATTACGGAGAAGCTAATATCCGCTTTTTCACCTCTCGACAGTGGCCGGTAGTTTTATACCGCATGTTGGTTGGAGGGATGGTTTTGTTTGGCTCATTGGCAAGTCTGAATCTAGTATGGAACTTGGCTGATGTTACTATGGCTTTAATGTCCATTTGCAACCTGATTGCAATATTCTTGCTTGGCAAATATGCTTTTCGCTTGCTCGATGATTACTTGGCACAGAAGCGGAAAGGCATCAAAAGTCCAGTCTTTCACAAAGAGCAGATGAAAGATATTGAGCAGGATTTAGAATGTTGGTAACTATTTTCGTATCTTTGCACACAGAAGTTACGAAAAGAGTGTAATTTATTGGAAATGAGCGTAGGTTAATTGCTCTTGATAGTAATAGGTTACGATTTAGTTAGTTATCTACTGCATTATCCTTCTGCGCGTTGCGTAACCTTCAAAGA
>ENA-OQDC01000816-OQDC01000816.1-human-gut-metagenome-genome-assembly--contig:-NODE-816-length-19305-cov-3.530869_pt1 | contig 19305 bp, 22 predicted proteins | sample MGYA00242770_ERZ504601 | MGnify/ENA primary metagenome ERZ504601 (study PRJEB26092, sample SAMD00036305) | human gut metagenome | host: Homo sapiens | study: EMG produced TPA metagenomics assembly of...
ACCATAGTTCTTGAGGGAACCTACGTTCTTCAACAGGTTATCACCGAAAGTTGTACCTGCAGGTACGTCAACGGTTGATAACAAATCGGTTGTCTTGCGATAGTAACCATCAATGTTGAAAGAGAAACGGTTGTTGAGAGCAGCGAAGTCGATACCTGCATTCCATGTTGTGGTCTTTTCCCAAGTCAACTTGTCGTTATACTTGTTAGGACGTACAGTCTGGTGATAGTCGTTACCGAAAGGATACTGAGCATAAGAGTTACCTACTACATAAAGTGGAGCATAGTAGAAGTCATCGATACCATTCTGCTGACCAGTCTTACCCCAACCTACACGGAATTTGAAATCATCAAGCCATTTTACATCTTTCAGGAAGCCCTCGTTGTTGATCTTCCAGGCAAAGGCTGCTGATGGGAAGTAGCCCCACTTATGACCTTTGGCGAAACGAGAAGAACCATCGGCACGGAATGTGGCGGTAATCAAGTAGCGGTCGAGAAGATTATAGTTCAAACGGCCGAAGTATGATACCAGAGAGTTGTGGTTAGCCCACTCCTGCTCGCTGCGCTTTGATGGGTTGTGCTGCCAATTGTAGTAACCTGTCTCCTCGTTGAGGACTGGGTTATTTGCCTTCAGATATTCATCTGTACCAAAGCCCTGGTTGTAGCCATGTCTGTGGTAGTGGCTCTGCTCGGCACCTGCCATAACATCGATGTCGTGAACACCAAACTTATGAGCATACTGTGCATAGGCATTACCAATCATATTGTATTTCCAATAGTGAGTCATACCAGCCCAACCGAAATAGTTGTTAGAGTATGAGTACTTGGAAATCTCATCGCTTTGCTGTGTAGAGGTGTACTGAGCACCCAAGCTTGCATGCAGATGCAAATCCTCGAAACCATGAATTTTGTAATCTACCTCGAAGTTGCCACTGTAGTCACGGGCGTGAGCCATAATCTCTTTCTGGTTAAGAAGAGCCACTGGGTTCTGGGCTGCATTAGAGTTGGTCGTATTCTTCCAGTTAGGGTCTTTTATAGCATCAGACTTGTTGATCAGGTTCTGATAGTAACCGCCTGTAACTGCATACTGGTCGCCTTCACCAAAAACAGGTTCTGTTGGATTCATAGACAAAGCTGCACCGATAGCGCCGCCTGCATCTGCATAGCGATCCTTCTCATACATGAACTTACCTGTGAGGTTGAAGTTCAAGTGCTTGTCGAGCAATGATGGAGCCAAGTTGAGGGAAGCGTTGACACGATTCATCCAACTGGTCTTCACGATACCGTTTGAGTTGTTGAAGCCTACACTGGCACGATATGGCATGTTCTTCAAGCCACCCTGTACGCTTACGTTATGGTTGGTAGATACTGCTGTGCGGAAAATCTCGTCCTGCCAGTTGGTATCTGCATTGCCTAATTTTGATGCATCAAGACCATTAACTGAGCTGACAAGTTCCTTGTACTGAGCTGCGTTCAATACGTCATATTTCTTCTGGATCGTAGAAATAGTTACATCGCCTGTGTAAGAAACAGAAGGCTTCTGACCATTGCGACCTTTCTTGGTGGTAATGATGATGACACCATTAGAAGCACGGCTACCATAGATAGCTGTGGCAGATGCATCCTTCAATACGGTGAAAGTCTCAATATCAGTAGGATTAATCATCGCAAGGATATTACTCATACCGGTAGCTGTCTGATTATCGATAACCAAACCATCTACTACATAGAGTGGGTCGTTGGATGCACTGAGAGAAGCACCACCACGGATACGAATCTGAGCACCTGCACCAGGAGTACCACCTGCTGTCTGTACATCTACACCCGCAATCTTACCAACCAACATGTCTGATGCGTTGTTGGTGATACCCTTAGAAAACTCATCTGGCTTGATGGCTGTAACAGAACCGGTCAAGTCATCCTTCTTGGCACGACCATAACCGATGACTACGACTTCGTTCAAAGCTTTTGAGTCATCTGCCAAGGTAATCATCATGTTAGATGTGGCTTTGATAGTCTGTGGAGTCAATCCCAGATAGGTGAATGTAAGATCGGTACCTGGAGCTGCGTCAACAGAGAAGTTACCATCCATGTCGGTAATACCTACTGCCTTACCGTTCACTGTAATGGTAGCACCCATGACTGGCTCACCGGAAGCATCCTTCACGTGTCCCTTAATCGCATTAGTCTGCGCAAAGGAACTTGCTGTCAGAAGCAGACCACTTGCTAGGGTCAACGCTCTGAGAGGCAATTTAAATTTTACCTGCTTCATCATTTTGTCTGATTTTTAAGTTTATGTTTATATTTATTGTTTATTCTTTATGAATATTCTGCTTGTTTTGTGATGAATATCACGTTTTTAGTCTCTGGCCTTGTTTTATATATAAAAATAGGTCGAGGAATTTGCGCTGTTTATTCTTTCTGGGTGCAAAATTAAGGTCTTTTTCAATACGATGTACTATTTTTTAGTTAATTCCGTTATTTCTTATGCGCAATCGTTTGCATACCCTTTTGCTTGATTTAAATCAATGGAAATGATGCAACTTAACGGATATTTGTCTAATTTTGCAGCGTGAGGAAAGATGATCATGAACGAAAATAATATTATAACAATGAAAGATATAGCTCGCGACCCTGGGGGTAAGTATCGCCACGGTGAGCAGAGCTTTGAAGGACAGCCCTAGAATCAGTGCTGCCCAGAAGGAGCGTATACAGGCGTATGCGCGGGAACATAATTTCTATCCCAACGTCATCGGAGAGGCTTTGCGACATAGCAAGGTGCAGCCGATGAAGGTGATAGGAGTTATCATTCCGGAGTTGGTACATTATTATTTTATGTCCGTTCTTTCGGGTATTGAGGAGGAAGCGAGAGCCAGAGGATATCGTGTGATGGTGGCACAGAGCAGGGAAAGATATGACCGAGAGGTTGCCATCTGTGATGATTTCTATAAGAATAAGGTGTGCGGCATCATCGTTTCGCAGGCAAAGGACACCAAGCAGTATGCTCACTTCGAGAAGTTGATGAACAATGGCGTGCCGCTGGTCTTCTATGATAGAATATGTACGGGCGTCAACTGCTCCAGAGTGGTGGTGGATGACTACATGGGCGCCTTCACCGCCGTGACTTATCTCATTGATACGGGCTGTAAGAAGATTGCCTTCTATGGTTCGCCGATGAATATGGAGATTTCCAAGAACCGGTATAATGGTTATCATGATGCCCTCGTGAAGCATGGATTGACGGAAAATCCAAGTTGGGTGAAGGTTTGCGACAACCGTGCGCAGGCTGAGGCTATCACACCTGAAATCCTGGAGCAGGATGATGTTCCTGATGCTTTCTTTGCCATCAACGATGATACGGCAATCGGCATCCTCTATACCGCTAAGCGTATGGGATTCTGTGTGCCGGATGATATCAGCATCTGTGGCTTTACCAATGGTGACCGTGCCAAGGCTTGCGATCCGATGCTTACCACTGTGGAACAGAGAGGTGCCAAAGGCTTGTCTGTGCAAGATGTGACTCCAAGGTGGTGTCCCTTTTGAAGCCTTTGACTACTGAAGAAGCAACACCAGATAATCTAAAGCTTGAAGGTATAGATTTCTATCACCGCTAGAAAGAGGATATTGCGCTATTTGCATAGCTGGGCTTCAAGGTCTTTCGCATGTCGATTGCTTGGTCTCGTATTTTCCCGAACGGTGATGATGCTGAGCCAAATGAAGTAGGGTATCCTTCTACGATAAGATTTTTAACGAATTGGCTAAGTATAATATCGAACCTCTGGTCACCTTGTCTCACTATGAAATGCCACTAAACTTGGCACGTGAGTACAACGGATGGACTAATCGTAAAATAATTGGATTTTATGAGAATTATGTTCGTACAGTCTTTAAACGCTATAAAGATAAGGTCAAATATTGGTTGACCTTTAATGAAGTGAACTCTGTTCTACATGCACCGTTTATGTCAGGTGGTATGGCAACTCCTATGGAAGGGCTATCTAAACAAGAACTCTACCAAGCTGTTCACCACGAGTTGGTCGGTTCAGCTTCAGCAACTAAGATTGGCCATGAAATTAAGCCTGAGTTTAAAATCGGTTGTATGGTTCTTGCCATGCCTGCTTACGGGATGACAGCTACTCCGTTGGAACAGTTGGCAGTTTCTGAGTTTGAAAATCAAAACTATCTCTTCTCTGATATTCATGCATGTGGAAAATATCCGAACTATCTTAAATATTACTTCAAAGATAATGGTATTGAAATACAATTTCCCCTGGCGACGATGAAATCTTAAAGAATACCGTTAATTTTATTTCATTCTCTTATGCTATGTCTGAAGCAACAGCACACAACCCAGAAGACTATAAGGTTGGTAAAGGCAACATCTTAGGTGGTGTCGAAAATCCATACCTTGAGAAATCTGAATGGGGCTGGGCTATTGATCCAATTGGACTTCGTTTGGTTTTAGATGACTTTTATGATCGTTATCAATTGCCATTGTTTATTGTCGAAAATGGTCCTGATGGTCCGACAGTTGAGGATGATTATCGTATGATTACCTTCAAAAACACTTGATTCAAGTTGGTGAAGCTCTTCAAGATGGAGTAGAACTTTTGGGCTACACGACTTTGGGACCAATTGATTTGGTTTCAGCCTCGACTGCAGAACTTAGTAAACGTTATGGTTTCATCTACGTTGATCGAAATGATGATGGTAGTGGTAGCTTGGCACGTTATAAGAAAAATTCATTTGCTTGGTATAAGTCTGTTATCGAAAGTAATGGTGCCGCCCTTTGTAAATAGAAAATTGTGATGAATCCCACACATGCTTGCAACTCAATTTTTTAGTATTTCAATACAATATTATTAATAAAGATTCCAGCTATTTGAATAAAGTTATAGTATTATGATACTATAACTTTTAAGAGGATTAATTCACTATAACTTACACATTTTTTGAAAAAGTGGTAGAATAAAAGTGTGTAAAACGTTCTTATATTTTCTGAAGAAGTAGCTAGACTATTTCTTTGCTTTTCCTATTCAGATGGAGGTAATGTTCATGAATGATTTGAAAAAAGTTCTTTTAGCTGGTATTGGTTTGACTGCTATGACAGTAGATAAGGCTGATAGTTTTGTCCAAGAATTGGTTGAAAAGGGTCGTTTGACTGTCGAAGAAGGTAAGGAATTAGAACAAGAGCTAAAACGTCAAAGTAAAGAAGGGTCTCAAGAATTTTTAGCTAAACTTGACGCCAAGAAAACTTCAGTTGAGTATGCGACTAAAGATGATGTGAGACGTCTTGAAGAAAAACTTGATGCTTTGCTCAGTCAGAATAAATAAAATGTAAGGGGACTAAAATGGCAAGTAAACGATTGAGACATGTGTTGAAGGTTTTCTCGTCAGTTGGTCTCCTTTTTTATCGTGAAAAACACCTTCCTCAAGACCAACAAACAACACCTGTCAAGCTCCGTCAAGCTTTCGAGCAATTGGGACCAAGTTTTGTTAAAATTGGGCAAATTCTATCGACACGCTCGGATCTTTTGCCAGAGGCCTATATCCGAGAATTATCAAAACTCCAAAGTAGTGTTCCTCCATTGAATAAAGAGGAGGTCATGACTGCCATTAGGCAAGAATTGCCAACTGATCTTTCTGAGGTTTTCGTCGATTTTTCTAAAGAGCCTCTGGCCTCTGGGTCTGTCGCTCAGACCCATCGAGCAAGGTTGTTGTCTGGTCAGGAAGTGATTATAAAAATTCAGAGACCAGGTATTGATGATATCGTAAAGGAAGATATCCAGCTTCTTATTAAGCTTGCACGGCATATACCCAAGCATTTTATCTCCATGGTCGATGTTCAAGAGGTCTTGGAAAATCTGCGTGAAACCCTAATCAAGGAACTTGATTTCAGGAATGAAGCAGAGGCCATGAAACGTTTTAGGGCTAACAATAAGAGAGTGGTTTGTCTGGGTGTTCCAGAAGTTTATGATGAATTCACGACACCTCATCTCATAGTTGAAGAGTACATCAATGGGATTCCGCTTAATCATTATAGTCAACTGCTTGAAGCTGGTTATGACTTGGAAGATGTAGGCAAGAAGCTTATGCTGTCGTTTATCAAGCAAGTCTTCAAAGATGGTTATTTTCATGGCGATCCTCATCCCGGAAATCTGTTGGTACGTGATGGCAAGATTTATTTCATTGATTTTGGGATTATGGGTGAGTTGGAAGTGGGGATGCGTTCGTCCTTAAATGATATCCTATATAGTTTTACCGCACAAGATGTTGACGGCATGACCAAGGCAATCCTATCAATTACCCAGTTTGATAATGGTCTAAATAGTGCAGTTCTAAGTCAGGATGTGGAGCAGATGCTGGGCCGTTATTCTGGTGTATACATAGGAAGTTTGTCGATGACAGATTTGCTTGAAGATTTGCTGACTGTTTTCCAGAAGAATCATCTTAAAGCCTCTTCTCAAATCACTATTTTGGAGAAGGCTTCGCTTGAAATTGAAGGTATTTTTCGAGAATTTGCACCAAATATTGATCTTATGACCCTGGCTAAGGATTACTTCCTAGAGAATATGGGGCCGGATATGCTTAAGCAGGCCTTAAATAAAGAGACTATCTTGATTGAGCTCTTTTACCTGCTTCGCAATGGGAAAAATATTCCACGCCATCTTCATCAGCTTTTGGAGCAGATTTTAAACGGACGAATCGTGCTTAACCATGATTTTATTAACTTCTCAGGTAGGGTTAAAGTCTTTGAGAAAGTTTTAAATAACATGGTTTTAGCCTTGCTGACATTAGCATTTCTTCTGTCTGGTGCTCTTTTGTCCAATAAATCAGATTTTCAAAATCTTGCTTGGCTTTTTCTTGGACTTGGAACTGTCCTAGCTTTAGTTACTGTAGGTCGTATAATATTTAAGAAAAAAGGATAAGGTATGATTGAAACAACTAGGCCTGAGCTTGTGGCCTATCAAAAAGAGCGTTTAGCTAAATTGTAAGTGAAAATCAAAAGTTAGACAAGGGCCAAATTGTTTTTGCAGGGGACTCCATCACGGAGTTTTTTGCATTGAAAAAGTACTTAGGTCGATACTTTCCTTTGGTTAACCGCGGAGTTGCAGGAATAGACTCGGTTTGGCTTTTAGAACACCTTAAAGAGCAAATTTTAGATTTGGAACCCAGTAAATTGGTTATCTTGATTGGAATTAATGACATTGGACGAGGTTACACCGTTCAAGATGTTGTCAATCGTATTTCCGATATTATCATGACAATTCGACAAGAATCTCTATATACAGAAATCTATTTGCTAAGTATCTTTCCTGTCAGTGAAAGATTGGAACATGCCTCGAATGTTAAAATTCGAAACAATGCTACTGTAGGTGAACTTAATCAACAACTAGCAGTCCTACCTGGTGTGACTTATGTTGATTTGTTTGATTACCTTACAGATGCTCAAGGACAGTTAAATGCCAACTACACAACTGATGGTTTGCACTTGAATCCACAAGCTTATTAGGTCATAGCAGAACCAATTATAAAGGAGATTTTAGAATGAAGGTAGGCTTAGTCCTCGAAGGCGGTGGTATGCGTGGCTTATACACAGCTGGAGTTTTAGACGCTTTTTTAGAAGCTAGGGATTAAGGTGGATGGTGTTGTTTCGGTATCTGCTGGAGCGCTTTTCGGTGTCAATTATCTCTCTAACCAACCCAAAAGAGCTCTTCGCTATAACAAGCGATTCATGGGAGACCGTCGTTACATGAGTTTTGGTCATGGTTGACAACCGGTAACTTCGTTAATAAGGAGTTCTCCTATTATAAGGTTCCTATGGAGTTAGATGTTTTTGATCAGGACGCTTTGCTGAGTCGGGTGTTCCCTTCTATGTGGTCGCTACAGATATTAGACGGGAAACCAGACTATATTAAGATTGATCATGTCTTTGAGCAGATGGAAGCCCTTCGTGCCAGTTCTGCCCTACCTCTGGTTTCTGAAATAGTCGAGTACAAGGGCAAACGCTACATGGATGGTGGTCTGGCTGATAGTCTTCCTATTGATTTCATGGAAAGTATGGGATTTGACAAACTTATTGTAGTTTTGACACGTCCTAAGGGTTATCGAAAACATCCTTCTAAAACTAGCAAGCGCTTCTACAAACTCTTTTACCGCAAGTATCCTGAATTTGTTGAGGTTGCTTCAAATCGACATATTCACTACAATAAGAGCATTGAGAAGATTGAGACCTTGGAAAAATCTGGAAAAGTCTATGCCATTCGTCCAGAGCATGCGCTTGAAGTTGGTAGATTGGAAAAGAACCCAGAAAAGTTCGAAGCCATTTATCAAGAAGGATTGAAACAAATGCGTAATGATATGACCAATCTCAAAATATTTCTTGGAGATAACTAAAAACGTGCTTTTCTGATGGACATGGTTTCGAAGACCAAATACAGCGTCATAGCCTTAGACATATATTTTATATGGGTTCTGTCATAGGCGGAACCCAGTTATATACTTAATAGAAATTGCGTATCAATCAAAATTAAAAAACAAATTTAATAGTGATAAACACCTCCATTATACCGTATAAAATACTTAGTTTTCGAAATATTTTATATTTTAATACATTTTTTAGAATCTATAGTGGTTTAAAAATCACATACTTTTGATAACAAAAAAAACAAGCTGATTTGCTCGTTACTCTTTATCTTTTATAGCTGTAACTTGATGGTAAATCATAAACCATGTCTCATTTCGGCGCCAGATGCTGGTATGGAAATTTCCTCCCAGTTCGTAACTAATTAATTTAGTTTTTTGACTGATGGATGTCATCTTAAACTTATCAAAGTTATTGAGAAGCGGTTGATGATTAGCAATGACGTCTTCCCGGTTCTGATGATGGCCGTTTTCATCAATCAAAAAGAAATCGGGTGCTAAGAGGTTTTCGTAGCCTGGAATCTTTGATAAGATAATCTTTTCATTCCGAATGAGTTTGCGAAGGACATTCCCATAAATTTCGTCTTCAGGAATTGCAGCAGGCTCTACATGGACATCAGTATCATAGACAGAAAAACGCTTACTGAGGATTTCTTCAATTTGTTCCGTAATGGCGTGGCTCTCGTAGACGGAGAGGTCAGGGTTCATTTCAACCACAATATCAAGGTAGATATTACTACCATAGGAACGTCCACGTTGCTTTTTAACTTTGGTAACTTTAGGAATATTCAGAATGGCTTTTTCATAGGCCTTAAGATTTCTCTCATCAAAGCCATCTGACAAGCTGAAGGTTGCTTCCATGAAGATATCATAGGCTGTCTTTAGGATGAAGAAGGTGATGATAATAGCAGTAATATAGTCTATGATGGTAAGGTTGAAGGATGCTGCGACGATGGCAATTGAAGTTCCAATAGAGGTCACGGCATCTGATAGGTTGTCCTTAGCAGCTGCGATAAGGGCACTGGATTTTAGTTTTTTTGCTAACCCTTTGTTATAGAAATAGACTGCACACATGACAATAGCAGAGAGGACTCCGACGGCAGCACCAAGAGGATCGACGACAGTTTCTTCTCTTAAAAAAATCTTTCGGACTGTTTGAATTAGGACTTGGAAGCCTACTACAAACATGATAAAGGAAGTAACTAAACTTGATAAATCTTCAATCTTCCAATGTCCAAACCTATGATCTGAATCAGCTGGCTGACTAGCCAGCTGTAATCCAATGAGTAGGGCAACATTCCCCAAAATATCAGATAAGTTGTTAAAACCATCGGCAATCAATGAGCTGGAGTTTAAAAAATGTCCAGCAATAAGTTTGGCAATGGTAAGAAGTAAGTAGGCTGCAATACTAACGATGGGACCTCGTCTGGCTACCCTTAAATTTTCATACGTCGTCATAGATTTACCTTTTTGTTTAAATACAATAATTTATTATAGCACAAAAGAATAGTTACTTAAAGCCTGTAATATCTTGATTGTTAATATGAATCGTCTTTCTTAAAAGGAAAATATTGAAGAAACAGCTATCACATACTATTTTTCAGTATTTTCCGAATATTATCTACAAAATGTGGTATAATTTAGTGTGTATAACAGTCTAAAAGAGGTTTTTATGGAACATTCGACATGGCACAGGCTTCTAAAAGAGGAATTGCCTAACCATTATTTTTCAAAGATAAATCAGTTTATGGATAAGGTCTATGAAGAGGGAACAATTTATCCTCCACGAGACAAGGTATTTAATGCTTTGTTAGAGACTCCTTTTGAAGAAGTCCGGGTGGTTATCCTTGGACAGGACCCTTACCATGGTCCTAATCAGGCTCAGGGTTTGTCATTTTCAGTACCTGAGACGATTCCAGCTCCACCTTCTTTGGTTAATATTCTCAAAGAATTGGGGGAGGATCTTGGTCCTAGAAGTCATCATGATTTAACAACTTGGGCCGAGCAAGGAGTGCTATTACTTAATGCCTGTCTGACTGTTCCAGCTGGTCGAGCCAATGGTCATGCTGGTCAGATTTGGGAACCTTTTACAGATGCTGTGATTAAGGTTCTCAATCAAAAGGATACTCCGGTTGTCTTTATACTTTGGGGCGGCTATGCTCGTAAGAAGAAATCACTAGTAACCAATCCTAAGCATGCCATTATTGAGAGTGCTCATCCTAGCCCTTTATCGGCCTATCGCGGTTTTTTTGGCAGCAAGCCTTTTTCAAAAGCCAATGCCTACCTCGTATCTCAAGGACAACCCCCAATTGATTGGTTGAAGTAAAATAGAAAGTTGGAAGATTATGTTACTGATTAAAAATGGTCGTGTTGTTGACCCTAAATCTGGTTTGGACACGCAAGCCGATGTTCTTGTGGACGGAAAAAAAGTCGTTAAAATTGCTGAAAATATCGATGCGGGAGATGCCCAAGTTATCGATGCGACTGGTCTTGTGGTTGCTCCTGGTTTGGTGGATATCCATGTTCACTTCCGTGAGCCAGGTCAAACCCATAAGGAAGACATTCATACGGGTGCCTTGGCAGCGGCTGCAGGTGGTTTTACAACAGTTGTGATGATGGCTAATACGAATCCAACGATTTCAGACAAGGAAACTTTGAAAGAGGTCTTGACTTCAGCAGCTAAGGAAAATATCCATATTAAGTCTGTTGCAACTATTACAAAGAACTTTGATGGTGAAAATATTACTGATTTCAAGGGTTTGCTTGAAGCAGGTGCTGTTGGATTCTCAGATGACGGTATTCCATTGACCAATGCTGGGATTGTCAAAAAAGCCATGGAGTTAGCTAAAGAGAATAATACCTTTATCAGTCTTCACGAGGAGGATCCTGATCTTAATGGTGTTCTCGGTTTCAATGAAAATATTGCTAAAAAAGAATTTCATATTTGTGGGGCAACTGGCGTAGCTGAGTACAGCATGATTGCGCGTGATGTCATGGTTGCTTATGATACACAAGCACATGTTCATATTCAACACTTGTCAAAAGCTGAATCTGTAAAAGTCGTTGAGTTTGCTCAAAAACTTGGAGCACAAGTCACAGCTGAAGTGGCGCCGCAGCACTTCTCAAAAACTGAAGACCTCTTACTCTCAAAAGGCGCTAATGCCAAGATGAACCCACCACTTCGTTTGGAATCAGACCGTCAAGCCGTTATCGAAGGTTTGAAATCTGGAGTAATCTCAGTCATTGCTACGGACCACGCGCCACACCACGCAGATGAAAAGAATGTGGCTGATGTGACTAAAGCACCATCAGGGATGACTGGTCTGGAAACCTCTCTATCTCTTGGTTTAACTTATTTAGTTGAAGCAGGACATTTAAGTTTGACAGAATTATTGAAATTAATGACAAGCAACCCATCTGATCTTTATGGGTTCGATGCCGGTTATTTGGCTGAAAATGGACCAGCAGACCTTGTTATCTTTGCAGATAAGGAAAAACGTCAGGTTACAGCAGCCTTTAAGTCTAAAGCAGCCAATTCACCATTTGTAGGCGAAGAGCTTACGGGCAGTGTTAAATACACTATCTGTGATGGTGAGATTGTTTATCAAGCCTAGTTAGTAGACAGAGCAGGGGGCAAGGAGATTTTTGGTCTTGCACCTGCTTTTTTAGCCATTAAAGGGGGCACAGATGAAAAAATTCTTTTGTTTCTGATTGTTATTCTTACCATCCTCCTGACGACAACAACAATTCATGCAAAAGAGGTAAGATATGACATTGCTTCCTACAAGGGGCACCTAATTATAGATGATGATGGCAATGGGACCTTCACCCAGGAAGTACTATATGTGTTTTTAATAGTGACTATAATGGACAATATGTGACACTTGGATATGCTGATCCAGTACCTACATTTGATAAAACAGGACTTGGCGAAGAGAGTAGACATTTGAAATTTAAGAACATGGTTCAAGCAATGATCCTAGATCTTATCGATAGAGGCTACATAGCCTATAGCTAAGAAAATGGTGTTGATACTCTAAGACGAATTTCAAAGGAGGGCTTAGCAGACTATGAGTTTGATTTCCTTGAAATGTTGTTTGATGATCGTATAGAAATCACGGATCGCGAGATGTTCTCTCGATACTATCTTGACGAGAAAGGATTAAGAAAACAGTTTAACAACGCTAAGTCTAATTATGAAAGAGATTCTGTTCGTGAAGAAGGACAGCGTATCAGGAGGAAGTTTGTTAAAGATGGAAGAAGTGTTACTGAAGGTGTGAATCGAGAAATTTCCTCACTTGGTCTTCCTAACCTATATTGAGACTTTACCTTTAAAGAAAATATGTTTACTACTTTAGGAAATGCGGTCTTTGCTCTACTTTTTACTATTTCTACACTAGCAACAATAATTTTATTTGCGGGGTTTGGTTCTGGCCTAGGAGTTATTTATCTTGTGGTTTCACTCCTTCTTGCTTTAGTTTGGAACTCTAATAGAAAATCTATTGGAAAAAGACGAAAGAGAGCTTAAGCCCCATCACATATCGAAGAATATCGTCATTGGCAATATTTCGAAAGCATGCTCCGAAGTATTATATCTTTTAGGCAATCAGAACTCGAATCCGTTATCCTATGGAATCGTATCTTGGTTTATGCAACACTCTATGGACAAGCGAAAAAAGTAAGTGATGTGCTAAAACGATATAATATTCACCTCAGCAATCCATCTTTAGATGAGTTCACTCATTCTGCAACACCATTCATTATTTTGAACAACGTTAGTCGCTTAGAGAATCCTATCTTTCGACTTCGGATACCGTAAGTAACTTTTCTATCAACTCAAACAGTGGTAGTGGAGGTTTAGGTGGCGGAGGCGGTGGTGCCTTCTAAGACCAGAAAAACAATTACTTAAGTCTTGCTATTAAAGAAAAGGTATATGGTATAAAGAATGCCTTTAGAATGGTATGTCTAAGATTCTTGTGAGAACTAGCTGTTACTAGAAACATAAGAGCAATGAAGCCAGATTTTGGGAATGGGATTCGCAAGAAACTGAAAGCTATAATGCCTAAACCTGTTAAGATGAGAGTTCAATATCTCGTCGGTCTTTGAGTAGTTATTTTGAAGATAACAAATTGAAGTATAGGTGCTATGCATGCTGTAAGCCCATGAATCATGGCATCACTCAATATAATAAAATACCCTATTTGAGTTTGAGTAAAATCTATCCAATTATAGCATAATGCTTTGAAAAAGAGCATACGAATTGCCTATAAGTGATAAGGATGTAAGGCTTTTCATTTTTAAGCATATTTCTTGCTCATTAAGTTTTTTTAACCTATCCTATACGTATATAAAAAATTCGATAGAGGAGATCGATATGGTAAAACTTTCTAAAGAGACACATCTTGAGATGTTCACTAAAATGGAACGTATCCGTGAATTCGATTCACGTATTAATAAATTAGTTCGTCGTGGTTTTGTTCAAGGAATGACTCACTTTTCAGTAGGTGAGGAAGCCGCTAACGTTGGAGCTGTCCAACACTTAAGTTATGACGACATCTTCTTTTCAAATCACCGTGGTCATGGACAATCTATTGCTCAGGACATGGATTTGAATAAAATGATGGCAGAGCTTGCTGGTAAGGCAACAGGAGTTTCTAAGGGGCGTGGTGGTTCTATGCACTTGGCTGACTTTGAAAAAGGTAACTATGGTACTAACGGTATCGTTGGTGGTGGTTACGCTCTTGCTGTAGGTGCAGCCCTTACTCAACAGTACAAAGAAACTGGAAATATCGTTGTTGCCTTTTCAGGTGATGGCGCTACTAATGAAGGTTCATTCCATGAGTCAGTCAATATGGCAGCTACTTGGAAATTACCTGTTATCTTCTTCATTATTAATAACCGTTATGGTATCTCAATGGATATTCGTAGAGCTACCAATACTCCTCACTTGTATACACGTGCAGAAGCCTATGGTATCCCTGGATTCTACTGCGAAGATGGTAACGATGTAATGGCTGTATATGATACAATGGGTAAGGCTGTTGACCATGTCCGTGGTGGAAATGGTCCTGCTATTGTTGAAGTTGAATCATACCGTTGGTTTGGTCACTCTACGGCCGATGCGGGTGTCTACCGTACTAAGGAAGAAGTTGACGAGTGGAAGAACAACAACGACCCAATTATTAGATACCGCGACTATCTTGTTTCTGAAAATATCGCAAGTGTGGAAGAGTTAGATGCTATCCAAAGCCAAGTTAAGGCACAGGTTGATGCGGCTTATGAGTTCGCCAAAAATAGCCCAGATCCAGAACTTTCAGTTGCCTTTGAAGATGTATGGGTAGACTAAAGAGAAAGGATGAGTAATACAAGTATGAGTGAAACAAAATTGATGGCCTTGCGTGAGGCAGTAAACCTTGCTATGAGCGAGGAAATGCGTAAAGATCCCGACATCTTCCTTATGGGTGAAGATGTCGGGATCTATGGTGGTGACTTCGGTACATCAGTTGGTATGTTGGCAGAATTTGGTGGAAAAACGTGTTAAAGATACACCAATTTCAGAAGCAGCAATTGCTGGTGCAGCCGTGGGTGCTGCTATTACAGGTCTTCGTCCAATCGTTGATTTGACTTTCATGGACTTCATCACTATTGCCCTTGATGCTATCGTTAATAATGGTGCCAAAAACAACTACATGTTTGGTGGTGGTTTAAAGACTCCTGTAACTTTCCGTGTAGCTTCTGGTTCAGGTATCGGATCTGCAGCGCAACACTCACAATCTCTTGAGTCATGGTTGACTCATATTCCAGGGATCAAAGTTGTTGCTCCTGGTAATGCAAACGATGCTAAAGGTCTTTTGAAATCTTCTATTCAGGACAATAACATTGTTATCTTCATGGAACCAAAAGCTCTTTATGGCAAAAAAGAAGAAGTTACACAAGATCCTGATTTCTATATTCCACTTGGAAAAGGTAAAATCAAACGCGAAGGAACTGACCTTACTATTGTCACGTATGGTCGTATGTTGGAACGTGTTCTTAAGGCAGCTGAAGAAGTAGCTGAACAAGGTATTAATGTTGAGGTAGTTGATCCTCGTACTCTTGTTCCACTTGATAAAGAATTGATTTTTGAATCAGTTAAGAAGACTGGAAAACTTATGTTGGTCAATGACGCTTATAAAACAGGTGGCTTCATCGGTGAGATTGCTGCTATGGTTACTGAAAGTGAAGCATTTGATTACCTTGACCACCCAATTGTACGTTTGGCAAGTGAAGATGTGCCTGTACCTTATGCGCGTGTCTTGGAACAAGCGGTTCTTCCAGATGTTGAAAAGATTAAGGCTGCTATTATCAAGATGGCTAATAAAGGAAACTAACTATCTAGCGACGGTTAAGTGATATTTCTCGTTAGTAAAATATATTTCTTGTTTTAACTGTGGGGGTATCGAAAATTATAATTTAATGTTGAAAGGAGAGGGTGAACCAGACGCCTAATTTTCAGTCGCTTTCTGGTCGCTCTTGGGTATCTTATAAATGGCTTTTGAGATTATTATGCCTAAGCTCGGTGTTGATATGCAGGAAGGTGAAATCATCGAGTGGAAAAAACAAGAGGGAGACGTGGTTAACGAGGGAGACATCCTTCTTGAAATCATGTCAGATAAGACAAACATGGAACTTGAAGCAGAAGACTCAGGTGTTCTTTTGAAGATTACCCGTCAAGCTGGTGAAATAGTACCAGTTACTGAGGTGATTGGTTATATTGGAGCTGAAGGAGAAGTTGTGGCTGATAATTCTACAAGTGCACCAGCTGCAGAAGCAACTGCTCAATTGGAAGCGGCTGGGCTTGAAGTCCCTAAAGCTCCATCTCAACCATCTCCAGCGACAGCAGAAAAAGCAGCCCTTGCTGATAACGAATATGATATCGTTGTTGTTGGTGGTGGTCCAGCTGGTTACTATGCAGCCATCCGTGGAGCACAACTTGGCGGTAAGGTTGCCATCGTTGAAAAATCAGAATTTGGTGGAACATGTTTGAATAAGGGATGTATCCCAACTAAGACCTACCTTAAAAACGCAGAAATCCTTGATGGACTTAAAATTGCAGCAGGTCGTGGTATCAACCTAGCATCAACAAACTACACCATCGATATGGATAAGACGGTTGACTTTAAAAACTCTGTTGTAAAGACCCTTACTGGTGGTGTGCAAGGTCTTTTGAAAGCTAATAAGGTAACTATTTTCAATGGTCTTGGTCAAGTTAACCCTGATAAGACTGTCACTATTGGCTCAGAAACAATCAAGGGACGTAACATCATCCTTGCAACTGGATCAAAAGTATCACGTATTGATATCCCTGGAATCGATTCACAACTTGTGATGACATCAGATGATATTCTTGATTTGCGTGAATTGCCTAAATCACTTGCTGTTATGGGTGGTGGTGTCGTTGGTATCGAGCTTGGTCTTGTTTATGCTTCATACGGCGTTGACGTAACAGTTGTAGAGATGGCTGATCGTATCATACCTGCTATGGATAAAGAAGTGTCACTTGAGCTTCAAAAAATCCTTTCTAAGAAGGGTATGAAGATTATGACATCTGTTGGTGTTTCTGAAATTGTTGAAGGCAATAACCAATTAACACTTAAACTCAATAATGGCGAAGAGATTGTGGCTGAACGTGCCCTTCTATCAATCGGGCGTGTGCCACAATTGAACGGTCTTGAAAATCTTAACCTTGAGCTCGACCGTGGCCGTATCAAAGTAAATGAATACCAAGAAACTTCTATCCCTGGTATTTACGCCCCTGGTGATGTAAACGGAACTAAGATGCTTGCTCACGCTGCTTACCGTATGGGTGAAGTAGCAGCCGAAAATGCTATGCATGGTAATGTCCGTAAGGCACACCTTGATTATACACCAGCGGCAGTTTACACCCACCCAGAGGTAGCAATGTGTGGTCTAACTGAAGAAGATGCACGCGCTAAATATGGTGATGTTCTCATTGGTAAATCAAGCTTTGCTGGGAATGGACGTGCTATCGCCTCAAATGAAGCTCATGGCTTTGTTAAAGTCGTTGCGGATGCGAAATACCATGAAATCCTTGGAGTTCACATTATTGGTCCGGCTGCTGCTGAGTTGATTAACGAAGCAGCAACTATTATGGAAAATGAACTGACTGTAGATGAACTCTTGCAATCTATCCATGGTCACCCAACTTTCTCTGAAAATATGTATGAGGCTTTTGCTGATGTACTTGGAGAAGCTGTTCATAACCCACCAAAACGTAAATAAGCTAAATTAAATTCTCGGACAGGTTGTTTGAGGATTTTTTTCTTTTGTCACACATTTTCATATTCAGCTAAATCTCGTAAAATTCTTTGCATTTTTAGTATTAAATACGAATAGGTAGTTAAAGGGTTTTCAAATAAGATAAATCGCAATTTTACTAGTGTTTAGAATTTTATAATATTTCTGTCTTATTTAGAAAACTTTTAATAATGACTTTTCCATGAGAGTTTTTCTATTGTAGAATGGTTAAAACATTATAAAAATGCAAAAGGAAAGTTAAATGCGAACGAAAGATTTTATCTACTATACTAGTGCGGCTGTTCTCTTGGCTGTCACAACACAGGTTGCTCAAGCAGACGAAGTGGCGACACAAGCGCCTTCCGTTACTGAAGGAAATCAGTATCAACCTGCGACAGGGGCTGAGATTTTTGGTGGAGAAGCAGCTTTACCGGCAACTTCTAGATCAAGTGTTTCAGCACCTGCGGCTACAAGTGAAGTGGCAAAAGCTAGTTCTCCAGCGGTATCTACGTCTCCTGCTTCACAGAGTTCCGAGGCTGCAACGGCAACGGCATTAACTTCAGTAACATCTTCAGTTGTTAGTTCAGAAAGTGCAACAGCTTCTACAAGTGCGACAAATTCTGAAACGTCAAACAGCACTGTAGCAACACCTGCTAAATTAACGAATTCTACAGATGTTCCTTCGCCAACACTTAAGGTACAACCCACAGACTTTTATCGATGTCAGCAGCCATAATGGTGAAATCAGTGTAGATGACTATCGTGCTCTTGCACGCCAAGGTATGGGTGGTGTCGTTGTCAAGTTGACTGAGGACACTTGGTACAACAACCCTAAAGCACCCTCACAAGTTCGCAATGCTCAAATTGCTGGTCTTCAAGTATCAACCTATCATTTTTCTCGATACACAACTGAGGAAGAAGCACGTGCAGAAGCTCGTTTCTACATCCAAGCTGCACAAAAACTGAACCTTCCAAAGAATACTGTTATGGTTAATGATTTCGAAGACTCTAAGATGCTTTATAATATCAACCGTAACACCCAAGCTTGGGTTAACGAAATGCGTAAGCATGGATATAACAACTTGATGTTCTACACAAGTGCCAGCTGGTTGGAGGAGAACAATCTAGGCTACCGCCTACGAGCTTATAAAATTCATTTTATGATCTCTTAGAAGGGGTCCAGCAACCGAAGGGCGCTAGCCTTCAAATTTTCCTCCCAAAATGTGTCCAAAATATTGACAGAATTCCAAAATAGAGATACTGATTTAGCACAGTTAAGGGAAATGTATAATAGCAAACTAGAAAAAATGACTACTAATTTAAAATTTGCTTAGTATGATAGTATAAAGTTAGTCATCATTTAATCAATATTTTGTCTGGAAGAAATCATTCAGTTCACACAAAGTGTGTTGTTCTGCTTGAAAAATTGAGAGACTTTGAAACAAGATAAATAGTAAAGGCTCTATAATTTCTGTAGTGGGTAAAACCACCGTAGAGATTATAGAGCGTTTTGAGTATATACAAAAAGTCCCATAAGAACTATAATGAAAAGCAACCAAACCATCATTAGGAAGAACTTATGAGA
>ENA-OQDC01000817-OQDC01000817.1-human-gut-metagenome-genome-assembly--contig:-NODE-817-length-19275-cov-9.169783_pt1 | contig 19275 bp, 14 predicted proteins | sample MGYA00242770_ERZ504601 | MGnify/ENA primary metagenome ERZ504601 (study PRJEB26092, sample SAMD00036305) | human gut metagenome | host: Homo sapiens | study: EMG produced TPA metagenomics assembly of...
CAGGAAGCCGTTTCCATTCCGGTTATGGCAAAATGCCGCATCGGCCACTTTGTAGAGGCACAGGTTCTTGAAGCCATCGAAATCGACTACATCGACGAGAGTGAGGTTCTCTCCCCGGCGGATGATGCCTACCATATCAACAAACGAAATTTCAAAGTACCGTTTGTCTGCGGTGCAAAGGATCTCGGCGAGGCACTCCGCCGGATCAACGAGGGAGCGTCTATGATCCGTACCAAAGGTGAGCCGGGAACCGGCGATATCGTACAAGCGGTCCGCCATATGAGAAAAATGAACAGCGAAATTCAGAAACTGACCTCAATGCGTGAGGATGAGCTGTTTGAGGCAGCCAAGGTCCTGCAGGTTCCATACGATCTTGTTCAGTATGTTCATGATAACGGCCGTCTCCCGGTTGTCAACTTTGCAGCCGGCGGTGTGGCAACTCCTGCCGATGCAGCACTGATGATGCAGCTTGGAGCAGAAGGCGTCTTCGTCGGATCCGGTATCTTCAAATCCGGCAACCCGGCAAAACGTGCCGCTTCCATCGTAAAAGCTGTTACCAACTACACCGATGCCAAACGGATCGCAGAACTCTCCGCTGATCTCGGCGAGGCTATGGTCGGCATCAACGAGCAGGAAATCGCCTTACTGATGGCAGAAAGAGGAAAATAATGAAAATTGGAGTGCTTGCATTGCAGGGCGCATTTGCAGAACATGAAAAAGTATTAGAACAGCTTGGCGCCGAATGCATCGAACTGCGGCAGGCCCGCGATCTTGCCGAGCCTTACGATGCACTTGTACTGCCGGGCGGCGAGAGTACCGTTCAGGGAAAGCTTTTAAAAGAGCTTAGCATGTTCGATACGATCAAAAGCCAGATTCAAAATGGCATGCCGGTCCTCGCAACCTGTGCCGGTGCAATTCTTCTGGCAGAAACGATCGACGGACAGATGAAGGGACAGCCAGAGCAGTATTTCGGCACGATTCCCATGTGCATCAAGCGGAACGCCTACGGCCGACAGTTAGGCAGCTTCCACACAGAAGCATCGGTTGTGGGCATCGGAACAGTGCCGATGACGTTTATCCGTGCGCCGTATATTGCATCTGTGGGGAACGGCGTGGAAGTGCTCGCGGTTGTGGAAGAGCGGATTGTCGGTGTAAAATATAAAAACCAGATGGCCTTCTCCTTCCATCCAGAACTCGACCCGGATATGAGGATTCATAAGACATTTCTTTCGATGATCAGCAACGTATAAAGCAAAAGACTGTGCAAATCATAAATTCATTTGCACAGTCTTTTGCTCTGTTTTCGTACCGCAATGCAGCCTCACTGAATATCTTCCTTCTAACAACGTCAGGAGCTTTTGTATTATTCCGGGCAAAGTACAAATCGGCTTCGCCAGATATTTTCTTTTCCGTCAGCTTCCCATTGAATCAGAAACACAGTTTCCATTTTTCCTTGATGATCTCTATGAATGCATGGAATAATTTGAATCTTTTCCGGAGAAACACCATCTATTTTCAGAGTTCCCCTGTCACCGATTCGAATCCGGTCTTTTTCCCGACTTACGTTCTGCCGTGTGACAAGATTTTCCGTGAAGCCATTATCCAAAGGAGCGGTCTTCAGGCAATCTTTGATCTGAAGTTCACCGGTTTCCCTGCAAAAAAACAGCAGTCCGTATCAGTTTTTTCCTGCTTTCTTTCTCATATGCCCCAGCAAAGGAAATCGAAATTTCTCCTGTCTCGGAGTAATTCACTGCATCGGCACGATATGTTTCCCCTTTGCACTGTTCCTTTCCATCCAAAATCGGAACGCTATGGCCACGTGAACTACAGCAGAGTACGGAATATCGTTCGGGGCCAAAATATGCTTTCGTGTATTCTCCGGCTCCAAGATCACTGATAATTTCTTCTTCCCCGATAAAATACAGAAAGCTGCCGACATCGTTATGATTGTGCGGCTCCCCGTTGTTTCCACCTTTGATTGCGAATGCGGTCTGATGCTTTCCAGTTGCAATTGCCCATTCGGCATCCGCCAGATAAGTAAACGTGCCGGAACATACCCGTTCCTCTGCAGCATTCTCGGAACCGTCCGACCTGCTTTTTAACACATTCAGATATTGCTTCGTCCAGATCCAGTCCCTATATGCGGCATTCCAGCGATAACACGGATCTTCCCCAAAATGCATTGCCCGTACCAGCGGCGGGATTTTAACATTTGGATCCAGCATTGCAAAATGGCAGGTAAGTCCCATCCGGTAACGGCTTTTGCTGTCTCCGTCAGAAAAGCTTAACGTATTTCCGCCCGGGAAATAGCATTTCTGCTGAAATTCCATGATTTTCCGCTGCTTTTTTCCATCCAGCAAGTCAGTTTTCCCGCCCGTTTTTCTTTCAGAAGTTCCGCGAACATGGAAAAATAACTCATTCCATATTCCCAATAGCCAAGACCTTCCATGCAGGCGCCGTCCTCGCCGAAGCTCGCAAGAAAGCAGGAAGATCCCGGGTCACGCGCGTCAAGATCTGTTCACAGTTTTGATTGATACTCTCGATGCTTTCCGCATTCGGAAAAAGAACAGGAAAAAGCTCAGATGCATAGCAGGCGGCTGCTCCTACGGATCCACAGCAAACAGCATTCCAGTTACTTTTACTCGTTTCCCACCAGAATGCACCGTTTTCCTGTATAAGAAACGGCTGCAACACTCTCCTGCTGCTTTCCTTCCAGATCCGACACAGTAACTCCGGCCGCAGATCGTTTCGAAGTAGAAACGCAATTTTCCAGAAGTGACTGTGCAGTCTCGCACGCAAAAAGATCCAATGTAATCTTCCACTTTTCATCCTTTTTCCGGTTCACATGTGCCGGCAGCGCCCAGCAAGTTTCCGCACAAATCTGCTCCAGAACCCATTCCAGGCCGGAAAGATCCATAGAAATGTCCCTCTCTTTTGCAAACAATGCATTGAACGCAAAAGCAACGAGGTATTTCCGGCGTCCAAAGTAAGCTTCTTCATACCGCAGCCGGTTCCCCGTCTTTTCAAACAGAGAAAAAAGCTCCTCTGTCAAAACAGGGAAATCCAAAAGAGAAAGCGTTTCGGCTTCTCTTGAAAGCTCTGTTTCATATTAGAAAAAATACTGCTGCAATTCTTGTTCTGTTCTTCCGTTCATATATTTTTTCTCCGTAAACCTAGACAATCACTTCCATCATTTTTCCGGCTTCGTCAAACTCCAGCGGGGCCACGCAGGTTTCCCGGTGGAATCCCTTTCCCTCCGGATACTGCGCAAGCGGTGTGCCAAAACGATGGTAAGCAATCCAGTATGCATCTTTTCCAGGCACCTTACAGATGCTGTGATGACCCGTTCCAAGAACACCTTTTTGCACATCTTTCTGAAGAATCGTCTTTTCAAACCGAACCGGTCCGTACAGGGAATCGGACGTTCCATAGTTTACATGATAATTTTCACTTCCTGTATCATCACAGGACCAGGTAAAATGGTAAATTTCATCCCGCTTCAGAACCGTAACCGCCTCACGGAAATCGTACAGTCCTTCCAGATTTTTCATCGTCTCCGGAACAATATGCATCATATCCGGTGTCAGTTTTGCAATGGCCGCATAACCATTTCCAAACAGGAGATATGTTTCGCCGTTTTCCTGATAGATCGACGGATCAATCGTCTGACTCATCTGGATCTGATACGTTTCCATCATTTCCATGGTGATCATGGGTTCTGCTGCAGGCACAAACGGTCCCTCCGGATAATCAGATACTGCTGCTCCAATGCAGGATTTGCCATCAACACGCTTTCCACAGAAATAGTAGTAATACTTTCCATCTTTTTCTGCAATGCACGGCGCCCAGGCACTTCCTACCGCCCACGGAACATCTCCATCTGCCATGTCGAAAATATCAGCAGCCTTCTGAAATTTTCTCAGATCCTTCGATGCAAAAACAGAAAATTTCGTACCGGACCAGTCGGTAAAGCCATCCGTTGTCGGATACAGGTAATACGTTCCGTCAAAACAGGCAAGATCCGGATCTGCAAAGAGCCCTTCTACGACCGGCTTTTTGTGATCAAAAAATCGTTCCAGCAAGGCAAGCTCCTCGTCAGTAACTGCAAGAACGCCACCGTGGCGTTTTTTTGTTTTTCCAAGAGCATATTCCTTTTCCTTTAAAATACGGAATTTTCCCGAAGAAAGATCATCCGTTAAAAGAGGAAGATATCCTTTTCCCTCCGCAAACTGATCCGCAATCAGACACCATGTCTTCTGATCCGGTAGCAGATAACATTCCGGTCCTTCTACGCCAAACAGCGAAGAAAGTGTTTCTGATGGGATCTCCTGAAAATTGCCCGTCAGGGAGTCACAGGACTCCAACAGCAGACATTTATTCGTCTCATCCTTGGAAATCCGATAGTATACACCTTCTGATTCTACCATCGTTGTATCAATCACATGTTCTTTCCGCTCCATGTAAATAAATGGCTCGGAAAAACTTTGAAAATCAGATGTCCAGGATGCATAGATCCGCTGTTTGGCTTCCGTATCACCGGAAAGTTTTACCATAGATGCCCAGAAAACCAGAAACTGCTCTCTTTTTGAGTCATAGATTCCTTCCGGTGCCCAGACGCATCCGGCTCCCGGAACACCTATGGTACTGGCACGCTCCGCACTCCAGTGAACCAGATCCTTCGATTCCCAGACAATCAGATCACGGCTTCCGCGATATTGTGCCGTATCCCAGCCTTCTCCTGCTTCGATCCGTAAATCGGTTGCTATCAGATAAAATTTCTTCTGCTTTGGATCACGCAGCAGAAACGGATCGCGAACACCTTGCATTCCAAGATGAGAATATAAGACTGGCTGTCCGTCATTCAGATCCTCCCAGTGAAGTCCATCCCTGCTGATGGAAAAATAAATCTGTTCTCCATCCTTTTGTTCTCCGGTAAAATGTACAAATAAATAGCCTGCCATATTTTGTTCTCCTTATCTGCTTTTCATATAGTTCATAGGTGTCATTCCAGTCATTTTTTTAAAGACTTTACTGAAATAACTTTCATCGGAAAATCCGACTTTTTCGCTGACCTGCGAAATTTTAAGCGAAGTTGTACCAAGAAGCTCCTTGGCATGGGAAATTCTGACTTCCGTCAGGTACTGAAAAATCGTTTTTCCTGTTGTCTGACGAAAAATCCGATTTAGATAATCAAAGTTTCCACCAAGCTGCTCTTCAATCAATACTCCGGAAATTGGCTCGCGATAGCAGTTATTCAGATAATCCAAAAGATCATATATTTTCCGGTAGCTTCCGACCACTCCGGTTTTTTCCTGGGCAAGCGATGTTACAAACTGTCTGGAAACCAAAATCATCATCTCCAAAATCTGACAGGCACACAAATTGTAATAACCTTCCATACGATTTTTCTGACAGGTAATTCCATCATTGATTTTCTGCAGAATTTCAGAATAAGAAGAAGTGTCGGAAAGATGCATATATTTGGGCAACGCAAGAAGCGAAAGACTGACGCGTTCCTGTCCGGAAAGGGTACAGGAATCACTTTGCATGGACTGCGTTCTCTTTCTTAAAATTATCTCAGTTGTCTGCTCATTTGTCATCTTGTTTTTTTTATGGATTTCTGATGGAAATGAATATAATGGTATTCACAATGTGTTGCTCTTTCCCCCACATGTATTTTATCCGGATCCAGAATTAAAAAATCCCCCGGTGTTAAATGATACCGTACACCATCCTCCAAAAGAAACATCTCACCCTGACGCACCAGATAAATAATGTATTCCAACGGCATTCTTCTTTTATGAATATACGGCGGTTCAATCACCGCCGTATCTGCCAGGCTAATTTCCGGTAGTTGACTGCTGTCATACTGATAATAAATGTTTTCCTTCATTCTTTTAGCCAAGATCCGGTTCATCGCAGAGTGTAATGATTCCCGGCACTTTTCCTTCTGTTTCAAAAATCAGAATCGTATTCGTTCCTTTTTTTAAAATCGGACCCGGAATATATAATCGTTTCTGTGGCCCAATTTCCCAGAATCTTCCAATATTAAATCCATTTACAAGAATGCAACCTTTTCCCCATCCGGTAAAATCAAGGAAGGTATCTCCCGTCTCATCTGCTTCGAAGCTAAATTCATAAAATCCCGGTGTACCAGGAACGGATGGAATTGTAAAATCAAGATGTTCCAGATGTTCCATCGGAAGCGTATATTCTTTCCAATAATAGTGATTATGACCATTAACCTGTACGCTTCCATCAATCCCTTTTCTCTGTCTTTCGAGATTCGGACCGAAATTTACTCTTCCCATATTTTCCATCAAAATAGAAAGTTTCTGTCCTTCCGGTTTATTCTCCTCCCATTTTATTTCATCAAGAAGTTCTCTGTCATACAGTGTAACAGTTGGGATTTCATCCACAAAAATGTTAGCTCTGTCGTTAGCTCCCCACAGCCGCAGTGTTTCCAATGGCCCTTCATCTTTCAACTGGCTTTCGTATAAAATATATCCGTATCCCTGATCCAGTTTTTCCATTGACACCGGGTATACACTCTCCATCGCTTTACTAATCCGGTCTTTGTTTCCGAATAAAGATGTGCTTCTTTTGACACGAAGTTTTCCATATGATTTTCTGCGAATTTCTGTACTAAGTTTTACTTCCGGAATTTCGGTATATTTCCGGATTACATTCTGGAATGCCGTATACTTCGCCGTAATCTGACCGTCTTCCGTCAGCAGTGCATCATAATCATAAGAAGTAACATCCGGTGTCAGCTCATCATAGTAATTGGATCCATTCGTAAAACCAAAATTGGTTCCACCTTCAAACATGTAGATATTCACATGGCCCTCGGAAAGAATTTCGTCCAGATCTTTTGCATGTTCTTCTAAATCACCGGTCTGATGCGTTTCTACACCCCAGTTATCAAACCATCCAACCCAGAATTCCATACACATCAGCGGTTTATCGCCGATTTTCTTTTTCATGACGGCAAACTGCTCTTTTCCTTTGGAACCAAAATTTCCGGTCTGTAAAACACCTTCCACTTTTCCGCAGTCAAAAGCATCTCCCCAAGGACCATCCGATGTAACCATCGGCACTTCACAGCCGCAGTCAATCATCAGCTGTTTCATGTAATCCAGATACGATTTGTCATCTCCGAAATATCCATATTCATTTTCCACCTGCATCAGAATAACAGAACCGCCCCGTGTAATCTGAAGCGGTGCGATCACTTCAAATAATTTTTCATAATATTCTTTCACATGTTGTAGAAATGGCGGATAGAAACAGCGAAGGCGCATGCCGTCTTCCTTCAGCAGCCAGTATGGCAATCCGCCAAACTCCCATTCTGCACAAATATAGGGAGATGGCCGGAGAATCACCATCAAACCAAGCTCCTGGGCCAGTTTTACAAATCTGGTAATATCCAGAATTCCGGAAAAATCAAACTTTCCTTTCTCTTTTTCGTGAAGATTCCATGGAATATACGTTTCCACCGTATTGCAGCCCAGAGCTTTTAATTTTTCCAGTCGGTCGCGCCAGTATTCCGGCACAGTACGAAAATAATGCATACCTCCGGAAATGATTTTTACTTTCTTTCCGTCCAGATAAAAATCTTCTTTTACTTCAAACGTCTTCATAGTTCCTCCTGTTTCTGAAATTTCCATCTTTTTTATGTTAAAAATAATATGTCTGCCAAATTTCCCGTGACCGGAACGGAAACATTTGACTCGCAAAAGGGAGACACCAGAGGCATCATGTCTTTTCCGGTATCTCCCTTATCTTGCTTATCATGAAATCACAGAATTATCTGCCAGGTTTTGTCGCTAACCTTTCTTGTTCTACGGTCAAGTGAACACCTTTTTTATTCACCTCTTGTGAAATCCGGTGTTCCATTTTCCTCTACAAAAGCATCTAAATCTTTCTGAATTGCTGCCTTTACATCGTCATAACCGGCCGCTTTCAGTTCTTCTCTCATCTGATCGACAGTTGCCTTCGGATCATCTACCTGACCATATGCCAGCTGCGGGATATATTTTGCGAGAACATTAGCCAGTGCTGCCTGCTTTGCCTCAATTGCAGTTGTATCAACAATCAGGTTTTCAAATGGATAATCATAACCGATTTTATCCAGCGAACTGATCAGATCATCGGTTCCATCCCACCAGCTTTCATCCTGCAGTTCCAGATCATCATTACGTCCCATCCAGAAATTGGAATCCAGGGCATCTGTACTGGAATCAAATCCATCTGGTCTGCCCAGCTTGCCATCTTCTGTTACAATATAATCCTCACCTTCAATACCATAGTTTAACAGACGATAGCACTCTTCATCATTTCTTAACAGATCATATACCATCAGGGCGCGTTCCGGATGTGTGGAGTTTGCACTGATAGCACATGCACCATGCTCTTTCAGCGGATGCTGTACGTTCTGATTTTCTTCGCCCCAGTAATAGAACTGCGGATCGGAACCCGGCTGTTTCTTCTCCATATTCGGAACAATCGTAGAATAATAGGTCTGGGCATGATGCTGATCCGCACCGGTTGTTCCGGCATAAAACTCTTCTCTGGTGTCTCCGTCAAAGTTCAGGACATCTTTTCTCCATACACCCATGTCATTCCATTCTTTCATCAGCTCTGCCGCATCATAAAGGCTGTCATCCTCTACATACGGAGACATAACGGTTGTCGGATCGTCCTGCATAACACCCCAGAAGTCTGTGTAAATACCAACACTGGCGCAATTGAATGCCGTATATTCCTTTTTCGAAGTAATATAGCCGCCAAGAATACCTCCCGTCTGGTTTTTGCCAGCGATATCCCACGGAATAACATCTTCCTTATTATCTTTAATATACTGGAAATACGTCGTCAGATCTTCAAATTTTGTAATTTTTCCATTTTCCAGACCTGCTTCTTTTGCCCAGTCTCCACGATAGAACATACCATGGTTCGTATACTGTGTATAGTGATCTTCCGGTATGAAATAAATTTCATCGTTATATTTGCAGATATCCCAGTCTCCGTCTGCGGATACCTGTTCCCAGGTCTTTGGCGCATATGTTTTCAGCATATCCTCGGAAAGTGGAAGAAATGCGCCCTTCTTTGTATTTTCCCATCCGTACAGCCAGTCCGTTGCCGTACAAATCAAATCCAGACTGCTGTCTCCACTCAACAGCTTCAGATTATACTGTGTCTGCCAGTCTGTCCATTCTATGTACGTAAACTCGAGTTCTGCATTTACTTTTTCCGTCAAAATCGGATTCAGTTTGTCCAGCATGGCTTCCAGTCTGCCATTGGTCGGTTTGTTTCCCAGCACCAGCATGTTAATTACTTCATGCTTGGAAGTATCAATACTTCCATCTTCCTTTACGCTTGTGTTGCCGGATCCGCTGCTTTCGGACCCACTGCTTCCGCATCCTGCCATACTTGCAATCATCAGGGAAGCCATTACCAGTGCTACTGCCTTTTTACCTGTTACGCGTTTTCTCATAGCGTCCTCCTTCTTTTCCTGCTTTTTCGGAATTTTATGTGAATCCCCATCAAAACACAGGGGAATCTCACATCATACTTTTTCCATGGTCAGCCTTTGACCGCGCCTACTGTAATACCAGAGATAAAGTATTTCTGTACAAACGGATACAGAAAGATGATCGGTCCGGTTGCAACAACTGCTGTTGCCATTTTCAATGTGTTAGATGGAAGGTCTGCCACACTGACATTTGCACCTGCTACAGAGTTTTTCAGTGCATTTGCTGTATTGATGATCTGATATAAGTAGTACTGTAATGGTTTATAGGTTACAGAACTGTTCAGATACAGAGAAGAAAGATACCATTCATTCCAGTATCCCAGTGCCAGAAAAAGTCCTACCGTTGCAAGTGCCGGCTTTAACATCGGGAAAATCAGTGATACGAAAATTTTAAAGTCTCCCGCTCCGTCAATTTTTCCGGATTCTGTAATTTCATATGGTACCGATTTTGCAAAATTCTTCATCAGAATGATCAGCCACGGAGACATTAACAGCTGTAAAAATACTGCCATATAACTTCCGTTTAATTTCAGGTACCTGGAAACCCAGATATAGGTTGGTGCCATACCGGCGGAAAACAGTGTTGTAAAGTAAATAAAAAATGACAATGCATTTCGAAACGGAAAGTCCTTTCTTTGTAATGCATAACCGGTCATCGCAATGATAAACAGACCAACAACTGTTCCGCATACCGTCAGTGCAATGGTAACTCCGTATGAGCCAAGAATCATTTTAGGTGAACGAAATACCAGTTCATATGCACTCAGAGTAAACCCTTTGGGTAAAAGCCCAAATCCCTCTTTCGCTACAATACTCTCGGTACTGAAAGATGCAGAAATAACCAGGATAAATGGAAGTAAGCAGATGAGCGCCCAAATACTCACAAATACGTAGGAGATAATTCGTAAAGCTCGCGTCCCTGGATCCAGTTTGATTTTATTACGATTTTTCATTTTCTTCTCCTCCTAAAACAGTGCATAGTCCGGATCAAGTCGTTTTACCACCCAGTTGCTGAACATAACCAGAACAAATCCAAAAATAGACTGATACAAACCTACGGCAGAAGATGTTGCAAAGTTATTCTGTGTCGTCATTGTACGGTATACAAAGGTTTCAATGATATCAGTTGTCGGGAACAACTGTGAATTCGCACCACCTGTCAGGTTCCAGAACAAACCAAAGTTTCCTTTCATGATTCCGCCAAGCGCAAACAGAAGCAGAATGATAAAGGTTCCTTTCAGGGAAGGAAGAATGATGTAACGAATTCTCTGCCAGCTGGTAGCGCCATCTACCTCTGCTGCTTCTACCATACTGGAATCAATACCGCAGATTGCCGCGAAATAAACAACAGAACCATAACCTGTTTGCTGCCACATGTTACAGAAAATAATGATGAAGGGCCATAAACCAGCTTTGCTGTAAATCTGTATTGGGTCAGCACCCGTTTCACGAAGAAGTGCATTTAATGCACCCGTGTCATAATTCAGAATATTAAATGCGATCGCCCCAATCAGTACAGCAGAAATAAAATACGGAAGGAACATGATTGTCTGTGATACCTTTTTAAAAAATTTACTTCTGATTTCATTCAGCATAAGAGCAATTACGATCTGAAAAACATTTCCAAGAAGAATAAAAACCAGATTGTATAAAATTGTATTTTTCGTTAAAGTCCACAATTCACCGGAAGAAATCAAAAATTCAAAGTTTGATAATCCTACAAAAGGGCTTCCAAAAATACCATCCCGAAAATTGTAACTCGTGAATGCAATCCATACGCCCGGCAATGGGCAATAGTTAAACACGATAAAAAAGATGACTGCTGGCAAACACATCAGAAGAAGTGTTTTGTTGTTGCGAAAAGTCTTCCATGCTCGATTCTTTTTACTGGGGACAGCCGGAAGAGCTGCTGTCGTTTGGTTCCTTTTTCCTTTCACGTTGCGTTCCTCCTATTTTGCAGTTTGTGAAAATTTGTCTGCACATAATTTGCAGCCTTTATATGAAACCGTTTTCACATTTTTCCAAAAATAAAAGTGATCATGATGAATGTATCTTTGCTTTTACTGCTTTTCCTGTATATTATAACGATAATTCCATCTAAAAAGCACTTAACTTATACATCTTTCCAAATCACATATCTTTTTAATTGGCACTTTCGTGAAACCCTTTTCATATTTCGTACTATACTCCTTCCGCTTTGATTTGTCAACTTGTTTTTTGTATAATTTGCTTTCTTTTTTTTAAAGCCATCTGAATTAGTTGACAATTTGACAAATCACCCCTTTATTCCTCTATGTATATCCACTTTTTTTCTTTCTGAAAACGCGCTATTTACCGCCATTTTGATCTGTCGGTATCTCTCTTACAAAAGCCAAAATCTGTTCCAGGATCAATATCACCATGTCTGCAAACATTCCAAAATTAGTGCAAAAAAATTCTTCTCTCTGATGGTCTTTTAAAATCAAAGAGAAGAATTATCTGGCTATATGAAATTACATGCTTCTGAATCGATAATGTGATATTATTGCAATATCGTGGATTCGCGTACGATTAAACGCGACACACATTGCTGAATTTTCGGAATCTCTTCTCCTGAAAGAAGTTTTACCGCAGACGCAGCCAGCATTTTTCCAAAAGAAGCATAATCATAGCAAACGCTGGTAAGCTTCGGGTTAACAATATCTGACAGAAAGGTTCCGTCAAAGCTGACAAGCGATATATCCTGCGGAACAGACAAATGATGTTCCTCAATACACCGAAGAATTCCGATTGCGCTGAAATCATTGATTGCAATTACGGCAGTCGGCATCGTACGATTTTCCTGAAAGAGTTTTTCCATACACTGGTACCCCCCTTCGATGTTGTAATCCGAATCCGTTACATAGCGTTCTCTGTATGTGATTCCATTTTTACGAAGCAGCATACGATACCGCATTCGTTTATCATATGTTGACCGGATGTGATTTTTCCCGCCGATCAGTGCAATATGCCGATGGCCAAGCGAAAAAAGATGCTCCATGGCAAGGTCTACACTCGCCATTTCATCAATGCATACCTGATAACAAAGAGATCCTTCTATTTTTCCAGTTGTAATAATCGGTGTAGTGTCTGTGATTCGATCAAGCAAATCCACATATTCCAAATCTGTAACGAGCTGGTCTGATTTTCCTCCCATTAAAATAATTGCATCCACACGCAGGTCAAACATCTTCTGCAAATACTGTTCTTCCATTTCATAACTGCTCTGAGATGAAAATATCATGGGAACATATCCACTTGCACCAATTTCCTTTACGCATTCGTCCACAAGCTGTGCATAAAAGGGATTCATCATATCCGCTGCAAGAATGCCAATGATTTTTGTTCTTGCATTTGTCAGCCCCTGTGCTAGCGCATTGGGGCGATAATCATATTTTTGTATGATTTCCTCCACTTTTTTTCTTTTTTCCTCGCTTACCCGGGCATTTTTCGTCATGACCCGAGACACCGTCGCCGGCGAAACGCCTGCTTCTTTTGCAATAGTATAAATGTTTTTTTCTTTTTTCATAAATCGCCCTCTTGAAACTCTTACTCTATTCCAATTTTTTGAAACCCTTTTCATTTCAAATTCAAGGATAGACTTTTTGCACGTAAAAGTCAATCCTAAAGTCGCTATTTTACAAAAAATCCCTCTCTTTTCCATGGATTTTTCAGATGAACTCTTTATAATAAAAACCATAGGAACGTATAAAAATTGAAATATCATGATAAAAACAGGAGGTTATAAATCTATGAATACCCAAACAATTTATCTCCATCATTCCTGGAAATTTCACTATGGCGAAGAGCCGGATGCCTGGAAAAAAGACTATGATGATACTGGCTGGACAGCTGTCGAGCTTCCACATGACTGGTCTGTTGCAATGCCATTTTCCAGATCCTATTCCAGCGGCACCGGATATGCAGCCGGCGGCATCGGATGGTATCGTGGAACCTTTTCCCTGCCTGAGAAGTATCGTGGAAAACGCATCGTGCTGCTGTTTGACGGTGTCTACAAAGAAAGCCAGGTCTGGTTCAACAGTTATTATCACGGCTTTCATCCCAATGGATACACACCTTTTTTCTATGACATAACATCCCAGGCTGTTTTTGGTACAGATGGTATCAATGAAATCAGCGTCCGTGTAGACCGGACAGAGATTTCAGATTCCCGATGGTTTACCGGTTCCGGAATCACAAGAAAGGTAACGCTCCTTGTTACAGATCTTCTTCACGTTACACCATATGGCACCTGCTTTTCCATAAACAGGGCAGATAAAATCTCAGCGGATCTTTCTATCACAACAGAGATCTGTAATATGGAAGATCAGGAAACCTCTTTTTCACTGGTCCAGTATCTGCGTGATCAAAATGGAAACACGGTGTTTTTCGCCGAGCAGAGAGCCACTCTTCTTCCTGGAGAAACCGCAAAACTAAAGACTGAAGGAACGGTAGCACAGCCAACACTGTGGTCTCCGAAACATCCATCTTTATATACACTCGAAACATGGCTCCACAAAGCCAAGGATGACTCCGCCTTTCTTGCAGACAAGTTCCGTGTAGGTATCCGCACCTTCCGTTTTGATGCCGATTATGGATTCTTTCTGAATGAAATCCCCATGAAAATTAAGGGGGTCTGCGTTCACCACGATGCCGGTGCACTCGGTGCCGCCGTTACAAAAGAAATCTGGATACGCCGCCTTGAAAAGCTCAAAGAAATGGGCTGCAATGCCATCCGTATGAGCCATAATCCGCATATGCCGGAACTGTACGATCTATGTGATGAAATGGGCTTTCTTGTTATGGATGAAGCATTTGATGAGTGGGAAGGGCCAAAAAATCAAATGGTCTACCGGTCATAATGTTTATCCTCCAAAGCATCAGGGATATTACAAGTACTTTCCTCAGTACCAGAAAGAAGATCTGTCTGCTATGGTATTGCGCGACCGAAATCATCCAAGTGTAATTCTCTGGAGCATTGGAAATGAAATTGATTATCCAAATGATCCTTACTGCCATCCTCTGTTTCAGACCATGACCGGAAACAATGATGCAAACAAGCCTGCCGCAGAGCGCGTATACAATCCGGATCGGCCGAATGCAGAGCGATTAAAAGCACTGGCTTCCATGCTTGCTTACGAAGTACGCGCAGTGGATCCTACGCGCCCGGTTACACTGGCTGCCGCTTTTCCGGAGCTCTCTGCAAAGATCGGTTTTCTGGATGCCCTCGATGTTGCCGGATACAATTATAAAGAACATTTATACGAGGAAAGCCACTGTGATTTTCCTTCGCTCCCATTTTTAGGCAGCGAAAACGGACATGATCTTGCTGCCTGGCATGCGGTAACCGAAAACGAATATATCAGCGGACAGTTTCTCTGGACAGGCATTGATTATATGGGAGAGGCACACGGATGGCCGCTTCGAGCTTCTGAAGCCGGGCTTCTTACGATGGCTGGCTTTGAAAAATCCGGGTTTTACCGGCGGATGAGCTTCTGGTCATCCAAACCGATGTGCCATCTTTCCACACAGCGGGCAGACTCCATGAGAGAAAGCTGGCAGCCATTATTCGAAAGCTGGAATTACTGTGATGGAGAAGATATCGAAGTCCGCTGCTACACAAACCTTTCCGAAGCGGAATTATTCTTAAACGGAATCAGTCTCGGCAAAAAGGAGGCTTCCTATACTGAAGATTCGATTCGCTGGATCGTTCCCTTTCAGCCGGGCACGCTGATGGTTCTTGCTTCTGGAAAGCTTGCGGCACAAAAGGGCGGGGCTTCCTGTACTTTTGAAGCAAAGGATGAGCTGAAAACGACTTCTATGCCTTGTGCCCTGCAGATCCGACCCTGGAAGCCGTCCAAAGAAAATTCCGCTGTTTTACCGGAAAATCCGCTTCTGCAGTTCGAAGTTTATGCCGCCGACAGAGATGGTGCTTTCTGCTTCGGAGATTCCTCCATGGTTCAGGTAACGACAGACGGAGGCGTCCTTCTTGGAATTGAAAACGGAAATGCTGCAGACTGCACCGAGTATGCTTCTTCCTGCCGCCGGTTGTACCATGGACGACTGATTTTCTATGTCCGCCGCTCTTTTGCAGATCACCCGGTTACCGTGCAGGTTTCTTCAGAACTGCTAAAATCCAATTCTGTTACTATTTTCTGAAAGGAGTAACGACAGACTTTATGTGGAAATCCTTTTACAATCCAGATCTGGGCAAAGTAGAAACGCCACAGGGAACGATGACTCTCCCAAAGATTTTTCTTCCCCTGTTTCTGGAAATGTTTTTGATGAATCTGATGAGCACCGTCAATACTTTTACTTTGTCCTTTTATTCCGATGAAGCAGTTGCTGCCGTTGGTTCCGCCGGACAGTTTATGGGCATGATTCTGAATTTCTATTCCGTAATCAGTACCGGTGCGTCCATCGTAATCAGCCAGAATCTTGGTGCCAAAAAGGAAAAAAATGCATCCGATGCTGCTTTCTGTGCGCTGTTTGCAGGTGCCGGGTTAAGCGTTCTCCTTGGTGCTACACTTTCGTTCTTTTCCATGCCCCTGATGCGGCAGATGAATTTATCCGGCCAGGTATTAACATATGCCTCTTCTTACCTGAGAATCTGCATTCGTGTTTCCTTTTTTGCCGCGTTCGTGTCCATCTGCAGTGCCATATTTAAAAGCTATGGAAAGCCCAAAATATCGGTATTTGTTACCCTTGGAATGAATGCGCTGAATGCCCTTTTAAATTATCTGATCGTCTTTCAGCCGGTCGAACTGCCGCTTCACGGCGTAGAAGGGATTGCCTGTGCCTATGCCTTCAGTGAGGGCTGTGCCGCTTTTACCATGCTTCTGCTGCTCCTGGTTCTTCCGCTTGGCCTTGACTTCCGTCATAAGTCCATACGCAGCAGTTTCCGGATTTTACCAAAAGTGCTTCAAATCGGAATTCCAGGCGGTATCAGTACGCTTTCCTATTCTGTATCCCAGGTAGTGACAACCTCCATTATTGCACTTGTCGGTGTGCAGGCTGTTTCCGCCAAAATTTATGTTTCCACACTTGTTTTTTACGTGTATGTCCTAGGCCTCTCCCTTGGTCTTTCGACCTCGTTGCTGATCAGCTGGCTTACCGGCGCCGGAAAATACGAACAGGCTTATCAGCTGAATTTGCAGAATTTAAAAATCACAATTTTGCTGAATGCCTGCCTATCCACGCTCCTTGCCTGCTTTGGTTCCGTGCTGCTGCGGATCTTTACAGACGATCCTGCGATCCTTTCGATCGGACATACCATTTTGTTTTTTGATATTTTCGTGGAAATTTTTCGAGGCTTTAATCACATTGAGGAAAATTCCTTGCGCGGAGCAGGCGATGTGGTTTTCCCTATGGGTGTTTCCATTCTCTCCTGCTGGCTGATGAGTGTATTCTTCTCCTATCTGCTTGGTGTAAAAATGGGATTCGGATTATTCGGATGCTGGATCGCTTTTGGCATGGATGAGGCGTTCCGTGGTGTAAATTATCTGATCCGGTGGCGATCACGCAAATGGATGAAAAAAACCGTTGTTATTTCTGAAGAAAATACAATCTGGCCTTAAAAGGCTCCAGCTTCTCGTTGATTTTTCATTCGAGAAGCTGGAGCTTTCCGCTGTTGTTCATCTGCCCTAAAGCATTTTTTTGTATTATTATTTGATACGTTTCAGTTCATACTGTCTCGTACCAAGACCAATTTTCTCTGCCTGGTCAAGGGTTGCCTGCCATTCAATATTCGGATTGGAATCCTTGAAATGATCGTGGTGGCAATGCCATCCCGGCTCTGCAAGATGCTCGCCAAGCTGACTGTTTTCGATCGGAGTTGCCTTCAGGCAGGCATCGGCACACGCCTGGTCAATGGCAACCGGGTCGAAGCTTGCAAACATTCCGATATCCGGCAGGATCGGAGCATCGTTCTCCCCATGGCAGTCACAGTTCGGGCTGATATCCTGTACCAGAGAGATATGGAAACACGGACGTCCATGACAGACAGCCTGTGCATACTCAGCCATTTTCCGGTCGAGAAGCTCGTTTGCACTGCTGTTTGGATTATAAACCGCATCAAAACTGCAGGCACCGATGCAGCGGCCGCATCCTTTGCATTTGTCATAGTCAATGACTGCTTTTTTATCCACATAGGAAATTGCATCGCTTCCGCATTCTTTTGCACAGCGGTGGCAGCCACGACAGACATCCGTATTGATCGCCGGTTTTCCACTGGCATGCTGCTGCATCTTTCCGGCGCGGCTTCCGCATCCCATACCGATATTTTTCAGTGCACCGCCAAAGCCCGTTGCTTCATGGCCTTTGAAATGGCTCAGACTGATAAAAATATCTGCGTCCATGATCGCATGGCCAATCAATGCTGTTTTGCAGTATTCTCCGTTGACAACCGGAACCTCAATTTCATCGGTTCCTCGCAGTCCATCTCCGATGATAATCTGGCATCCTGTGGTAATGGTATTGAATCCGTTCAGATTTGCGCAGTCAAGGTGCTCCAGGGCATTTTTTCTGCTGCCCGGATATAACGTATTGCAGTCTGTCAGGAACGGAAGACCTCCCTGCTCTTTACAGAGATCTGCAACCACTTTCGCATAATTCGGACGAAGAAACGCCATGTTTCCCAGTTCGCCAAAATGCATTTTGATTGCAACAAATTTACCTTCCATATCAATGTCTTTGACGCCAGCAGCGATACAGAGTTTTTTCAGCTTGTCAAGCTGACTCGTTCCCACAGGACATCGAAAGTCGGTAAAATAAACCGTTGACTTTTCCATTCTGTTATTCCTCCTAATTTGTCCTTTTTTATCAGAATAGCACTTTAAGCTTACTTGAAGTCAAGTGTGATTGTAATATGCATGGATCCAGTCATGCCCGAATGTTACAGTTTACTGCTACCCAGCAATCTGTAATATTTGCAGTCCTCATAGAAAGTTTTGCTTCGTAAAAGGAAGATTTGTAGTATTCTGTAAAGTTCATGCACTTGTCTTTTTTCAGGATTTTTCGTATACTGAAGGTAGTTTTAAAAAAATCAGAGTACAGAGTAAACGAAAACCGTCTGTTTTCTTTTACTCCCTGGGAGGTCGCATTTATGATAAAGGCAGTATTATTCGATATGGATGGTATCCTGTTTGACACCGAGATTGTAATGAAAGAGGGCTGGCAAAAAGCTGCCCGGGAGCTGAATTTTACGCTCACGGAGGAACATCTCTCACAGATGCGCGGCAGCGCGCTTCCACGGAGCAGAAAGCTGTTTGAGGAGTGGTTTCACGGAAAGGTGACATACGATGAGGGACGCGCGATCCGCTCGGCGTATCTGAATGATTATATTCAGCGAAATGGTGTACCGGAAAAGCCGGGACTTCACGAGTTTCTTTCCTGGCTGAAGGAACATTCGATTAAAGTTGCGGTTGCCACTTCCACAACACGGCGCGTTGCGGAAGGATACTGGAAACAGTCTGGCATTGACCAGTATATCGATGCTTCAGTCTGCGGGGATGAGGTAATCAACAGCAAGCCGGATCCGGAAATTTTCTTAAAAGCAGCGTCTCTTCTGAAAGTTCCGATTGCTGCATGCATAGTAGCCGAAGACAGCATCAATGGTCTGAAGGCCGCGCGTGCAGCTGGTGCCATCTCCTGCATGATCCCGGATCTGACACCGTATACAAAAGAGCTTTTTCCATTTTGTGATTATGTGAGTCCTTCTC
>ENA-OQDC01000819-OQDC01000819.1-human-gut-metagenome-genome-assembly--contig:-NODE-819-length-19235-cov-10.069866_pt1 | contig 19235 bp, 14 predicted proteins | sample MGYA00242770_ERZ504601 | MGnify/ENA primary metagenome ERZ504601 (study PRJEB26092, sample SAMD00036305) | human gut metagenome | host: Homo sapiens | study: EMG produced TPA metagenomics assembly of...
GCAAACCGTGGGTGGAGAAGAGATTTGAAGAAGATCCGACGGAAGTAACAATTCCACAGGACGAACAGCAGGAAGAAAATCAGACACAGCAGGAAGAGGAACAAGTCCAGGAACAAAACCCCGTTCTGACAAGAAACCTATCAGGAAATACTGAATAATCTGAAGCAGGTGTCAGGAGAAGTGAGAAAAAGTGTTGTAGAGATTCAGGGCGCTGTTACAGAAGAGGAATTTTCGAAAGATCAGGAAGATAAGGAAAAGAGTATTTCCGGAATGATCGTGGCAGATAATGGTCAGGAACTTCTGATTCTCGCAGGAGAGCTTCCGGTAAAAGACGCGAAGATCATCCGTGTTACATTTTCCGGAGACAGTCAGTGCGATGCCATCTTGAAGAGCCGGGATGCAGGGCTGGGACTGTGTGTTTATGCAGTTCAGAGAAAGAATATTGCGGATGATGTATGGGCACAGATTGAGACCGCGACACTTGGCGGCTCAAAAGTTGTGTCCGAAGGCGATACAGTTATTGCTGTCGGGAAATTGTATGGCCGTGATACGATTGCCGGATATGGTGTGATCGAGTCTGGCGAAAATTATCTGGATAAGGCAGATGGACAGTATCAGACCATTTATACGGATGTGGCAGGAGATATTTCCGGAAGCGGAGTTCTTGTGAATATCCGTGGAGAGGTGATTGGAATTATCAACACTTCTGTCAGAACAGACGATCAGACAAATAAGATTTCCGGATATGGAATTTCTGATATCAAAGATGTGATAGAATTACTTTCTAATGGGAAAAATGTACCATATCTTGGAGTGTCCGGTGTAGAGGTAAGCAGCGAGATGCAGGGACAGGGAATTCCACAAGGTGTTTATGTGAAAGAAGTCGATGCAGGATCTCCGGCTATGGCAGCAGGAATTCAGAGTGGTGATATCATTACCAATATTGCAGATACAGATATCATCAATCTTCTTGGTTATCATAATACGCTTATGAAGCAAAATGAGGGAGATAAAATTCTTGTTCGTGGAAAACGTCAGGGAACCGGAGGAGAATATGTGGATATTGACTTTGAAGTCACAGTTGGGTATAAACAGTAAGGAATACTATGCGAAACTATGATGGTGTGTTGCAACAATAACAGAAAATAGTGAACAGATGCCAGCGGAAGCTGACTGATATAAAATTAAGAAAAGAAAGGCACGAATTATGAGATATATTGATACTCTTGTAGAAGGAGAAACAATTCGAAATATATATTTATGTAAAGGAAAGAGATCCGCAGAGACTCGGAATGGAAAGCCGTATGACAATCTGATACTTCAGGATAAGACAGGAACTCTGGACGGAAAAGTCTGGGATCCGAATTCCAATGGAATTGCTGATTATGATGAGAAAGATTTCATTGAAGTATTCGGAGATGTCATCAGTTATAATAACAATCTTCAATTGAACATCCGCCAGATCAGAAAAGCACAGGAAGGCGAATACATACCTGCAGATTATATGCCTTCGACAGAAAAAAGCGTAGATGGGATGTACGAAGAACTGCTTTCCTACGGAAGACAGATCAGCAATCCGTATCTGCGTGGAGTGATTGAGTATTATTTTGAAAAAGACGAGAAATTCATTCGCACATTCAAAGGACATTCCGCAGCAAAGAGTGTACACCACGGATTTGCCGGAGGACTCTTGGAGCACACATTGAGTGTTGTGAAATTCTGCGAGTATATGGTTGGACAGTATGATATTCTCAACAAAGACCTGCTTTACACAGCAGCTATGTGCCACGATATCGGAAAGACAATTGAGTTGTCACCATTCCCGGAAAATGATTACACAGACGATGGACAGCTTCTTGGTCATATCATTATCGGAATCGAGATGATCGATGATGCAATCCGCGAGATTCCAGAATTCCCAAAACAGCTTGCAAGTGAGCTGAAACACTGCATCGTGGCACACCACGGAGAGTTAGAATACGGTTCCCCGAAAAAACCGGCACTGGCAGAAGCCATGGCACTAAATCTTGCCGACAACGCAGACGCTAAGATGCAGACATTAAAAGAAATATTCAAAGACAAAAAATGCCGGAGAGTGGCTTGGATATAACAGATTGTTCGAGTCAAACTTAAAGAAAAAGCAACAATATAGTAATGTAATGGGGACGTAGAAAAACGTAAAAATACTACGTCCCCACCAGTGATTAAGGGTGTCCCTTTTTGTAAAAAGGGGTGCCCCAATTCTTATTATGAGGTATGAATATGCAGAAAAATGATTTGGTTACAGTGGCAATTGAAGATATTGGTGTCGGGGGAGAAGGCATTGGTAAAGTAGATGGGTATACGTTATTTATAAAAGATGCGATTATCGGTGATGTGGTTGAAGCCAAGATTGTGAAGGCAAAGAAGAACTACGGTTATGCAAGACTTATGAATATTGTTACGCCGTCTGAAAATCGTGTAGAAAAGCCAGCGTGTCCGATGGCGAGAAGATGTGGTGGCTGCCAGATTCAGGAGATGAAGTATGGAGCCCAGCTTGCATTTAAAGAAGGAAAAGTCCGTGGTAATCTGGAACGGATCGGAGAAGTTCCGACAGAACTTCTTGACAAAGTTATGCAGCCTATTGTTGGCATGGAAGAGCCATTTCATTATCGAAATAAAGCACAGTTCCCAATTGGAACAGACAAAGAAGGACACATTATCACTGGATTTTACGCAGGAAGAACACACAGCATCATTCCGAATACAGACTGTGCACTTGGTGTAGCGGTCAATCAGAAAATTCTTGAGATTATTCTGCATTTTATGGAGAATAATCTCATTTCTGCATACGACGAGGAGAAGCATAAGGGGCTGGTGCGTCATGTTCTCATCCGTTATGGATTCAAAACTGATGAAATTATGGTCTGCCTTGTGATGAATGGGGAAAAACTGCCACACGCAGAAAAACTTGTGGATAAATTATGTAAAATCCCAGGCATGACAAGCATCACAATCAGTGTGAACAAGTCAAAAACCAATGTCATCATGGGAAATGAAATAAAACTGCTCTGGGGGCAGACGTACATCACGGATTATATTGGAAATGTAAAATATCAGATTTCCCCTCTGTCATTTTACCAGGTGAATCCGGTCCAGACAGAGAAGTTATACGGACTGGCACTGGACTATGCAGGTCTTACAGGCAATGAGACAGTGTGGGATCTGTACTGCGGAATCGGAACCATTTCCCTGTTCCTTGCGAAGAAAGCAAAGCAGGTATATGGAGTGGAAATCGTACCGCAGGCCATTGACGATGCAAGGAATAATGCGAAGATCAATGATATTACGAATGCGGAATTCTATGTAGGCAAGGCAGAGGAAGTTCTGCCGGAATATTACCGAGAATATCAGGAAAGTCATGGAGGAGAGACTGCCCATGCAGATGTGATCGTTGTGGATCCGCCACGCAAAGGCTGCGAGGAATCATTGCTACAGACCATTGTAGACATGCAGCCAGAAAAAGTTGTATATGTTAGCTGCGACAGCGCCACACTGGCAAGAGATGTTAAGTTCCTAAGAGAAAGCGGATATGAACTAAAAAAAATTCACGCCAGTTGATCAATTCCCGAACACCGTGCATGTGGAGACGGTAGTACTGCTTTCCCACAAAAAGCCAGACGGACATATCAACGTAAAAGTTGAGTTTGGCGAGGGTGGGGGAAAAGTTCCGCTTGATAATATCGCTAAAAGAGCCGAAGAATATAAGCCCAAAGAACGAGTGACCTACAAAATGATAAAGGAGTACATAGAAGCTAAATACGGCTTCAAAGTACATACCGCATATATCGCAGAGGTAAAGAGAGATTTAGGCCTGCCAATGTACGATGCTCCTAATGCGGTAGAAGAATTGAAACAGCCAAGGAAGCATCCGACAGCGGAGAAAGTGGAAGCGATAAAGGATGCGTTGAAGCATTTTGAAGTGATTTAATGAGGATAGGCTGTATCATTAGAAATAGTGGTACGCTTATTTTTGTACCTTTTTGCAGATTTGTCCTTTCCCCTGCTTTCCAATATAATGAAGCTAAAGAAGTGGAGGTGTGCTTATGAGAGAGAAATTTAATCATCTGTATTTGGATAGCCACGAAAGAAAACTTTTGATACATAGCCTTGTAGAGTTAAAAAATCAACTTATTCAGCAAGGCAGATATACGGATTGTATTGACGAGCTTATTTTTAAGGTCATAAATGCACCGACCAAGAGAATGAAAATTGAATATGTCTAAGGCAGATTACAAAGCCGCTTATTCTTATTGATTTTAAGAGTAGGCGGCTTTTTTGCGTTCTCTGGTACTGTTTACATAGCCACCTTGACAAAGTGGCTAAATCTATGTGAAAGGAGGACGCATCTATGTCAAATTGCAAAGTAATTGCTCTGACTAACCAGAAAGGTGGTGTCGGAAAAACAACCACAGCGGTCAATCTGGGTGTAAGTCTGGTGCAGCAGGGTAAAAAAGTCCTGCTGATTGATGCCGATGCACAGGCAAATCTCACGATGGCTCTGGGTTATAACAGACCAGACGATATTCCCATAACGCTCTCTACTGTGATGCAGAACATCATAGACGATAAAACGCTTGATGCTTCACAGGGTATTATCCATCACAGAGAGGGCGTTGACCTGCTTCCGTCAAACATTGAGCTGTCGGGCTTTGAGGTAAGGCTAATCAATGCAATGAGCCGTGAGCGTGTGCTGAAAACCTATGTCAATGAGGTTAAAAAGAATTACGATTATGTGCTTATTGATTGTATGCCGAGCTTAGGCATGATAACCATCAATGCTCTGGCGGCGGCTGACAGCGTGATTATCCCGACACAGCCCCACTATCTCTCGGCTAAAGGTCTGGAGCTTTTGCTTCGCTCCGTATCAATGGTCAAGCGGCAAATCAACCCAAAGCTGCGGATAGACGGTATCTTAATGACTATGGTAATGCCCCGTACCAACATTTCTAAGGAAATTATGGCAACGGTCAAAAGTGCATATGGTAAGAAAATCAAGGTATTTGATACCGAGATACCTCATTCTATCCGTGCGGTGGAAGCTACCGCAGAAGGCAAAAGTATTTTTGCTTACGACAAAAGCGGCAAGGTTGCCGCAGCCTATGAGCAGTTAGGAAAGGAGGTGGCAGAGATTGGCGAGAAGCAGAGAAACCAAAATCGAGCTGACCGCATACGATGACCTTTTTCAGACGGACGAAAGCCGTGAGGAAGCAAAGCTAAGCAAGATACGGGATATTCCCATATCGGAGATTGACGAGTTTCCAGACCACCCGTTTAAGGTTTTGATGGACGAAGATATGGAACAACTTGTTGAGAGTATCAAGCGAAACGGTGTAATGACCCCTGCGACAGTTCGCTTAAAAGAGGACGGACGGTATGAGCTTATCAGTGGTCACAGGCGAAAAAAGGCTTGTGAACTTGCAGGACTTGAAACGCTGAAATGCGAGGTCAAAGAGCTTACCCGTGATGAAGCCATTATTGTTATGGTGGAAAGTAATCTCCAACGCTCGGTTATTTTGCCGAGTGAGAAAGCGTTTGCGTATAAAATGCGGTTGGAAGCTATGAAACGACAGGCAGGCAGACCCCCAAAAGAAAATGCGTCGCCATTGGCGACTAATTTATCAAAAGGGCGTTCTGATGAGGAATTAGGAGAACTTGTTGGAGAAAGCAAAGACCAGATACGCCGCTATATCCGTCTAACGGAGCTTGTTCCCGAAATCCTGCAAATGGTAGATGAAAGGCAGATTGCTTTTCGTCCTGCGGTTGAGGTTTCTTATCTGACCGAGGAACAGCAATACACCCTGCTTGAAGCAATGGAGTACAACGATGCTACCCCGTCATTGGCACAGGCTATCAAAATGAAGAAGTATAACCAAGATGGCAAGCTCAATTCCGAGGTTATCCAGTCCATTATGGAGGAAGAAAAGCCCAATCAGAAGGAAAAACCTGCTTTCCGTGACGAGAGGATAACCAAGCTCATTCCAAAGACTGTTCCCAGAGGGCAGGAAACGGATTTTGTTGTCAAGGCGTTGGAGTTTTATAACCGACACTTGCAGCGGAACAAGGCTCACGAGAGATAGCCACACACCGAGGGCGAGGTCTGCCCATTTGAGTGGATAGCCATTATTTTGGATTCCCCCTCTCCACACCTCACCCCCTAACTACTGCCAGTAACTATCCGAGAAAAGAAATACTTTAAGCTGTCCATAACGGGCAGCTTTTTTCGGTCAGTAAGGCAAAATATTCAATCCAAATTACAGGAGGTAACTATGAAAATCCCTAAATTGTTCAAAAAGGCTGCGGCTTTTGTAATGGCTGCGGTCACGGCATTATCTATAATGCCTGCGACAGCGTTTGCTGCGGGTGACATCGGGACAATTTCCTTTTCTCACACCTATGACAGCAAAGGTAATGCGATGAGGTACAATTCCAGTGCGAATATCGGTGATTATACCGCAGGCGGAACAGGAAATTACAAGTACCGTATGTTTGTGGATGGCGAGAATGCGTTTTGTATTCAGCCGGGAGTACCGCTGAAAACAGGAAACACCTTGAAAAAGGCTTCTTCTGATACTTGGAACGCACTTTCAGCCAACCAGAAAAAGGCGGTTGGGCTTGCCCTGCTCTATGGGTATCAGGGCAACCGAAATAATCTGTCGGGAAGTGATGATGAAAAATGGCTTGCCACGCAGACTCTCGTATGGGAGTTTGTCACAGGCTGCCGTGAAGCCACAGGCTCATATAACCAGACAAGCACCACCGTTTACAGCCTGCACTTCGGTTCAAATTATGCCAACAGCGGAGCAAGGGCAGTGTATGACCAGATTGTTGCAATGCTGCGTGAGCATAACACCATTCCGAGCTTTATGTCGGGCGGTAAGAATGACATCACAAAGGAGCTTGCCTACAAGGACGGAAAGTACAGCATCACATTGACGGACAGCAACGGCGTCCTTTCCGATTACAGCTTTTCAAGCTCTGACAGCAATGTGAGTGTATCGAAGTCTGGAAATAAGCTGACAATCAGCTCCACCGTAGCTATCAGCGGTTCTGTCCGCATTACGGCAAAGAGGAACAATGTGCCGACTGTCAGCAGCAGTGCAAAGCTCATTGCCTATGGCGACCCGAACTTGCAGGATTTGGTAACAGGTGTGGAGAATGCTGATACCGTGTCTGCATATATCAATATCGAAACGCCGACAGGCACGATTGCCCTCAAAAAGACTTCTGAGGACGGAGTTGTGGAGGGCATCTCTTTTACAATCAAAGGTGATAACTTCAATAAGACAGTTAAGACAGGAAAGGACGGCTCTGTCTCAGTGGAGGGATTATTCCCTGGCACTTATACCGTCACAGAACAGTCCATTGACCGTTATGAGCCGCAGAAAACCCAGACCGTGACCCTTATTGGAGGAAAAACCTCTACTGTGACCTTCAGCAATACTTTGAAGCGTGGCAGTCTGGAAATCGTCAAGACTTCCGAGGACAATCTGGTAGAGGGAATGAAATTCCACCTTTATGGCACATCTTTAAGCGGCTTGCCTGTTGACGAGTATGCCGTGACTGATAAAAACGGTCTGGCAAAGTTTGAAAATGTCCTTATCAGCGGCGATACCACGTATGTGGTTGAGGAAGTGGATACCGCAGTCCGCTATGTCGTTCCTGCTTCCCAGACAGCTCCGATTGAATGGAACAAGGTCACAAAACGCAGCTTCGATAATGTATTGAAGAAATTCCAAGTGACTGTGACAAAGACCGATGCAGAAACAGGTTCTCCGCAGGGCGACGCTTCTCTTGCGGGTGCGGTTTACGGCATTTATAAGGGTGAGGAACTGATTGACACCTACACGACTGATGAAAACGGTCAGTTTACGACCAAGTATTATATCTGTGACAATGATTGGACTGTCCGTGAAATCAGCCCGTCCGAGGGGTATCTTCTGGATACCGCAATCCACAAGGTAGGTGCAGAACCAGAGCTATACACGGTAGAGCTGAATAGTACCGCAAACGATGTGAATGAACAGGTCATCAAAGGCAATATCGCAATCATCAAGCATACGGACAACGGAGAAACCCAGATTGAAACACCTGAAGAAGGTGCGGTATTTGAAGTGTTCCTCAAATCCGCAGACAGCTATGAAAATGCAAAGGAAACCGAGCGTGATGTGCTGACCTGTGACGAGAACGGCTTTGCCCAGACAAAGGATATGCCGTATGGCATTTATACCGTCCGTCAGACCTCTGGTTGGGAGGGGCGTGAACTGATGAAAGACTTTGATGTGTTTATCAGCAAGGACGGTCAGACCTACCGCTACCTTATCAACAACGCTAACTTTGAGAGCTATATCAAAATCGTAAAGAAAGATGCAGAAACAGGCAATACAATCCCGTATGCAGGTGCAGGCTTCCAGATTTACGACCCGAATGGAAATCTTGTGACTATGACTTTCACTTATCCCGAAGTGACGACCATTGACACCTTCTATACTACGGCAGACGGCGACCTTATCACACCGCAGACATTGGAATACGGCAAAGGCTATTCCCTTGTGGAAGTACAAGCCCCGTATGGGTATGTCTTAAATTCCGAGCCTGTTTATTTTGATGTGGTGCAGGAAAATTCCGAGGAAGAAAGCGGCATTACCGTTATTGAGGTAGTACGTTCCAATATGGCACAGAAAGGCACAATTACCGTAGAAAAGTCTGGCGAGGTATTCAGCTCCGTTGCAGGCGATAAGGGATTGTATCAGCCGATTTTCTCTGTCAGCGGTCTTGAGGGTGCAGTCTATGAAATTACCGCAGCCGAGGATATTGTCACTCTGGACGGAACGGTCAGAGCAAACAAGGGCGAGGTTGTGGACACCGTTACAACAGGAAAGGACGGTACAGCAAAATCCAAAGAACTGTATCTTGGAAAATATGCGGTTAAGGAAATCACAGCTCCGTATGGAATGGTGCTGAATGAGGAAGTCCGTTCTGTTGAGCTTGTGTATGCAGGACAGAATGTTGATGTAACGGAAACGGCTACTTCTTTCTATAATGAAAGACAGCGTGTTGAAATCGACCTCATCAAGAGCCTTGCCATTGATGAAGCCTACGGCATTGGCAAGAATGGAGAAATCTTTGATGTGACCTTTGGCTTGTATGCGGCGGAGGAACTCACAGCCGCAGATGGAAAGACCATTCCTGCGGACGGTCTGATTGAGGTCATTTCCCTTGATGAAAGCGGTCACGGGAAAGCTATCAGCGACCTGCCGATGGGCAGCTATTATGTGCAGGAAATCTCGACCAACTCCGCATATATTGTCAGCGATGCAAAATACCCTGTTATTTTTGAATACGCAGGACAGGATACCGAAACTGTCTGTATCACAGCCAATGAGGGCGAAGCTATCACAAATGACATTATTTACGGCTCTGTAAGCGGTAAGAAATCTAATGAGGACGGAAAGGCTCTGGGCGGTGCAGTTATCGGTATCTTTAAGACAGGAACTACCGAGTTTACAAAGGAAAATGCGATTGCCGTTACCACATCAAAAGATGATGGTAGTTTTTCTTTTGCCAAAGTGCCGTATGGAACTTGGATAATCCGTGAAATCGAAAGCCCGAAGGGATATGTACTCTCCGAGGAAGAAATCGCCGTGACAATCGGCAAGGTGGACGAAGTTGTGGAAATTGAACTTGTCAACTACTTCATTAAGGGCAATATCGCTTTGACAAAGGTTGATGAGGATTATCCCGACAACAAGCTGTCTGGTGCGGTATTTGAGGTTTACTCCGATACTAATGGCGATGGGAAACTGGATAAAGACGATACGCTGCTTGGCGAAATGAAAGAACTTGACGGCGGCGTTTACCAGATGAGTGAACTACGCTACGGCAAATATCTGGTAAAGGAAACCAAAGCTCCGACAGGCTTTGTGCTTGATGAAGATGTTTATGCCGTATCCATCGAGGAGAACGGCAAGACCTACACCGTGGAAAATAAGGCGGGTGTAGGCTTTATCAATGCAGCACAGAAAGGCTCTCTTAAAATCGTAAAGACTTCCTCTGACGGCAAGGTGGAGGGCTTCTCTTTCCGTGTGACAGGCGTGGACTATGACCAGACCTTTAAGACAGATAAGAACGGGGAAATCGTGATTGAGGGCTTGCGGATTGGCGACTATACCGTATCCGAAGTAAGCGACAAGGCTTCCGCAGGATATATCCTTCCTGCCAATAAACAGGCAACGGTAAAGGTGAACGCTACGGCTATCGTGCAGATGCACAATGAGTTCAGGGATACTCCGAAAACAGGCGATGACTTCAATCTGGGCTTATGGGTAAGCCTTGCAGCGTTGTCTGTTGTCGGTGCGGGCGTTCTCGGATTTGTCGGTTATAAGAACAGAAAGAAGAAAAAGGAGGACTAATTGATGGACGCTAAAACCATTATCGCAATCGTGCTTGTCGTGTTCATTGTGGGTGCGGCGGTATGGCTGAATATCCGTAACAGAAAGAATAAGTAAGTTGTTTGGGCGGCTGAAAGATGCCGCCCTTTCCTTTATGGAGGTAAAGATGAGAAACCTAAAAACCATTGAAAAGAAAGTCAGGGCTGTTCTGGAAAAGAATGAAGATGCCAGAAATGACGATATGGTGCTGTATCTTGCACTTTGTAATGCTTGTTTGAAGGATGCAGGAGCAATGCCGCTTGCGGAGATAATGACGCAGCACAAATATCTCGGTCTGCCGAGCTTTGAGAGCGTCAGCAGGACACGCCGCAAGCTGCAGGCACGGTATCCAGAGCTTGCAGGGAGCCGCCCTGTTCAAAAAACGAGAGCCACGGGCGAGAAAGCCTATCGGCGTTATGCCAAAGAATAGAGAGGTGCTTATGGACGAAGAAAAACGCTCCAATCAGAACTATGAAATCATTGAGAGCTGTACTATCGGGAGTACAGAGCTTGTCATCGGTCACAATCCCAACTCACCCAACCCTTATGTGTGTTGGTACTGCAAGGGCGGCTCAAATTATTTCTGGGGTTATTACACGAATGAGCTTGATGATGCACGGCAAAAGCTGAATGAACGATACCAGTCAGAGTGCCGTATGCCCTATAATCAGCCTGCCCAGAAGCAGAAAAACGGTGATGACCGTGAGCGATAAAATAAAATATGACTGCACGACCTGTCCTTATCCCCGATATAAGGATGGGTCAGTTATTTTCTGCGATGTCTGTATTCGCAAGATTTTAGACGAGCAGAAAGAGAAAAAGGAAAGAAAGGAGCAGCCGAATGAGTAATGAAATAAAGACAAGACCTTTAACCCCGACAGAACAGAAATACACCTATGCCCAAAGTATGCAGCTTGAGGGGCAGACAGGCACTATCGGGCATCTGCGTGGTGACTTTGCCACGACGGGCTATGGCTTTTACACCACTTGGTTTGATACCAGACCACAATGGAAATCTGACGAATTTAAGGCAGACCTTGATACGGTCATCAATGCTTTACGGGAGGATAAAGGGCTTTTGCACAACCGCTATGATATGAGTGCGTTTGCAAGGCATTTTCCCGAAAGTGCGATAAAGGGCAACTATTGTACTGAGTACGGTTTCCGTGTGGATACGGAGAAACACGCTTTTCTGCTTCGATGCAATCCTACCAAAGGCGACTATAATTTTTATTGCTATTGCTATGTGAAGGAATGGCTTGATAAGCATATCCAGAAAGCAGAACAAGGTATCCGATTTATTGACCCTCAATATAAAGAACTGTTCCGTATCCCAGACGGTGGAAAGGTCATTGTCACGACTTCTTGGGGAGAGAAAAGGGAGTATCCCTGCCGCTTCATTGATGAATACCACACCGAAGTCGGCAGCAATCTGTACCACATCTGCGAGTTTGCCGAGCGTATGCAGAAAAACGGGGCGACCTATGAGCCGAAATCTGCGGAACAAACGCCGCAGAAAACACCGAAGCACAAGGATTTAGAACGATAAGGAGGATTTAGAATATGGCTGTTAATCAGAAAGCCGTCAAGGTCTTGAATAAGGTCTTGGAAGCAGGCTTTACCGATGAAAAAGCGATTGCCGCTATGACTATGGACGATATTCTTTCTATGCAGGGCATTACGGTTGCGGATATTACCCTCATCAATGACCTGCAAAAGAGCATTAAATCGAACAAGGTCATTTCTTTTCTTGGCGGTGGTGCGGAGTGAGTAAACAGGAATATTTGAAACAGAAACGATAAGGAGGTGTAGGTTGAATGGCTGCGAAGTATCAGTTAATCACAGAGCTGTATCGGCGTGTAGGCGTTGCGGTTGCAAAAACCCCGCAGGCGTGGCAGGGATTTCTGTCCTCTGCCTGCCGCAACTATAAATGCCGTTTTGACGAACAGCTTTTAATATACGCACAACGCCCCGATGCTGTCGCCGTTGCAAAGCTCGAAACTTGGAACAGACAGTTTAGGCGTTGGGTCAATAAGGACAGCAAGGGTATTGCCGTATTTGACCCGAAAGGTCGCAGGAATACGCTGAAATACTATTTTGATGTGTCCGACACCCACGAGGGCTATTATGGCAGCCGCCCTGTTCCGATATGGCAGATGGATGAGCGATACGAGCAGGCTGTTATGGAAAGGCTCTCGGACAGGTTTGGAGATGTGGAAAGCACTGATCTTGCTTCTGCCTTAATGGAAACGGCAAAGAACGCCGTGGAGGACAATCTGCAAGACTATTTTTCTCAGTTAAAGGACTGCACGAAAGACAGCTTTTTGGAAGAACTTGACGAATTTAATATAGAAGTCATTTACAGGCGGCTGGCAGCAAACAGCGTTGCTTTTATGCTGATCAGCCGCTGCGGTCTGGATACGAATGAGTTTTTTGACCGAGAGGATTTTGCGGATATTGTAAATTTCAATACCCCTGCAACGATAAACGCCATCGGCGTTGCCACGAGCGATATTGCGGAAATGGCGTTACGGGAAATCTCACAGTCTATCCGAAATGTGCAAATGGCGGAAAAAGACCAGAATCGCACCTTTGCACAAAGAACGCAGGCTCAGTATGATAAAGGCAGACAACAACCCGAAAGGAGCGAATACAATGAGCGAAATCACTTACAGCAGACAGGGGGATTATCTTATTCCCGACCTAACATTACCGACAGAGCCAGAGCTTCCGCTTGGCAGGTACGCTTTGATGTACAGGGATTATCTGGAGAAGCACAAGCGAGTGACCTATCTCAATCTGCTGACATCGGGCAGGCTGAACGGGCATCTGCACGAGGTAGAGCAGACAGCACTCCAGAGGTTGGAGCTTCTGACGAAGCAGCTCTCAGCCGAGCAGGGCGTGACAGAGGAACTGAAAGAGAAAGCACCGATGCAGTGGGTCGGACTGATGAACAACATCCGCAGCCAAGCGGAGGAAGTGATACTGACCGAACTGATTTACAAGTAAGCGTTGCCAAAGAGGATGAGGTCAGGGTCAATCTTCCAACCGTAGATGAACAAATCGAAATGATAGCAAAAGCAGAGGACGAAAAAGCCTCTGCTTTTGCTATTTCCAAAAAAGATATTGACTCCGTACTTCAAAAAGGCAGTGGCGTTGCGGACGGAAAATACCGCATCTACCGACAATTCCAAAAGGGCGAGGATAGACAGAAAAATATTGAGTTCCTTAAAAATGAGTATGGAACGGGCGGCGGTACGCACATCTTCCCCGATGGTTTCAGCGGTCACTCTTGGCATGACAGCAAAGGTCTTGCCATTGAGCGAAACGGCACTTATACCAATCACGACCTTGTGTTGAAATGGTCACAGGTTGAAAAACGTCTGCGTGAGCTGATTAAGGATAACCGCTATCTCAATCCGAAAGAAAAAGACCATTATGCCGATTATCTGGAGAGCGTGTCAGCTCCCCAATATGAGATTGACACCCAGAGGAAAATAGCAAGGCAGCGTTTTATCGACGCCCACCGTGACCTGCCGCCTGCCGATAAACGGGATACCCTTGCTTTGCGGCTATCTGACTTTATCCGTGACTTGGACAGATACGAAAAAGACCTGTTATCTGTTGTGGGACGAGGCGACCTTGCAGATGTTACCGCCGAGCAAATGGAACAGCACTTATCCGCCCCCTCAACTGTTCAACAGCTCATAGACTTTCTTGCACAGGTACAATGGAAAACGACCTCAGTTTTCAGCCGCAGTAATGGGTGGAAGTTTACCGAGGAATTAAGGGAGCTGCACTCATTACGCTACCTCTACGATGAGGGCGATGTGGTGTATATCGGTGCGGATAAATATGAGATTGCAACACTTACCGAGGAAAAGGTCTATCTGCAAAATGCAGAGTTCCCTATCTTGGGGCAGGAATACAGCCGAGCCGACTTTGAAGAAAAGCTAACGGAAAATCCTGCTAATGACCATCTGAAGGTGGTTGTAACCGAGAAACAGAGAACAGAAACACCGTCCGAGAAAAAGCAGGACGGAATACAGTTTTCTATCGGTTTTTCTGAACACCCTGCCTTTTATGACAGACAGCTTGTTGACCGCTATACGGATTTGAGCTTTGCTCTGGGGAATAAGCTGCTTGGTATTTTGGACGAGAAACAGCACCGTGAGCGTGAGGGAGATAAAAAAATCGGGTGGTATCACAAGACAGATTTTGTTATCAAGGCTGTTATCGGCGGCGAGGAATTTAACTATGAAGGGCGGTTTGATATTGGCGATGGTGAGGGCGATTTAATTGCCCACATTAAGAATTTCTACGATTATGCCTTATCTCCAAAGGGCGAACAGCTATATGGAGATGACCGAGAAAGCCTGCTCCGTGGCAGAGATGAGTTTATCCCATTCTTGGAACAGCACACCGAGCTGACCCAAGAGGACGAAAAGCTCCTTGATGAGATTATGGCTACCGAAAGTGATTGGTACAGGACAGCCGAGGAAGCCGAAGAAAAACCACAGGCGAATGCCGATAAAGTGAATGGCTCAGAAGCTCCTGTCATTGAAATGGAGCAATCCACAGATGACCTCATAGGCAGGGAAATCATCATAGATAACCGTAAATATCTCATTGAGAGCATCGGGAAAATCAGCGGTGATGTGTCCCTGCGTGACATCACATTCCAGAACAATGTGGGCTTTCCGATAAACCGAGTGGAGAAAATCGGCTATATCCAAAAGCTATTGGAACAGGAAAAAACCGAATTACCACCCGAAGAAAAAACGGAAACTCTTGCCACAGACCGTCATAATTTCCGTATTAACGATGACGCCATCGGTGTCGGCGGAGCAAAAGAAAAGTTCCGAAACAATATGGCGGCAATCAACCTGCTGCACGAGCTTGAAATCGAAAACCGCCTTGCCACACCCGAAGAACAGGAAGTCCTATCTCGGTATGTCGGTTGGGGCGGTCTTTCTATGGCATTTGATGAACACAATGCGGCGTGGGCGGAGGAATTTAAGGAGCTATATGCCAGCCTATCCCCAGAGGAATACCGTGCCGCTATGGAGTCAACGCTGACCGCTTTTTATACGCCGCCTGTTGTTATCAAGGCGATGTATGACGCACTTGACCGCCTGGGCTTTTCACAGGGCAATATCTTGGAGCCGTCCTGCGGTACAGGCAATTTCTTTGGTCTGCTTCCCGAAAGTATGCAAAACAGCAAGCTCCACGGCGTGGAAATCGACTCTCTCACAGGCAGGATTGCAAAGCAGCTCTACCAAAAAGCGAACATTGCCATTGAGGGCTTTGAGAAAACAAATCTCCCAGACGACCATTTTGATGTAGTCCTCGGTAATGTGCCTTTTGGGGAGATAAGGGTCAATGACAGCCGATACAACGCCCAGAAATTTCTCATACACGACTACTTTTTCGCAAAGGCTCTGGATAAAGTCCGTGCCGGTGGCGTTGTGATGTTCATTACCTCAAAGGGTACGATGGATAAAGCAAGTCCAGAGGTACGCAAGTATATTGCCCAGAGAGCCGAGCTTTTAGGTGCTATCCGTCTGCCAGACAACACCTTTAAGGCAAACGCAGGCACGGAGGTCACGAGCGATATTCTTATCCTGCAAAAGCGTGACCGAGTGATGGATATAGAGCCAGACTGGGTACACCTTGATACGGACGAAAACGGTGTTACGATGAACAGATATTTTGTCGAACACCCCGAAATGGTGTTGGGCGAGATAAAGATGGAAAACACACGCTTTGGTACTTTCGAGCCTGCCTGTAAAGCCCGTAAGGATATACCACTTTCCGAGCTTCTGTCCAATGCAGTTCAGAGGATAAACGGCGAAATCCCAGAGCTTGATAATAGGGTTGATGAAATCTCCGATGAGCAGGAGCTTTCCGTTCCTGCTGACCCGAATGTGCGTAACTTCTCTTTTACTCTGGTGGGCGGCAGGGTCTACTTCCGAGAGAATGACCGTATGCAACCTGCTTCTGTGTCGATGACCGCAGAAAACCGTATTAAGGGACTTATCCAAATTCGTGACTGTGTGCGTAAGCTCATAGAGTATCAGACCGATGATTACCCAGAGGAAATGATACGCACCGAGCAGGAAAACCTCAACCGTCTGTATGATGTTTATACCGCAAAATACGGTCTAATCAACAGCCGAGGAAACTATCTTGCTTTTGCTTCAGATGAGAGCTACTTCCTTCTATGTTCTCTGGAGGTGCTTGATGATGAGGGCAACTTCAAACGGAAGGCAGATATGTTCACAAAGCGGACTATCAAACCCCACCGAGAAGTAACTTCGGTTGAAACTGCAAGCGAAGCCCTTGCCCTCTCTATCGGAGAGAAAGCCCGTGTTGATTTGCCTTATATGGAGCAGCTCACAGGCAAAACGCAGGCTGAGCTTGTACAGGATTTACAAGGTATTATCTTCAAAGTACCGAACTGTGAGCCTGTTTCCTATGTAGCCGCAGACGAGTATCTGTCAGGAAATGTCCGAAACAAGCTGACGGTTGCGGAGCTTGCTGCGAAGAATGACCCAGAGCTTGCAGTTAATGTGGAAGCCTTGGAAAAGGTCATTCCCAAAGACCTCTCGGCGGCGGAAATCTCTGTCCGTCTGGGTGCAACTTGGATACCGCAGGAAGATATACAGCGGTTTGTGATGGAGCTTTTAACTCCGTCAAGTTATGCCGCAGGCAGATTAAAGGTACGATACACCCCGATAAACGGAGACTGGTTCATAGAGAATAAAAGCTCCGATATGGGGAATGTAAAGGCGGACAGCACCTATGGTACGAAAAGAGCTTCCGCCTATCGCATTATTGAGGACACCTTAAATCTGCGTGACACCCGTATCTTTGATTATGTGTATGACGAACACGGCAATAAAAAAGCGGTGTTCAATGCAAAGGAAACTACGGCGGCACAGGCGAAGCAGGAAGTCATCAAGCAGGCATTTCAGGATTGGATATGGAAAGACCCAGAACGGCGAAACCGTCTTGTCCGTTATTACAACGACACTTTTAACTCTGTGCGACCCCGTGAATATGACGGAAGCCATATCACTTTCGGAGGTATCAGTCCAGAAATCACACTAAGACCCCATCAAGTCAATGCCATCGCCCATATCCTTTATGGCGGCAATACACTCCTTGCCCATAAGGTGGGAGCAGGCAAAACCTTTGAAATGGTAGCCGCCGCACAGGAAAGCAAACGGCTCGGCTTATGCCAGAAATCCATGTTTGTTGTGCCAAATCATCTTGTCGGTCAGTGGGCTTCCGAGTATCTGCGGCTCTATCCGAGTGCAAATATACTTGTGACAACAAAGCAGGATTTTGAAACAGGAAACCGCAAGAAGTTCTGCGGCAGGATTGCCACAGGCGACTATGACGCAGTCATTATCGGGCATTCGCAGTTTGAAAAAATCCCAATGAGCATAGAACGCCAGAGGGAGCAGTTGGAAAAGCAGCTTGATGATATTGAGCGTGGCATTGACGATGTGCAGGCTTCCAAAGGCGAGCAGTTCACGGTCAAACAGCTAATGAAAACCCGAAAAGCAATCAAGACGAAGCTCGAAAAACTCAACGACACCAAGCGTAAGGATACGGTTATCGACTTTGAACAGCTCGGCGTTGACAGGCTTTTCATTGATGAGAGCCATTTTTATAAGAATTTGTACCTCTACACCAAGATGCGAAATGTAGGCGGTATCGCCCAGACCGAAGCCCAGAAATCAAGCGACCTCTTTATGAAATGCCGCTATCTGGACGAAATCACGGGCAACCGTGGCACGGTTTTCGCAACGGGTACGCCTGTCAGCAATTCAATGGTTGAGCTGTACTCCGTTCAGAGGTACTTGCAGTATGACACCCTTGCACAGAATGGTTTGCAGCATTTTGACAGTTGGGCTTCTACCTTTGGAGAAACGGTTACAGCTCTGGAATTAGCACCCGAAGGCACAAATTACCGAGCCAAGACGAGGTTTGCCAAGTTCTATAACCTGCCAGAGCTGATGCAGATGTTCCGTGAGGTGGCGGATATTCAGACCGCCGATATGCTAAAGCTCCCCGTGCCAAAGGTCAATTACCACAATATTAAGACCAAGCCGAGCGAGATACAGACCGAGATGGTAGCTTCCCTTGCGAAGCGGGCTGAGAAAGTCAGGGCAAGGCTTGTCGAGCCGAACATCGACAATATGCTCAAGATAACCAATGACGGGCGGAAACTGGCTCTTGACCAGAGGATGATTGACCCGATGCTGCCAGATGACCCAGACAGTAAAGTCAATGCCTGCGTGGATAATGTGTACCGTATCTGGGAGGAACACGCCGATACCAAAGCGACACAGCTTGTGTTCTGCGACCTGTCCACCCCGAAAAATGACGGTACTTTCAATGTCTACGACGATATGAGGGAGAAGCTGATAGCCCGTGGTATCCCTGCGGAGCAGGTACGCTTTATTCACGAAGCGACCACCGATGCACAGAAAAAAGAGTTGTTCGGCAAGGTCAGAAGCGGCGAAGTTCGTGTGCTGTTCGGTTCTACTCCGAAGATGGGAGCAGGTACGAACGTGCAGGACAGGCTCATAGCAATCCATAACCTTGATTGTCCATGGCGTCCTTCCGATGTAGGACGGATTTTGCGGACATTCAAAATAAAAAAGAATGTGGAGGTAACAGACAATGGCAAAATCATTATTTGAGGAACTGGGCGGCAAATACGAAAGGCAAGGGGATTATTTGATACCGTGC
>ENA-OQDC01000820-OQDC01000820.1-human-gut-metagenome-genome-assembly--contig:-NODE-820-length-19228-cov-10.466363_pt1 | contig 19228 bp, 17 predicted proteins | sample MGYA00242770_ERZ504601 | MGnify/ENA primary metagenome ERZ504601 (study PRJEB26092, sample SAMD00036305) | human gut metagenome | host: Homo sapiens | study: EMG produced TPA metagenomics assembly of...
CTCGATGATGATTGTGTCACGTTTCATGGCTTTTCTTTTTAGATGGTGCAACCTGCAAATTCCTCGACGCCGTTCAATCTTGCGGCAAGGTTCTCCATGTCCTGATTGAGCTTCTCTTTGGTTATCTGTAGGCTCGGCAAACAACGCCTTTCCGCTTTACAGCGGTAGGTTTTCGCTTACCTGCCCCCGAACCGTACTTACACGTCTCCATGTATACGGCTCTCCATCTGTAACATCATCTTACTTGACACATCTCTGGATTTTTGCGTTACACTCCGCACATACAACCAAAGTCTTTCTGTGCATGTAGAGCATTTTGCGTTCCCAGTCATTTTTACCTTTTAACTCTTTGAGTGTGCGGACATGGTGCATTACCACTTCTCCGTGCTTGCCACATAGTTCGCACGTTTTTGTTGTAAGCCTTTCTATCAGACTCAACGATGGCGTTTTGAACATGTACGGCAGATTGTCACTTGGGGCTGTTTCACAATCCGTTTTGCGGGCATATCCCTCATTATAGAATACCCTGTACTTGGTTTCTCCTCCCTTGTTTACAAAAGGCACTGCAAAGAGATTGTCCTTGCGGTATCTTTCAATGACTTTTCTCACTGACATATTCAGCTTTTGAGCAAGAGTTTTGTACATGGAGAACTTCATAATACAGCCGAAAGAGCGTCCCAAAGCCGATGCATTGTTTGCTATTGAGTAATAGTTGTAGAACCCTCGTATTTCGGTATTAAACTGAGATACAATCTCGTGCGCTTCATTGTCAATCATATAAGTCCTGCCTTTTGACACCCATGTCTCCTTGCCGTGTTTGGTGACAACTTTCATGGCTTCGAGGCTGAGCAGCTTGTTCTTGATTACTTCTCTTGAAACGTGTAGTATCACATTCCCGTTGAAGTATCTGCGCACTGTTCCGTTACTGTTTCTCTTTGTGGCATAGTCTTTACGGACATATATTTCGTAACCCAAAAATTTTGCGCTGTCTTGTGCATTTGTAATCAAAGTCTTTTCCTGTGACATCTCCAGCCTTAACTTTTCCTGCATAAACTTAGTGATGTCAGCTTTGATTGTCTCACATTCGTTTTTCGTTCCGATAACTCCGATAAGGAAATCATCGGCATAGCGCACGTATTTCAACCTGCGAAAGTTTACATCCATATCATTGCCACTTGGCATTGTAAGTATCAGCTTCTGCTTTTCGTGCAGTTCTTCTACCATCCTTGTTCTTACGTTTACATCCTCTACTTCATTTATCCTACGTTTTAGGTAGTGTACTCTGCTGTTGAGTTTGCAAATATCCTTGTTGCGGCTTCTTGCTGTCCCTTTATTGAATTTGTTGGCATATTCATCCATGTACTTATCGAACTTGTCTAGGTATATGTTTGCCAAAATAGGGCTTATGATACCACCTTGCGGTGTCCCTGAATAAGTCTTGTTGAATTGCCACTCTTCCATGTACCCTGCATTGAGGAATTTCCGTATCAGACGAAGAAATCTGTCGTCTGCTATTCTGCCTTTCATTATTTCTATCAGCACATTATGGTCTATGTTGTCAAAGAAGCCTTTTATATCTCCCTCAATGAACCATTTTGCACCGTTGAAATTGTTTTGTAGACTTTTCAGTGCTGTGTGGCAGCTTCGGTTTGGTCTGAAACCGTGCGATGTCCACTCAAAGTGTCCCTCATATATGGCTTCAAGCACCATTCTTACTACCTCTTGAACCAATTTGTCTTCAAAAGACGGTATTCCTAGCGGACGCATCTTCCCATTCTTTTTCGGAATGTAAGTTCTCTTTGCAGGATTGGGACTATAAGTCTCATCCTTTATACTCTCTATGAGTTTGTTTATCCTATCAATGCTCATTTCATCCTCAGTTTTGCCATCTGTGCCGGGTGTCATGTTGCCCGGCTTTGCATACATACGTTGGTAGGCGACAAAGAACATCTGTTCATTGAATAGAATACGGTAAAGCCTTTCGTATTTATACTCGGGCTCATTGCTGTGTCCAGCTAAAATGTTTAATACTTGCTCTGGATTTCTCATACGTCTCTCACGTTTTCCGTTGTTTGTATTAAAGTTACAGACTACTTCCCTTCGCCATGTACAAGGCTTTCCCTTGCTCAGACTACTACGGAAGTTCCGTTACCATATCGGATATTCAAAAGCTTTCTTTATAGCTGTTTGTTCCAGCGTTCCGACTTAGGTAATCCCCAGTTAGTTCTCTTAATAACTATTAGCACGACATACTGTCGGATGCGACTTTCGTTCTTGTCCGCTTATTGCGGCTGTGTCATAGTCGGTTCTTTATGCTCTGCACTAACGCACAAAATAGGCAGAGTACTATGAAACAACGTATGTATAATAGTCTTCCGTTGTTGCAAGATTTGGTACCACTGAACTATCATTCAACCAATCAAGGCTTCATCCTTATGTATGTCTTTTCGTCTTGCCCCTCAGTCGCCACCTGACTATTAGTGGACTTGGAGCTTTAATCAGTATGCTACACTCTCCATCGGGTTTCCCTTTTGGATAAACTGATTGACGATAGGACTATATCGAACCCAATCCTAACTTCTTGCTAAAGAAGTATTTATTAAGCGACCATTCTGGGCGCACTCGCATAGATTTGCGTAGTCTCAATGTTCGTATGCCCCAAAATACGGCTGACACTCTCGATTGGCATCCCTTTGCTGAGAGCCAGGGTCGCAAATCCGTGCCTTGAGCAATGAAAGCTGATTTTCTTGGTGATGCCGCATTCCTTTATCATCTTTCCCATACGCTTGCATATTGACCAATAGTTGAGATTGGGGAATACAAGATTGTTTTCCTGAAAAGCCTTGTAACGCTCGATTATCTGCAAGGGAATATCCAGCAGCTTCACCTGAAACGGTACACCCGTCTTGTGTCGTTTGGAAATAATCCATTTCTCACCGTTCACTTCCACAATCTGGTCGTTGCTTAATTCCTTTATATCCACGAATGAGAGGGCGGTAAAACTGGCGAAAACAAAAATATCACGGAGATAGGAGTTCTTGGGGTCTTTGAACTGAAATTCCATCAATGTTTTTAACTCATTCTCCGTCAGATATTCACGCTCTTTCGTGTTCGGGCTTATATGGAACTGGGCAAACGGATTCCTCGGTATATGTCCGTTGAAATGCGCCCGCATCACCACACCTTTCAGCCACATGCAGTTTTCCCATATCGAACCGTTGTGCAGTCCGGCTTCATTGAAAAGGAACACGGCGAACTCCTTGATGAAGTCGGGCGTAAGTTCAGGCATGGAGATGTCGTTCCGCTTGTAATGTGACCTGATGAATGCCGCCACATGGTTTCTTGCCCGTACCCTTGCCATATAGGTAGCCCTGACCCTGTCTTTTCCGACACGCTTCTTGAACACTTCATTTTCCTTGTCGAAAGCACCGAGCAACGTTTCATACTCACCGCCCAATCCCTGATAGGCATTGCGTACCATTTCTGCCGTTACATAGGCTTCACGGTCGGATATACGCTGGTAATGCTTGATGATTTGAGCCTTGATGTTGTCAAGGGCAAGATTGGTTTCCCTCGCTTCCATACTCTTGCCCTTTGCCTTGTTCCCTTTGGCATCCCAAAGCTCTTTCGGGATAGTCCGCTTGCAGCTGAACTGTGCTACCGTACCATTGATTGTAACTCGTCCCATGATGGGGACAATTCCGTTCTTTTCCTTACTGCCGTTCACGTAGAACAGCACCTTGAATGTGCTTCTTGCCATACTCGTTTCTTTTTGGTTGCAAAACTATAAATCAACGAGTTACCTATTGATAAGCAAAACTGCGCAGAACGCCGCAAAATGAAACAGGAACTGTTAAATCTGCACTTTCATCGGGTAATGATTAGGAAACCGTTCTTTTGCTTTAATCTGCTTTAAGACGGTTTTCAACTGTCTGCCCAACTTCTGCGTTTTTCCTCTAACTCCCTAATTATCAAATCCTGTTGCGTTAATCTGCTGCAATTCGGCGGATATTCCGAAGTTTTTCCGTAATTTAGGAATAGCGCTCGGCAATGGTTTGTATAGGGGTGGCAGAATTGGAGGACATGGAGGTAAGAGAGGCAGCAGTTCGTTTGGACGTGCTGGTGGACATGCAGTCAGAGGGTTGGCTACTGTTTTAAACAATATTAAACAATATGGACTTGTATCAAGTTTAGGCATTGATAGACTGCCTGATACACAAAAGCCGAAAACGCCACATGATTTCAAGGAATTGCTTTTGCACGAGATCATTGGAGACAATGATTCTACAATGGATGATGCAGCAGCAACTTATGCAATGGATAAAGTGCTGAATGATATTTTGTCAGATTGTAAAGACGGACAAGAAATTGAAGATAAACTTCAGAATGCAACAGATGACGATCTTCATGAATGGATTATAACATTTGAAATTGAATACATACTGGAATATTCTGCAGAATTATTTCAAAGCCACATATTTGACAAAGGGAGTAATCCCGAAGAAATAAAGAAGGACATGAGAGGTTGGCTTCATAACGAACTAGATGAGAAGTTAAGCAAAGAACTAACTCAAATCGACTTCAATAGCCGAGAAGGAAAAGAATACCTGGATTCTTTAACATCAGAAATATTGGATATATGGAAACAAGAATAAACATTAATTATACTCCGTCAAAAACAAGCGAAGTTTTTGGCCTTTTTACTCTTTCATTTCAAGGAAGTGACGGAAAAATTCATTCTGTCAACACAAAGTTTAATCCCAAACAGTTATGGGAGTTTTCACGAGATACATCATCTGTTGCTTTTGATTTATTAGTTTTATCCATGATTGTATATAATGTGGACAGAGCTGTACTGCGTTTGTCTAATTCAGATGATGGATGGAAACGAAACTTGATATTATTGAATGTTCCTGTAATAAATCTTGAGGATATGAATAAAGGTCGTGAAGCTTTTAATAAAGCAATCAATTTTCTTACGGGCGACAATTGGGATATTCACTTTATACAGGCAGATTCATACTCGTATAATCCAACTAAAAAAGTAAAGGAATATGATCCTCAGTTTTTTGAAAAGGTTGCATTGTTTTCAGGAGGTTTAGACTCATTGATTGGATTTATAGATGAGGCCAGCACTCTCTCTGTTGATAAAAAGATACTACTTGTTTCACATATGGAACTCGGCAAAGAGCATAGTGATCAAAAAAGCATTTTAGAATATTGCAGGGAAAACAATATCTTTTCGAATAAATACGAACAAGTGTTGCTGAACGCAGGGCTTAAACCTCATTTTTGGAATATTAAAACTCCAACAGAGAGTACATTCCGCTCACGTTCCTTATTATTTTTTGCAGCAGGAATATATATTGCAAACAAAATATCCCCACAATGTCAATTGATAGTTCCAGAGAATGGAACTATATCAATAAATATACCTCTTGATAGTGGAAGAAGGAGTTCATGCAGTACTCGAACTACGCATCCTACTTTTATCAAACGCATACAGGAGGCTTTATATGCTATAGGTATATCAAACTCAATATACAACCCATATCGATTAAAATCAAAAGCAGACATGGTTCTTGAGTGCTGTCAAGATACTTCGAAAAAGGCAATTTTAGAATCATTAGTTGACTTATCATGCTCTTGTGCAAAACGTGGTCACAATGTTTTTTGGGACAAAAGCGGAATAGAAATACGCAATGCCAAAATCAAACATTGTGGTATGTGTTTGCCATGCTTATATAGAAGAGTCGCACTAGATACAATAGGTCTAGATAATGAGGCATTGCTTGGCACTGATGTACTTCATGGCATTAAATTTAATCTTGACAATAAACATCAAAAAAGGAATAGGGATTTTAACGCTCTTCTGTATTTCCTAAAAAAATAGAATGAATGAACGTACAATTCGCCAAGAACTATTCTTTAATGGAATTATAGAAAAGCAAGAGTTAGATGAATATACATCATTAGCCTTACACTCATACAGACAAGTTATAAATTGGCTTAAGAAAAAAGCTACAAAAGAAATACAAATAAGAGCAGGAATATGATTATAGACACCCATTGTCATTTTGACATGATGCCAAATCCTGAACAGTATCTCAAACAACAAGAGGTAAAAAAGAATATCTCGATAGGAATGACAAATCTACCAAGTCATTTTTTATTGGGCTATGAGCATGTAAGACAATATAAGTTTTCACGTCTGGCTTTAGGATTTCATCCATTATATGCAAGCAAAAATAAAAGTGAATTACGGCTATTCAGCCAGTGTTTAGATAAAACTAGCTATATCGGTGAAATCGGTCTAGATTTTAGTAACGAAGGACTAAAAACTAAAAATGATCAAGTTTTCGTTTTAGAGGAAGTATTGCAGCTATTAAGTAAAAAAAATAAAATAGTAAGTGTCCATTCCAGACGAGCTGAAAAAGTCTTGTTCGAAATGCTGATTACCTATGGCATTAAGAATGTAATATTCCATTGGTATTCAGGTCCTCTCTCTCTAATTCCTAAGATAGTAGAACATGGATATTATTTTTCTGTCAACGAAAAAATGACAAAGACTAATAGTGGAATAGAAATAATTAAGCGCATACCACGTAATCTTATTCTAACAGAAACAGATGCCCCTTTTAATAAAGTTTGCTCAATCAGTAATACTTTAACAAATATAGGTTTGGGAGAAAGTGTCATTTATGATAATTTTAGCCGCCTTATATCTACTATTAGAAGATAGTTAGGCACTAAAAATATTTTGTGTAATGGAAATACGGGAACCAAGTTTGAGTCTCGTATTTCCAGATACACAAAATAAGCCACTTACCCATAAGGCAATTCTCATTCTCTACAAGCCGTTCTATTTCCCACCACGAAAGAATCCCAAGCCGTACAGGGGGCTTTCTTCAGGTGAAAATGCATCATATGAAAACAGAACATACTGTCAATATGTTCTTCATCTCGTTTCTTTTCAAGGAATTCATACAATTTAGCTAAAGCTGCCATAGTAATTTTACATCTAGCTGTTAGCACTCATATACTGCTTCCACCGTTCTTTTAGCAGTACTGGAATAGGACTTTCCATCACATATTTGTCTATAGCTGCATTATGAGTAATAACATGTAAAAACGTGGCTTTATCATCCTCATAGAGGTTATTACCATCAAAGTAAGATGCCAGCATATTAACAACAACACGATCACCCAAGCCAGAATCAATTATCCAAAGAGCCTTTTTATCAGAAACACCTCGTTTAACCATATCAGGCCAAAGTTGCATCAAAGTTGATTCAATCTGATAGGTTTCTTCGATGTATGACACGACAGCTTGCGCCTTCACAGCTATAATTTTTTGAATAAAGTCAACATAGAGTGCTGCTTGTTCTGCCGAGCATCTGCACTCAGCGGCAATCTCCACATATTGTTTTCCACATATCCAACACGTAAGAATTCTCTCTGCTAATGTTAAATCTTTATGTATTCTGAACAATGGTTTCGACTTCGAAACATTTTTCAAATCAAATTTTACTGATTCCAAAGCATATACTGTTTCCATCATCAGGTGAATCCAACTATCATCCACAGGGCTGTGTATTTCAAAATCTTCAGTCGTCTTATCAGCAAATAGTCGTTTTAACATTTTATAGTCAGCAAGAGGCAACCCTATATGCAAATACTTGTCATATTCATTATTAGACAGAGTCTTTCGTAAATGCTCATAGCGGATAGTAAAGATCTTTTTAACTTCTTTCTTTGTCTCTTTATCACCTAAATAATATGCAAGAGAATCTTCTATTATATTATCCAAATTAATATCAATAAGCTCCGTATCATCCTTATTGAGGTTGATCAACGTATCTATCTGTTCTGCTACGCCTTCTGATTCTAAAAAAGTATTGATTTCTTCATCGGTTACTAATCCACTATTACGTATTTGTTGTACTATGTAATAAAGTGCCCCATTTGTTCGTTCCACATTCACCTCATTTTTAATTACTTGAATTACTCTTTCAATAGGTTCTGTGTTTTTACTCTTAATAGGTAGCAGGATAAGACCATATGACTCTTTACCGGCTCTACCTACTCTTCCTACAATATTCTTCAAGTCTCTCAACTCAAGAGTATTTTTGAAAGTTCCGTCAGTAGGGTTTGTTATATTTGCAAGCACCGCGGTCTTAATGGGCATATTGATACCCTCAGAAAGTGTCTTTGTACAGACCACAAGTTGTAGAGACTTCTTTGCTATAGCAGTTTCTATCAATTCCCTCATGTCCTGAGGCATTTGTCCATGGTGATATGCAAATCCTTTTTTTACACATTGAGTAAGACGATGGTCATCGCCAAATTGATACGTACAGTATTCAGCAACTTTAGATAGCCAATTCATATCCTGAACGAAAGAGAATGGCCTCTTGAATACGGACTCACTAAGCATATTTAAGAGTTCTTCCGCATGTTTTATACAACCACGAGGGCCATCCTTCATTGAACAATAAAGCATTACTGGTCCCGCTTCCATTGCCTTTAGGGATAGAGCACAACTCAATGACCTTTGTGTTGTACCAACCAGTTTTGCCTGCCTATCATTTAAAAAGTCATTAACTTTTACCGACCAGTCGTCTATTGCATCATTAGCGTATTGAACTATGATATGACCATCTGTTTCCGTCGCCAATGCAAATCGTATTTTACACGGTCTATATGTACTGTTTCCCACTTCGCCAATTGTTCCACCAAGCCATTGATTTATATCAGAGATATTAGGTATAATTGCAGAGATAAAAAGGAATCTAATATGTTTATTTCTCTTCAAGCGAGTCAATAACAACTCGTAGTTTACACCTCGGCTCCTATCTTCTAACAGTTGTCCTTCATCACATACCACCAAAGTATATCCTTCCGTGAGGTCATCTATTGAACCTTCCAACGTTGTGAAAGTTTCTGGGGTAGCTATGAGTAATTTGGCATTCTCAATTGTCTCCTCTTCAGCAGATGTAGTACAACCACCATAAGCTGCACGAAAATCAAAGCTGAATTTATACGAAAGCCTACCATAGCGTTCTTTTAACTCACGACTTAACGACCGCAATGGAGCTAAGTATAATATTTTTGCATCTGGATTATTTTTTAATTCTTGAAATACCAATAACTCAGTAAGAAAAGTCTTACCTGCACTTGTCGGCATCTTGAGGCTAAACGAGCGTGTATAGTCTAAAAGGCCTTTACTTATGGCATCTTCTTGTGATGGCAACAACGTATAAATATGATTTTTTACAGAGTATGCTATATATTCTCCCCAAATTTCTTTACCGCCATGAGGAATTAATATCTTCCATAGATTACTCTCACGAAAGCGTTTCATCACCCATACAACTACTTGTGTATCAAAAAAATCATCCAAGCCAAGATAAATATTGTGTTCTATTTTCTCTCGTAACCTATCATCTATAACATTTAGTGCACCTTCATCCCCTGTCAACATATATTTTTTCAATAGCAAACAAAGTTCATTCTCTTTATTTGCATACTTCTCAGACCCGGCCATTATGCTGTAGAGCAATTGCGCAGATTCATTTTCAAATTCATATCCCTTCGCCCTCCAAATAAATAGTTGCGACAATGCATTATATTCACATAGATAGTAAATAGCTGCAATATAAAGAAGGTTGTTATTACGGTTTACACCATCAAAATTTCCTGCTGTTGTTTTTTCAGAATAAACCAATAAGCCTGTTACTATCCGCAACAGACGTTCTTTCTTATCTTCCAATGTTAGTTCTCTATTCCGCATCGTAAAGAACATCCTATTCAATAAGGAGATATAGAAATCATCACTTTTATTTACAAATTGGTATAACACTTGTTGCTCAATCCTGTAAATATTGAGTAATTCGTACGCATTTGCATCATTAATCCACTCTTCTAATATGTCTGCCATCAGTTATTCGGAATATTGAGGTAAAGTTGATTATATATGTTCTTCAAATCAGCAATAGGAAGCAAATACACAGGGATATTAGTGTTTGCTGCCTGCAATACCTTATTAAAGTTTGCAATATGATCATTCGCTTGGGTTGACTCAACTATTGCTATCGCAAAATGCTTTTTAATATAAGGATAGTTTACGGGATCACCAAACCGTCGAACTTGATCTGCCAAAGCGTATTCATCATCTCGCTCATATTGTGACACAAGATAAGGTATTGTTTTTGCGGCACGTTCTGTTTTGTCTTTAATAGCATCGCTTAAGGCATCCGTCAAAGAACTATGACCTTCTTTCATTGGCGAGGTCCACACTTTAGATTCAATCGTGTACATCTTGTCATCAGGGCAGGCACTGTCTTCATCTACACGCCTGAGGAGGATAACATCTACCAAATGACTAGGCATGTCAGGGTGCTCTTTCCACCTGATTTTCATTGGGCGTATATTTGCATCACTAGCAAACGTCTCTGTCCAAAGATAATATGATAGAATCTCGCCAAAATCACCTGCTTTATTTGATGCCTTTTGAGGCAGTCGTCGTTCTATAGCATCTTTTCTTGTAGCTGTTTTGGACTCAGCTACAATTCTTTCAAGTTTTTCTTCGCTGATATATGCTTCCCGAAAACGCCGTACACAATCCTGTACAAAAGCTATAGAATCACCTGTAAAATCATATATCTCAAGCCCCGCGCTCGCACTCAAAATGCTGTTTTTAGTAAAGTATGAAATCAAGTTTACCATTATTGCACTTTATTATTTAGAAATCAATGACTACATATAACTTATTAATGATATGTCATCGGATTAAAAACACTATCAAAGACTTTTCTTTCTCTTCCTCCTTCACATACTATTTCTAGGTCAACTGATCCGATAACTTTTGAATAGTAATTACGCTAATGCTGGTTTCTTTTTTCTTCTCCGTAATCGTCAATCTTGGTTGCATTCGCACAGCATTAATAATTTTAGTATAACTAGGTATTCGGCAAATTAGAGTAGTCGTTTCATACCTTATTCTTTTTTTGATGCCCTTTCCCTTTGTTTAAGACTTAAATCCTGTAATGCTTTTCCCATTGCATCTTCTTTTGCAAGCAGAAGAAGATCATCATCTAGCTGAAGCGCATAAAGCACCCTAAGATAAATGCCTATTGCCACCGTTGGTACACCTTTCTCTATGCGTGAAACTGTCAGAGGTGAACAGGTGGCACGTTCGGCGACTTGGGCAATACTAAGATTCCTGCGTAATCTGGCCAGCCTGATCTGTTCTCCTACTATCTGCATCTTCTGCTCCAACTTTCTTGGCAACTTGGTACCCATCGTACTTTTCGTCATAGCTCAACATATCATATAATATGCAAATATAGTAGTTTTGCTTTATTTTATGATATGTTACAGAGATAATTTTTGAATTTATTCCTGTTGAAATCTGCTTTGGTCACATTATTGGGCGTTGTTGGAGATATTAAATGCTACTATATTATTCATAAGGCTGATATTTTACAGATAACAAACAATATATCGTTTATAGAAAGATAGCAATAATTTGAACAGAAAAAGAAATAATACTTCCTTTTCTGTTCAGAATATTGCTACTTAGGCTATTTTTAAAAATAGCGACTGCTGTCACATAAGTCTGTTGTTTATAACAATCACCGACAAACTGACCACACAGCAACTTGAACTGCCTCAAGGCTCTTATAACCGGAGAAAAGGCCATCAGTCCGACTGAAGTGATGCATCGCTATCAAATCTCTTCAACAACCTAAATATCCCGTTCAAAGGCTGCTCTTATCAAGAATGATATATTTGGATAATAAGGCTGGTGAAATCTCGTTTCAGAATCCGATTTATGCCTATTAGTTGAAGACAGAGTACTTCGCAAAGTAATCATAATGTCCCTTCTTGTTTCAGAGCCATTTTTGTACCTTTTCTCATCAAAAAACGCCATTTTTCACAAGTTTTTGTACCGCATATTTTGATATTCAAGAAATTACACTTACTTTTACTTTCCAAAATGGAGGTACAAGCCGAGAATGGTGCTAAAAATCACTAACTTACACATTCTCAAATACTTGCCAACCTGCTGGTTGTACCTTTTAGAGCGCTATACTATTGATAATCAATGACGTACACATACTGCATCGGCAAATAACCAAATGAAAACAAAATCATAAAAAGAGAAAATATAAAGTCGTAAAATGAGTTAAATCAGTCACTTCAAAGCATTACTCCATTTTCTTTTTTCACTCGTATTTTCTCTTGTTATAATTATTTTTTCAGTTTTTTGTCCCCCATTTGCCCCTCAAGTCGCACACGGGAGACAAATTTATGTCCCTCAATGCAATTTGAAGACTTATTCCTATCAAATTAGGCAAAATCATAGACAATTATCATTTCATAAAGCTGTTTGGATCTCTTATTTGTGAATACATACAAATGTTATAATAATGATATACAGCTAAATACAAACAAAATATCTATAGATAAAGTTACTACAAATGATATTCCGTTTAGAATGTTAGAAAAATATTCTCGTTAATTATTTCAGCAACTCTAGAAGTTGTTATCAACGAACACCAAGTTTATTGAAATTATCCTCGATATGCTAATAGAATCTTACACCATTACTCTATAACTTATTATTTCGTTGTTGAATACTATTCTTGATCTCCACCTAATGAAACTGATGGAAGATATCTCATCCAATCCATCATATTAGAAAGATTTCTTATTCTTTCATCTATCGTAGGGAATTCTATTGCATCGAACAATGCCTGTTAGTTAGAATTTGATTAAGTCATATTTGAAATATCAGAATTATGCAAATTATCGGCACTATTTCGAATCAGTGCCGATAATTTGCATGTTACTGACTAACCAAACGGATTGCCAGATGTGCGTTAACACATGAAATATGACATTAGTCTACCTTCACCCTCTCCTCTTCCTGCCATTCAGCAAACGAGACAATCTCTTTGTATTGCTCAGCAGTCAGAGATGATCCGCCATCTTCACTACATTCGTATTCCCGGTAGCTCATAAACGGAGCCTTCCTCCTGATAGCCCATATAGTTATGGTATGAATAAGGAACCAACCTGACATAATCTTCTTCCTCAAGAATCTTCAGAAGCTTGTCGGCATCGTGGATTATTAATGGAACACCGGACTTATACAGAGCTGTGGCAACTTCAATGGCGAGACCGGCATTCGCAGAATAACTGTTGGAAACGACAATCACCCATCCTGACCGTTCTGTATCTGATGCAAAGATATTCAGGCGGGAAAGCCCCAGTTCTCCATAATGATCCTTGGCAAACCAGATGAAATCATCCGGACTATCAATATCGTACTGCTCATCAATTTTTGCAAACTTCATCCGATTATAATAAGCTACGCCATGCAATTCATTAGGGCCATAAGTCTGTTCAGTCTGGTTGTATTTACTGACAGGCAAATTTCTGTAGAACGACTCATACACTTCGTGCGCTATACGGAAATATTTGCAATATTGTCGTATTGTCATAGTCTCTAATGGAGGCACAGAACGTCCGTTCACGGAATCTTCCAAAGCTTTTATGGAAGTTTCCCTGTCTTTCGACTCAATCCTGAATCGCGGCTCTATCCTGTTAAAATCCTTCCGTGCTATCTTTCCTGTCCGTTGCTGATATGGAAGATTGCCGGCTACATATTCATTGAAGCCATCAGCATCGGCAATAACGGCATCCACCAGTCTGCGCAGATAGGCAAAAATACGGGTAATAGTTTCCCTGCGCCATTCATCGTTATAGTATTCATTATTATCCGAAACATACGAAGAATAATTTGAAACAACGAAACGGGTATATTTCCGGTCTGTAAACCGGATTGCCCTTCCCTCCATGTATATGGAAGAAGCGACATGAAACCAGCGTGTTTCCATCGGGTTGAATGAATGCCAATCCCGAAAAAAATCTTCTTTATTTTCATACTTTCCCGAATCAAACCCATTCATAAGATGCTCGTTCTGGAAAACATATCCCATCTGATTGGATAATACTTTGGTTCCACCAATCTCTGCATCAATATTCGTATGTGAATGACCGTATATCCAGGCATCAATCCGGTTGTTGCTTATCAAGTCCCCATAGTCACTCGCAAAGGCACTGTTCAGCACCAAATCTTTGTGGCAAGGTGCAACTACCTGAAAAGTGGGCATAGGTACAGATCACTCATGTATTGTATTCTCATTTCTTTGATAGTTCAACCTGTTTCTCTATGATTGCCTTTACCCGTGCGAATGAAACCGGAGTGAAGTCGTTATTGTCAACTCCCACATCATACTGTGTAGAGAAAAGCATTTGAAGGCGAGGCTTATCTTTTCCGGTGTTATTCCTGCTTGTATGCACATGGCCGAAAAGCTGCCAAGTATCATCGTATGAGCCGCTATAGCAAAGGAACGGGCAATGATTCAGATAAATCTTCTGTTTATCCACCTCGATGTACATCTGCATCGTGATCAGTTCGAAATATTTTGTATAATTCTGCCTCAAGTTCTTCATGTCATGATTACCGGCTATGAGATAGATTTTCCCATTCAACCTTTTGAGTATCTTTGTCCATTCAGCAGAGCCACCAAGACAGAAGTCGCCAAGATGAAATACGATATTATCCGGACCGACCACACGGTTCCAGTTGGCAATAAGTGTTTCATTCATGTGTTCTACATCCTTGAATGGTCTGCTACAGAACCTGATGATATTGGTATGATTGAAGTGGGTATCGGATGTAAAGAACACCCCGCTTCCGTTGAATTTGTAATCCATAATCTTCTTTTTTTATGCACATCACTGCGCTGGTTAATAAAACTGAAGTTTTCAATGCCCATGGACGGAAATGACGGAGTAGAGCACATAATGCGAACGTCACCAATGGGCAAAAACAAAGCCGTTGAAAAATTTAGTAAGGACTTTTCAACGGCTTCAATTTATCTTTTTAATAGGAATACCTGCATCTAATGTACTCCTACCTGTCTATAAAACGTTCGCTGGAAAGTGTTTTTGAATTTACCGAATGACTCAATGCCTAAAGTATGAACATACGGCATACGCTCAAAGCATACTGTGCTTCGACATAATGTGTTTACTAATATGTTCACTCTATTCTGCAGCATTGTAATTTGCTAATTGTTTTTATTCAATTGTGAGTGCAAAAATACTGAATTTTCTTGAGAACCAATTAACTATTCGCTAACTTTTTGAATGACCTGTCTAGTTGCTGTATTCTTTCGAACTTTTCTCATAAGGTTACTGATTATAGGTTAGGAACTGCACCAAATTTACCGAACTTGTATGCTTTTTGGAGAGAACTGATTCTATTCAATCCTTTGAAATCTGTCAGAGGATAAAGTACACTTGATCCATCTGTATTCTTTTCCGTAAACCAGATATTATCTTTTCTAAGCAAATCTTCCCCTCTGTACGAAAGCGCAAAGGGGAAGATGTTTAATTACTTTCTCATCAATTTCTCAACTCCTTGCCAATCATATCCCCAGTAAACTTTACCGTCACCGGCAAAGTTCCAAACATTCATCACTTCACGAAGCCTGCAAGGGGGTTCCTTACCTACACGAATATATTGCTTGGACTTACTACGGAAAAGACGATTGCACATTTGTTTGTCTTTCTTTTGTGATTTACAGCACGCAATGGTACTGGCAGGAGTTTTCTTTCTACTTCTACTCATTGTTTGTAAGATTTTTGAGCCTATAACAGTGTACGGCTCTATTAAACACTTACAAACCATCAAGAACTGTTTTACCTTTCAACATCTTTTCTTTCTTTTCATTAAACATCTAATATTCTGATTCTTTGGTAATACGCAAAATCTCTTGCTTATATCCTTTGCGGTCGTACTCCTCCCCTCTACACATCCAACAACTACATGGAGTTCCCGTAGTTTTATAAACCTGCGCCCATTTATCCTTTGCCAATTCAAACCAATGAGGATGCTCATAACAACTACCATCTTCACGAATAATGCAAAATTACGATAAATATTGGCAATTATATCAGATGGGGTATATTATCATAATAAACAAAGATTGAAATAAAGCAATTCCAATAAAAGCACTACCTTTGTAAACAACAAGCATTCTGTAACATCCATGCAAAAAAGTAACTGCAACAACTGCCCTCTAAGGAAAAAATACGATAAAAGCCCTCAGTCATTAATGGGACGCTTTTGGCGTTGGCACATAAACTTCTGCCCAGGTTGGAAAGGATATTTCAAATCTCTTTCGCCTGACGAGCAAAACGAGATTAGAAAGAAGTATAACTTTGATAAATACAATAAATAATGAAAAAAGAAATTCTATTCGTCTTGTTAAAAGACTTTGCCGACTGGGAAGGGGCTTATATCGCTCCAAACCTCAATGCAGGTGTTGAACCCGGAAGTGAAAGCAAATATATAGTTAAAACCGTATCTGTCAGGAAAGAGCCGGTTGTATCGATCGGAGGATTCAAGGTGCTGCCCGGCTATGGAATCAATGACATTCCGGCCGATTATGCAGGGATCGTATTAATAGGTGGCATGAGCTGGTTCACCCCGGAAGCCGAAGCCATTGTTCCTCTGGTAAAAGAGGCCATCGAGAAGAAGAGGCTGGTAGCCGGAATTTGTAACGCCTCCGTCTTTCTTGGCAGGCACGGTTTCTTGAACCATGTAAATCATACCAGTAACGGATTGGATTACCTCAAACAATTCGCTGGGCCAAATTATACAGGTGAAAGCCTTTATATAAATGAACCGGCTGTCAGAGCCGGAAACATTATTACCGCCAACGGATTTGCCACTCTGGAGTTCTGTCGTGAAATACTCTATGCGCTGGAGGCAGACTCTTCCCCAAAGATAGAGAGAAGCTATCGAATGAACAAAACAGGTGTTTGGGAAGATCCAGAAGTGGGATAAATCACTTATCTAATGGTGGTAGATAATAAAAACATCTACCACCAACAACTTACATCTACCATCATTTACTACTTTTCGACCACTAAATACAACCGTCCCCTACTCGCTAACTGCGTCTTAAGCCCTATCTTTTTCAAGAAACGACCAAAGACGGAGACATTGCTCATCGGAAGTTTTACGCCGCTCTTTTTTTGCAGCGATAGGTAGATCTCTCCGGCAGAGATCTTCAAACCTTCCTCCTTATGCGAAGCGGGACGATAATATTGAAAAAACAGATCCTCGAACAAAGGACGTTGTTGAAACGCCTCGTTCGCTTGCATCTGCGAAACCTCTTCCTCATGCGTCAGCCAATAACGCTCGTTATTATTCAAGGCGGCAACCGCTTGCGCATAGAGCTGGAGATAATCGATAGGCTGGGCATTGTCTATCATCCCTTTCACCTCGATACAAATGAAACGGCGGCTGCCGGAAGGATCGCCCAGCAAATCCGTATGGTTGCTCGTAGCGATAAAGGAAGCGTAACGTTTCACCGATTCCACCTGCGTAGCATGAGGCTTGCGCACATTTACGACCGGCTTCTGCAACAGATGCTTCAAGAAGCCTTGATGCCTCGCACTCACTTGGTCGAACTCATCAATATTGATCAATCCGAAACGGGTAAGATACAGCTCGGCATCCCGCTTCTTGCTGAAATCGATGCTGTCCGTGTAATACTTATTCAAGTCCGGTGGCAACAGGTTGAAGCAGAACGTGGACTTTCCGCACCCCTGCCCGCCCACCAAGAGCGGGGAAAGGCTGTTGCCATGCTGTTTGTCACGTCCCTGCCAGTGCGCTACCATCGACAGGAACCAAGTGTAAAACAACTGTTCCCACCGTACGTTGTCGCAAGGGATGCGTGCGGCCAGCGGACGGATGCGATCCTTGCCATCCCACACGGGCAAGCGGGTCAAATAGTCCTCGATAGGCGCATAGTCCGGGATGCGATCTGAAAAGACAAAACGCCGTACATCCCTGTCCCATAGCTGCAATCCTTCTTTCTGGGCATTCAAGGCGATACTGTTCAGTACACGATCCGTCACGGGGCGATAGTCAAAACAGAACGTGTTTTTCTCCCGATATTCCGGTCCGCCGGACATCAGATTGTACCAGAAATCGTAACGACGGTTCATAAACTCCTCCATTTTCAAGCTCTGTAGTTGCTCCGGCTTGTAAAGGGACGTACAACCAAAGTCCGAATCGGAGGCTAACCGATACGACTGCCTCAAGGTCTCCCGGATCTCCACTTCCGAGATCAGATTCCCCAGATAGAGCATCGTCCACTTCACACAATCCTCCTCTTCTACCCCAGCCGCGAAACAAAGTCTTCCAAGAGTGACCAACAAAGGTTTGAAATCCACCTTTATGCTCAAACTTCCATGTTCCTCCAAAGCCCGCTGCAAAGCGAATTCATATTGGATGGCAACGTAACGGTATTGGTCATAAAGCGTCTGCCCGGCACTCTCTACCGGTACCGGCACCCGTTTTTCGAACCGTTCCTGGTAGGCGCTTTCGTCGGGCATAGCCACAGGCTGCTCCAGATGAATGGAAAGAGCGTCCGGATTGTAATACACATCGGCATCATAACTGAGGCGACAACCCATCTCCAGCACCGGACGTTTCAGCTCGATGGGATAAGAAAGGCGAGGCTCATACGTCTTGAGCGCATGTCGGTAAGCGTGCGCATGAAAAACCTCGGCATCCGTACGCGAACGGGGAAGCGACCCGTCGGGATAGGTATAAGCCACCACGAACTTCACGCTCCGTCCGCTAGAGCCGATCATAGCGAACAGTGTCTGCGGATATTCCACTATTTTTTGTTTCAAGGACAAAGCCTCTTCTATGCTCTTCAATCGATTGATCTCCAGCAAAATCCAGCCATTATACTCCTTCAACTCGCCTTTTCGAAAAGTTCCGGCAAAGAGCAACTGAGGTAATTTCCGGGTAAACGGATACCGTTTGTCGGGATAAGCCCGCCTTAATTTCTCTCGAAAGAGCGCAAGCTTATCCCTCGTCCGCTCATCCTTTACCCATGCCACGATCTCCTCCATACGCATCGCCCGCTGCGCGACGGTATGTCGATAGGCTGTTTGCTTGGTTATTTTCATGTCTAATATATCATTTAAGAAGTTGAATGTCTTATGCTGATATAGGTAGACACATTCAATAACAATAAAATGTGTAATTATTATGCGCAAAAAACATGAGCATTACAGCGAAGAAGAGAAATTGCATCTTCTTCATTCTTATTATCAATCCGGC
>ENA-OQDC01000821-OQDC01000821.1-human-gut-metagenome-genome-assembly--contig:-NODE-821-length-19176-cov-4.953961_pt1 | contig 19176 bp, 16 predicted proteins | sample MGYA00242770_ERZ504601 | MGnify/ENA primary metagenome ERZ504601 (study PRJEB26092, sample SAMD00036305) | human gut metagenome | host: Homo sapiens | study: EMG produced TPA metagenomics assembly of...
TTTTTCTTTCACAGTTCCGGCCACTTCCTCTATGTCGCGTACAATCTCCTGTTCCGTCAGTTCCTCCCTGAAACAGAGGAGTGTATTCAGATCCGTCTCAAGCAGACGCGCCAGCGCTGGCAAAATCGTAATGTCCGGATATGTGCTTCCGCTCTCCCACTTGTTTTACGGCAGGAGCAGATACTCCAAGCCGCTGCGCCACCTTGCTTCCTGTGTCAAGTTCCCTAGTTCTTTTTTCTCTTTGTACGTATCACCGTGTTTAACCGGCATATCGCAGTCCTCCTTCCGATACCTGTTTTCATCCGATTTTCTTCTTCATCCAACATCTTTTTATCCAATTTGAATACTTCTGCGAAGAAGTCATAAACAGCATTCCGCTTATTCGGACCAAAGTCATGTTTCTCTTTGGGAAGATGTACATTCGTTACTTTATCTTTTGCCTGGTAGAATCCGTAGATTCGTTGCAGATAAGGAAATTCAAGAGTAGGAACACTGGCCGTCCAGTCGCCGCCATCCGATACGATCAGTTGTGGACGAGGAGCAAAAGTAGCGGCTAATTCCGCATTACAGGTTCCTCCTGCAGATAGTTGAATAGGCATTCCGCTTTCGCAGGGACAGCCACCGTCGAAGTGAGAAGCCAGGCTCACCACCGGAGCTGAAGCGGTGAAACGATCATCCAATACGCTCAACAATACAGTATGGGTACCTCCACCCGAACCGCCATTCGTACCGATACGGCTGGTATCAATGTCCTTACGGGAAGCAAGCATGTAGTCAAGAATCAGTAAGCCGTTCATTGCCTGAATAGTGTGTGCCGCACTACTACGGTGTGCTGCACTGCCAACTTGCAAAGCCGACTCTCCCCATCCGAACAAATCATAGTCTACACAAACAGCTCCCATACGTGCTAAAGTTCCCATACGTTGTTGTTGGTCTTCCCGATAACGTCCGCCACCAAAATGTCCGTTAGGACAAATTATCAATGCATGTTTTCCTTTCGATTGGGGCGTATAGATAGAACCGCAAATGTATAATCCGGGAAGTGTTTCAAGTGCGAAATTCTGCACGGTATAGCCATCAAATTTGCGTATTTTGGAAAGAACAGGCTTTGCATCCTTCACTGTTTTCCCCAGCATATCATCCAGTCCCAGACGTTGGCGCACCTCTTTGCGGAGAATCTCCCTGCGCTGTTCCCATTGACTTTTATCACTATATAAACCACTAAGGTATGCCAGCATTTTTTCTCCGTCGGCATCCGTGCGGCGGGCGTATTCGTAAGGTTTCAACTTATATACCTTGTCACTTTGCTTTACGAATTTATAATCGAAGGGGGAAAGCACATTGGTCAGCGTTTCCTCCAATGAATAAGGCCGGATACGGAAATCGGCATACGGAAGCACACGCCCCACCGTATCCACGTCATATTTCAAGCGGACCTGGAAACGGGCGGCAACGTCATTCAACACATCGGATAACGGACGTGCGAACCGGGTTTCATAAGTTTGTGCAGATGCAGCGGAAAAAGAGAGTGCCGCCATGCACCATAATAGTTGTTTCTTCATCGGGAAGTCTATTTTATTTCTTTACCATCCACATACACATCATCCAGCACCAAGTCCTTGCAGTCTTCAAAAACACAGCGTTGCTTGGCATTCTGAATATACACATCACGCATCACAATACCGGTAATAGGCGCTTCGGGAAGGCCTACCACCATAATGGGGGTATTCACATCACGGACCGTCACACCCCGACACATAGATATTACGAAATTCCGGAGTACGGTCACTCTTCGGTTCGGCAGGCATCTTGCTATATTTCAGATTGAGGACGATAGCCTCTTTCTTGATGTTACTCATCACAATATTGCTTACACGGATATCTTCTACAATGCCTCCGCGACCACGGGTGGATTTCAGACGAATCCCCCGGTCGGTTCCGTCAAAGACACAATTGCTGATGGTCACTTTCTTCACTCCCCCACTCATCTCGCTGCCGATAACAACACCTCCATGACCGGAAAGCATGGTGCAGTTGGTGATAGTGATATTCTCGCAAGGTACTCCCAAACGACGGGCCTGCGCATCTCTTCCCGACTTGATTGTGATGCAATCGTCAATGCTGCGAATAAAACGCTTCTCGGCGGTGGTGGAGTCGACGGTGCTATTCATCGCCGTGCAGGGCATAAGCTTTTAGCAGAATGTCGCACTCTCAGTGGCTGTGAAACTGGTGAAGCTAAAATCACTAAGGGCTATAATTTAAAAGCAAAATATATAATTCATACTGTAGGGCCAATTTATTCTACTCAAAAAAATCAAGCTTCGCTACTTGCCAATTGCTATAAAAATTCTTTAGATTTAGCTTTGAAACACGATATTCACAGTATCGCTTTTCCTGCTATCTCCACTGGTGTATATCATTATCCACTAGAAGAAGCGACAAAAATTGCTATCTCTACAGTCAAAACATGGCTAGATATGCACAAAGATTATAAACTTGATATTATTTTCTCTTGTTTTGATGAAAAAACTTATAATATGTATCAACAATATCTTGAAGCTTAAAACTACATTTTTATATCATATTTTATTAAAATTTTGCTAGGAATTAGTATTTTGCTAATTCCTTTTTTATTTTTCACCTAAATTTTATTGCTAGTCTTAAAATCTAGTGATAAACTATTCTTTGTATTTTTTATCAGCTTTATCATATTTATGAAGTTCATAAAAAATTTATCATTTGTATTTTCTTTATAAAGGAGGTATTTTATCATCTAAGAAAAATTATAGCTATTACATATTTTTTAATCGTTTTTCACTTAACAATTTAATATTTAACTAAAGGAGAATTACTGTTGATTGCATTAAAAGAAGCTTATAACGCTGGTTTATTCAAATCTGAACATTTAGGAAAAAATATCTCCGCAGGTATCGTAGTCGGTATCGTTGCTATGCCTCTTGCTATGGCATTTGCTATCGCTAGTGGCGTATCTCCTGCACAAGGTATTTATACTGCTATTATTTCCGCATTTTTCGTTTCTATTTTCGGTGGCTCTCGTGTGCAGATTGCAGGCCCTACAGGTGCATTTATCGTTTTACTCAGTGGCATTTTGATGCAATATGGTCTAGCAGGTCTACAAATCGCCACTATCATGGCTGGTATTATTTTAGTTTTAATGTCTATCGCCAAACTCGGTGATGTCATTCGCTTCATTCCTGCTCCTGTTATCGTTGGCTTTACTGCTGGTATCGGTGTTACTATTTGGGTTGGTCAATGGCAATCCTTCTTTGGTTTTCCGCCAATCGTTCACGCTGAAATGTTCCACGAAAAACTTTATTTGATGATTTTATCTTTGCCACAAAGTCATATGCCTACACTTATGATTAGTTTAATCAGCCTTGCTATTATCCTAATCATGCCTAAAATTCCTATTGCTAAAAAACTTCCAGCACCACTTTGGGCAATGATTGTAGCTACTTGTATCCAATCTTATTACCAATTCCCTGGAGTCGCTACTATCGGCACTGCTTTTGGTGGTATTCCTCAAGGCTTACCAAGTCTTACACTTCCTGAAATATCTATTTCTGATGTGTTTGCTTTGATTGGCCCAGCTTTCACTATTGCTATGCTCGGTGCTATTGAATCATTATTATCCGCCGTTGTTGCTGATGGTATGACAGGTCATCAACACAATTCTAACCAAGAATTATTCGGTCAAGGTCTTGCTAATATCGTTTGTCCTCTCTTTGGTGGTATCGCTGCTACTGGTGCTATCGCTCGTACTGCTACAAATATTCGTCAAGGTGGTACAAGTCCACTTGCAGGTTTAGTTCACTGCGTATTTTTAGTATTAGTATTATTCTTCTTAGCTCCACTTGCTGCTAATATTCCACTTGCCTCTATGGCTGCGATTTTATTCGTCGTATCCTACAATATGAGTGATGTACCGAATTTTATTCGCCTTATCCGTGTTGCACCTCGTGCAGACTCCCTTATTTTGCTCATCACATTCTTTTTGACTATCTTCACTGATTTAGTAGTTGCTGTAAACGTTGGTGTCGTACTTGCTATTTTACAATTCATGCGTAAAATGGTATTTTCTGTTGATGTCCATGCTATTCATCATACAGAAATTGAACCACAGTTCCAAAAAGAATTAGAACATCACCCTGAAATGCTCGTTTATACTATTGAAGGGCCACTCTTTTTCGGTGCTGTAAGTGCCTTTGAGCGTTCCCTTGCCCATATCGATAAAGATCCAAAATCTTTGATTTTACGCTTTGAAAGCGTGCCATTCGTAGATTTAAGCGGTCTTAAAATGCTCAATGAAATCGTTAAACATCTTCAAAAACGTGGTATTGAAGTATATCTTTGCGAAGCTAATCCACAAGTTCGCCGTCATATGTATCGTGCTGGATTATTCCGCACATTAGGCAGAAAACATCTTTGGCGTAAATTCTCTACAGCTCTTGAAAAATGTGAAGCTGATTTAGCCGAAAAAAATAAACACAAAGAAAAATAATTTTTTTACTTATATTTAATAATAAATACAAAAATACCTCATAATATTAGATTGTACTAATATTATGAGGTATTTTTTATCTCGCTAAATATGCCCCATCTACAGGAATTATTGCCCCATTAATATAATTAGAAGCATTTGATGCTAAGAATACGACAATCCCTTGCATGTCTTCTGGATTACCCCAACGTCCTGCTGGTATACGGCTTAATATCTCATGATTTCGCTTTTCATCATCAATTAAAGCTTGATTGATATCTGTTGCCATATAACCTGGTGCTATAGCATTAACTTGTATATTTTTACTTGACCATTCATTAGCAAGTGCTTTGGTAAGCTGTGCTACACCACCTTTACTTGCTGAATATGCCGGAACGGTAAATCCACCAAAAAAACTGAGCATAGAAGCTATATTTATTATTTTTCCACTACCTTGCTTTAGCATAACTTTCCCAGCTAATTGGCAAAGCTGAAATACTGTATTTAAATTAAGATTTATGACTTTATCCCAATCTTCAAGTGGAAAATCTTCAGATTTATGACGACGTATCATACCTGAATTATTCACAAGAATATCAAGCTTACCGTCAAAATGATTTAATGCTTCATCAAATGATGATTGCACATCTTGTCGTTTCATTAAATTTGCCTTGATACCATAAACTGAAAATCCCTGCTTACAAAGTTTTTCAGCTTCTTCTTTAGCACTATCACTAGAAGATATAATCACAACTTCTGCACCTGCATGACATAATGCCTTTGTCATGCCCAATCCTAAGCCTTTTGCTCCACCAGTAATAATTGCCTTTTTACTTGTCAGATAAAAATTATCCATAAAAGACATATAAATCACCTCATCTAATAAAATTCCCCCAATTTTATTTGCTAGATAAGCTGATGAAAAAATTTATTTTTTATATTCTTCGGCTAACTTTTTAAATAAAGGCAAAGATTTTTCAATTGTTTCTGTCTTTATACAATAAGAAGCTCTGAAATGTCCTGGGCAACCAAAGTCGCTACCTGGAACTAATAATAAATCATATTTTTGAGCGCGTTTGCAGAAAGCATAATCATCTGGTTCTAAAGATTGAGGGAAAAGATAAAATGCTCCCTGTGGTTTTAAACATTTAAAACCAGCTTCGATAAGACCATTGTATAATAATTTACCATTTTTTTCATAAGTAGACATATCAGACTCTTTGCCTGCACAACGAGCAATTACTAATTGGAATAAAGATGGAGCATTTACATGAGTCAATACTCTAGCAGCTCCAGCAATAGCGCCATAAACCTTGCCAAAGTCAGCTACTTCATCTGGTACTACGATATAACCGATACGTTCACCAGGAAGTGAGAAAGATTTACTATAAGAATAGCAAACAATAGTATTATCATAGTATTTTGGTAAATATGGTACATCTACACCATAAGCAATTTCACGATAAGGTTCATCAGAAATCAAGAAAATTGGATGATTATATTCTTTTGATTTTGCAGTCAAAACTTCTGCCAATTTTTTAATAGTTTCTTCACTATATACAACACCGCTAGGATTATTAGGTGAATTTACGATAATTGCTTTTGTTTTGGCAGTTATCATTTCTTCAAACTTATCAAATTGAATTTGAAAATCATCTATTTTGGCAGGAACTACTTTTAAACTAGCTCCTGTGGATTCTACAAAGCATTTATATTCAGGAAAATATGGAGCAAATGTGATGAATTCATCGCCTGCTTCACTTAAAGCTTTAAAAGTAATTGTAATCGCACCAGCAGCACCGCCAGTAATAAATAAATTTTTACCAGCGAAATTAGTACCAAAACGGCGATTAATATCTTTAGCTAAAACTTCTCTAACTTCTGGATTACCTGGAGCTACAGTATAACCATGTACAGCACATGGATCCATTTCATTTAAAATATCAATGATAGCCTGTTTTACAAATTCAGGAGCAGGAACATTTGGATTACCTATGCTAAAATCATAGATATTTTCTTCTCCTACTTCTAACGCACGTTTGCGACCATATTCAAAAATAGTACGAATAGTAGATTTTTTTGTACCTAATTCATACATTTTTTCTGAAACCATTAAATCACCTTCCAAAAATTATTCATCTTCAGCTTCGTCAAAATATCGCATACTTGTTTTTTTCCATTCCTTCACAGAATAAAGCATAGTATATTGCTGAAGATTATTTTCTTTGGCCAATTTTTCTGCAATGACTTCACACTCTTGACGTGTATGAGCATGTATCATTGTATAAATATTATATGGCCAATCTGGAGTAGTATTTCTATCATAACAATGAGAAATAGATGGACATTGAGCTAATTTTTGTGCTATCTCATCTAATTTATCCACTGGCACTACCCATGCACAAAGAGCATTTGCACGAAATCCTGCTTCTACATGACGAAGTACAGCACCCATTTTACGAATTTTACCCTCTTCTTTATAAATTCGCAAACGATTTAATAATTCCTGCTCAGATATATTAAGTTTTTTTGCAAATTCTTTATAAGGTTCTTTTACAAGTGGAAATTCATCTTGCATAATTCTAATAATTTGTTTATCTAATAAATCCATTAGTCTGCCTTTCTTCAACAAAATCAAGTATTACAGCGTTTTTTCTATATATTTTTACTTTATACAAAAAAATTTTTATGAATTCAAATACAGTAAAAAATTTTTCTAAGTCATTAAATATATTTGTAACTTTGTTATTCTATCTATAAGCATAAATATACTAAAAATAAATCATTTTAATTTAAATTGTACATTTATCTTATATTTTTTATTAGATACTAAATTCATCAATTTTTCTACGCCTTTTTGCGCTTTGATTTCATCTAATATCTGTTTTCTCTTTTCTTCGCTAATGTAGTAAGCAATGTAAACCATAAATTATACTCGCCTTCACGCTCATAATTATGTGTAGCCCCTGGATAGCGATTTATAAATTCAGCCACTTGTTGCATATAGCCTTCTTTTACTTTTAAAGCCACAAGAGTTCCTTTATACTCTAATTTTCCCGAATCAAAAAATGGCCCTATACGGCGAATATAACCATGTTCTTTTAAATAACGTAAACGCTCTATTACATTATCTTCTGTCGTATTTAAAATCTTAGCCAATTCCAAAAATGGACGCTCACTGATTGGCAAGTTTCTTTGAATAATATTTAATAATGATTTATCAAAATTTGTAAGCATAATAATAATCCTCGTTTATTAAAATATCTGGTTTTTATTGTAACAAACTATAGATTATACAGTCAAGTAAATATGAATATCATTCATTTTTAAAATCTAAATTAAACAAAAAGTGCCTCTAACATATGTTAAAGGCACTTAATTATTAATCAACTAACATTTCATAAATTACATTTAAAAGCTCTGCTCTTCCCTGTTTTTTCGGTGAAGAATAAGGTAAAATATCTATTTCTTTCACACCTAAGGATTTGCGAATTTTGAGCTATTTGTTTATTCACTGCTCCACGGCTTATTTTATCAGCTTTAGTTGCGATAATAAGCACAGGAATATTATTTTTTATGAGCCAATCAAACATTTCTTTATCTGATTTCATAGGCTCATGACGAATATCTATAAGTTGGCAAACGAATTGAAGATGCTCTGAATGTAAAAAGTATTCTTCGATAAATTTTGCCCATTGCTTGCGATTAGTTTGAGCTGTTTTTGCATAGCCATATCCTGGTAAATCAACTAAATGAAATAATTTATCCTCACCAGTTTCATTAAATCTAGCAGTTAATTCATAAAAATTGATTGTCTGCGTTTTGCCTGGCTGACCGCTGACACGCGCTAAATTATGCACACGTGTCAAAGAATTAATCAAAGAAGATTTACCCACATTAGAACGACCGATAAAAGCTATTTCTTTTAAGCGTTCTTCTGGATATTGCGCTTTTTTTACAGCTGACGCAATATATTTAGCTCGGATAATATTTATTTTATCTTGAGCTTTTATTTTATTTGCATTATTATCTTGTATATCTGTCTGTGTCATTTAATCCACCAACGCTACTTTTAAAACTTCATCTATAGTCTCTACAGGAATAAATTTCATCTTAGCTTTTACTTCTGGTGCAATTTCGTCTAAATCTCTTTCATTAGCTTTTGGCATGATTACAGTATAGATACCTTCACGATAAGCCGCCAAAGATTTTTCCTTCAATCCACCAATAGGTAATACTTTGCCACGAAGAGTGATTTCTCCTGTCATAGCCACATCAGCTCTTACTTTCTTACCTGTAAGTGCTGATACTATAGCTGTAGTCATAGTGATACCAGCAGATGGGCCATCTTTTGGTACTGCACCTTCTGGAAAATGTACATGAATGTCATTTTCTTCATAGAACTTTTCATCTATTTTTAATTTCTCAGAACGAGCGCGAATACATGTGAGTGCTGCTCTACCAGACTCTTTCATCACATCACCGAGTTGACCTGTGAGTAATAAATTTCCTTTTCCTTTTAAAACAGCCACTTCAACTGGCAAGATAACGCCACCAACTTCAGTCCATGCAAGACCAGTGCAAAGACCTACTTGATTTTCTTTTTCAGCTTTAGTTTCTGTGTATTTTGCTTTACCTAAGAAATCAGTTATATTCTTCTTAGTGATGCGTACAGATTTTTTCTTTTCTGTAACGATTTTATAAGCAGCTTTGCGACAAGCTTTAGATAATTGACGTTCTAATTCACGTACACCAGCTTCACGAGTATAATCTTCGATGATTTTGCTGATTACTTCATCAGACATATTCACTTGAGATTTTTTAAGACCATTTGCTTTTTTTACTTTATCAAGTAAATGTTCTTTTGCTATATGCATTTTTTCTACTTCAGTATAGCTTGGAAGCATGATGATTTCCATACGGTCGCGAAGCGGACGAGGAATATTGCCTAAATCATTTGCTGTAATTATCCACATTACTTTAGATAAATCAAATGCAAGCCCGATATAGTGGTCAGAGAATGTGCTGTTTTGCTCTGGGTCTAATACTTCTAAAAGAGCAGACACAGGGTCGCCACGATAATCTGACGCCATTTTATCCACTTCATCTAATAAGAATAATGGGTCTTTACTACCTGCATTCTTTATACCTTCAATGATACGACCAGGCATAGCACCTACATAAGTACGACGATGACCTCTGATTTCAGCTTCATCACGTACACCACCCAAAGAAGCTCTGACAAATTTGCGTTTCAAAGCTTGAGCTATAGATGTTGCAATGGAAGTTTTACCAACACCAGGAGGGCCTACTAAACATACGATAGGCGCTTTTATATCTGGTGATAAAGCTTTTATAGATAAATATTCAATAATACGTTCTTTTACTTTTGCAAGTCCATAATGATGTTTATCTAAAGTTTTTTGTGCTTCTTTTACATCTATAGTTTCTTGATTTTCTATATCCCATGGTAAATCAAGTACCCATTCAATATAATTTTGAATTACTCCCATTTCTGGAGAAGCTGGATTTGTACGTTCTAAACGTTTTAATTCTTTTTCCAATGCTTCTGTTACATACTCTGGATAAGTATGTTCTTTCATTTTTTGGCGATATTCTTCAATAGCTTCTGCTATTTCATCATCTTCGCCCAATTCTTTATTGATAGCTTTTATCTGTTCACGCAAATAATATTCTTTTTGAATTTTATTCATTTGCTTGTTCACATCAAAAACTATTTTATTTTCAAGCTCCATAATTTCTACTTCTTGTAATAATAATTTATATAGAGCTTCTAATCTGCTTTTTAAATCAACGATACCTAAAATTTCTTGTTTATCTTGATATTTGCAATTTAAATGATTAGTAACTACATTGCATAAAATTCCGCCATCATCCATAGCTACATTGACTGCAATCATGACTTCAGGTGGTATTTTATGACTGAGTTTTACCCAATCTTCAAATTTAGAAATACATGCTCTTATAAGTGCCTGAATTTCTTTAGTATCTGTTTTATCTTCTTCAATTTCTTCGACATCTACTTCAATGAACAAACCATCATCGCGAAAATCTAAAATACGAGCGCGATACAATCCTTCTATCTGAGCACGCATAATCCCATTATTGAGTTTAGTTACATGCTGTACTTGACATACTGTACCAATCTCATATACATCTTCACGTTTTGGGTCTTCTACTTCGACATCTTTTTGAGCACTAAGCATAATCTGTCTGCCATGTGCCAAACATTCTTCTAGAGCCGCAACAGATTTATCACGACCTATATCAATATGTGCTCCATTATTTGGAAATAATACCATTCCTCTTAATGGTAAAAAGCTCAATGTACTTTTTTTCCCCACGAAAGAAATCCTCCTATGAGTATAAAATATTTATTATAAAAAAGAGTTGCTGCGGTTTTATTTAGCCTGGCAACAACTCTTTATTAATGGCATATTAATATCCTGTTACTTTGCTAAAAATAAGTTATTTTTTTACAGCTTTTTTATCAGCATAAGTGATTACAGGAGTTTTTTTCTTTTCAATAATCTCTTTAGTTATTTCACAAGAAACAGCACCCATTTTGGAAGGTATCTCAAACATTACATCACGCATAATACGTTCAATAATTGAGCGAAGTCCCCTAGCACCTGTCTTACGCTCCAAAGCTTCTTTGGCTATCAAATGTAAAGCTTCTTCATCGAAATGAAGTTTTACACCGTCCATTTCCAAAAGTTTGCCATATTGTTTTACTAAAGCATTCTTTGGTTTTACCAAAATATCCACTAGTGCATCTTCTGTCAAAGACTCTAAAGTAACTACTACAGGAACACGCCCTATAAATTCTGGAATTAAACCACATTTTAATAAATCTTCAGGTAAAACATTTTTCAAAATTTCACCTGTAGTTTGTTTGCGTTTACTTTTTATATCTGCACCAAAACCAAGACTTTTTTTGCCTAAACGTGCATCTATTATTTTTTCAATACCATCAAAAGCACCACCACAAATAAATAATATATTTGTAGTATCGATTTGTAACATACCTTCTTGATGAGGATGCTTTCTTCCACCTTGTGGTGGAACGCTAGCAATTGTACCTTCTAGGATTTTTAAAAGTGCCTGTTGCACTCCCTCACCAGAAACATCTCTTGTTATTGAAGGGTTCTCGGATTTACGAGCAATTTTATCAATTTCATCTATATAGATGATACCTTTTTGAGCTTGTTCAATATCATTATCAGCAGCTTGAATTAGTTTTAGTAGAATATTTTCTACGTCTTCACCAACATAGCCTGCTTCTGTAAGTGATGTTGCATCGGCTATAGCAAAAGGAACATTCAATATTTTAGCCAAGGTCTGTGCAAGTAAAGTCTTTCCACTACCAGTTGGTCCTAACATCAAAATATTAGATTTTTGTAATTCAACATCATCCTGCTTTGTAACTCTGTTTATACGTTTATAATGGTTATATACAGCTACAGAAAGAGATTTTTTTGCCTCATCTTGTCCTATTACATATTGATTTAATACATCATATATTTCTCTAGGTTTTGGCAACTCTCTAAGTTCAACAGGCTCATTATCATTAACTTCTTCTTCTACAATCTCATCGCAAAGCTTAACACATTCATCGCAGATATAGACTCCTGGTCCAGCCACGAGTTTTCGTACTTGTTCCTGAGTTTTTCCACAGAATGAACATTTCATTTTGCCTTTATTACCCTCACCGAAATTCAACAACATTCACCTCTTATCTACAGCTAATCATGATTGACTATTTATCACTTTTTTCTTCTTGTGGACGAATAATAACTTCATCTATTAAACCATATTTCTTAGCTTCTAACGCTGACATAAAATTATCACGTTCTGTATCTTCTGTAAGTTTTTTTACAGACTGACCAGTATGACGACTTAAGATTTCATTTAAAGTTTCACGAATACGCAAAATTTCACGAGCCTGAATTTGAATATCTGTTGATTGTCCCTGAGCTCCGCCAAGTGGTTGATGTATCATAATGCGAGAATATGGAAGTGCATATCTTTTGCCTTTTGCACCAGCAGCTAAAAGCACAGAGCCCATGCTAGCAGCTTGTCCAATACATATAGTTGATACATCTGGCTTAATATATTGCATAGTATCATAAATAGCTAGCCCGGCAGTAACAACACCGCCGGGACTATTAATATAAAGGTGAATATCTTTATCCGGGTCTTCAGATTCTAAGAATAGAAGTTGGGCTATTACCACGTTAGCTACATTATCATCAATAGGACCACCTAAAAAAATTATACGGTCTTTTAAAAGACGAGAATAAATATCATAGGCACGTTCTCCACGTCCTGACTGTTCAACTACCATAGGTACATAGTTCATATCATTCACCCCGGTCAAAAATATTACATTTAATTTTTTAATTAAGCTTCTACAGCACTGTCAATGATGAAGTTAGCAGCTTTTTTGTGAAGTACAGTAGCTACTAAGTTACCAATGCTGTGGTTCTTTTTAATGATTTTGCTTACTTCTTGTGGAGTTGTACCATAAGTTGCAGCAAGTAAAGCGATTTCAGCGTTGATATCAGCGTTTTCAACTTTGATATCTTCAGCTTTTGCAACAGCATCTAACATGAGGTCAGTTTTTACTGCGATTGCAGCACTTTCTTTGTACTGTTCACGAAGTTTTGCCATATCCATGTTAGCATATTTTAAGTAAGCATCAAGGTTCATACCTTGGTTTTCAAGATTTACGGAAAGTTCCTGAATCATGTTGCTTACACGGTTTTCAACCATAACTTCTGGAATATCTACAGTGATATTGTCAGTAGCCTGTTTTAAGATTTCGTTACGGCGTTTAGTATCTGCTTCACGCTGTGCATTTTTTTCAATGTTTTCACGAAGTTTTGCTTTCATGTCTTCGATGGATTCATAAGAAGTAGATGCTTTTACGAATTCATCAGTGAGTTCAGGCATTTCTTTATGTTTAATGCTGTTAATTTTGCAATGGAATACAGCAGCTTTACCAGCTAAATCTTTAGCATGATATTCTTCTGGGAATGTTACGTTAACGTCTTTTTCTTCGCCAACTTTAAGACCAACGAGTTGATCTTCAAAAGTATCGATGAAAGAATGAGAACCGATTTGAAGTGGGTAATCTTTACCTTCGCCGCCAGCAAATGCTACACCGTCAACTTCACCTTTGAAATCTAAAGTGATGAAATCATCGTTTGCAACAGTTGCGCCTTCTTCAGCGTCAACCATTTTTGCATGGTGATTTAAGATATTTTTTACTTGTTCTTCAACTTGTTCGTCTTTTACTTCAACAGCGTCTTTAGCAACTTTTAATCCTTTGTATTCGCCAAGAGTAACTTCTGGAACAGGAGTAATAGTAGCTTTGAATACTACGTCTTTACCTTCTTCTAAAGTTACGATGTCAACCTGTGGACGGTCTACTGGATCTAAGTTTTCTTGTTTTAAAGCTTCATCAAAAGCTTTCTGTGCAACACGATCAAAAGCTTCATCTAAGATAGCTTCTTTACCGATGTTCATTTCAAGAATACGGCGAGGAGCTTTACCTTTTCTGAAACCAGGAATGTTTACACGATTTGCAAGGGATTTGCAAGCAGCTTTAATACCTTTATCAAGTTCTTCAGCTGGTACTTCAATTGTAAGTACTACCTTATGATTTTCAATCTTTTCTGTAGTAACGTTCATTGTAAAAAAAAACCTCCTGTTTAACTAGTAAACCAAAATTCTTATTGTATATGTTACTGTCATTCACCTTAATAGTCACAGTACACCTACTATACTAAATGAATGATATCACAATACTTTCATAAAAACAAGTCTAAGTACAAAAATACCCCAGTCTTATTGACTGGGGACCAATTTCTTATGGAGCGGAAAACGAGGCTCGAACTCGCGACCCTCACCTTGGCAAGGTGATGCTCTACCACTGAGCTACTTCCGCACTTGTCTTAACAACATAAATTATTATAAATGATAAAAAACAAAAAGTCAACACTTTTCATACTTTTAATTTATAAATTCAAACCAAATAATGCTTATAATGGATAATAATATCGTTAATGGAAAACCTATCTTTAAATATTGATTAGAAGTTACTTTTATACCCTGCTTTTTGGCAATTTCAATAACAATCAAATTCGCAATAGAGCCAAAAACTGTCAAATTACCTGCAATTGTGGATAATAAAGCCAAAGCCTGCCATAAGATTTGTTCATCTACAGGAATGTAATATCTTAAAAGTAATACTGCTGGTACATTACTTACTATATTAGAAAGCACTATTGCCATCACTGAAAACAGTGGTATTTCTTTCATATATTCTGGTGGTAAGAAACTATTTATTAAATCAAGCAAACCACTTTTTTCTACGCCAGCAATGATGATAAACAAGCCAATGAACATAATTAATAAGTTAAAATCTATATCTTCATAAACACGTTCTGGTTTTATACGAGCATTAATCAATAAAAATGCTGCCCCAAAACTTGCTGTCAATGATAAATCAAAACCAACTAAATAAAAAATAATGACAAGTGCTAATACAATTATTGTTTTACTCAATAAATATTTATGAATAATGCTATTGTTATCGCTCTTATATTCAAAACTCACTGACAAATCATTTTTATATTTAAATGATATTGCTAAATAAAGCATGATTAAGCCTAAAAAAGATATTGGAGCTGCTGATAAGAAATATTCTCCAGCAGGAACTTGAGATAAACTACCTATTAATACATTTTGGGGATTACCAATAAATGTACAAGCACTACCAATATTTGAAGCCATTGCTACTGCGAGCAAATAAGGAATAGGATTTACCTTTACTTTCAAACATATCATGATAACTACAGGTGTGAATAATAAACAAACTATATCATTAATTACAATAGAAGATAAAATTCCTGACATAAAAATTACTGCTAATAATAATGTTTTTCCTGTATGAATATGAGTGAATACTACTTTTCCTATATATGTAAAAAATCCTGCTAATTTTAAATTGCTCACAACTACCATCAATGAAAATAATACCACAATAGTTTTAGCATCAATTGCTTGAACGGCTTCTTCAAGGGACAAAATACCAAAAGCTGTCATTAACGACGCACCAATAATAGACATACCTGCTCTATCTACCCTAAATACTGGGCTTTTGCCTAAGGTAAATACAATCAAAGTAGCTAATAATATAAGTCCTGCCACTAATTCTTGAGCATCATGCATATTGCTCAATCCACCTATGGTGAATATTACTAATACCATGACCAAAATAAATCCTACAATAAATTCTTGCATAAATGGTTTCATTTTATCACCTACTTAAATTAATAATTAACAATTTATTTTAACAAAAATAATAAGCTGTATCTTATTTTATTTATCATTATAACAAAAAACCCAGTATTGCTACTGGGATATTTATTAAATGGAGCGGAAAACGAGGCTCGAACTCGCGACCCTCACCTTGGCAAGGTGATGCTCTACCACTGAGCTACTTCCGCATGATATGGAGCGGGAAACGAGGCTCGAACTCGCGACCCTCACCTTGGCAAGGTGATGCTCTACCACTGAGCTACTCCCGCATTGTCTTGTTGCTTTAATAAATGTATCAGCAACGTTGATTATTATATATTAACTTATATTAGATTGTCAACACTTTTTTTGAAAAATTTTTGTAAGTTTTTTATAATCTTTGTAAAAATTATTGGTAAAATGGCATTTATCAGTTATAAGTGGTATAATATAGTATATTTTTAGATAAGGAAGTGTTGATATTTGGATATTCCCGAGACGGATTTATTTATTGGATTAATTTTTATATTAATTTTAATAAATGCTTTATTTATTCTCACTGAAGTGGCTATTGCTGATTCTCATAAAAATCAATTAGAAAAAATGCTTGATGAAGGTAAAAAGAAAGCTTCTGAAGCCTTAAAAATAATTGATAAACCTACTACTTATTTAATTGCTGTGCAAATAGGTAATGTTTCTTGCAATATTTTAATAGGTTTATTGACTGGCATTTCACTTGCACCATTTTTCATTCATACTTTACAAGCAATTTTTCCTGATTGCGATAATTATATAGAGCCTATTTCTCTAATCATCAGTACTTTTATCATCATATTATTATGTTCTATTTTAAGTACAACCCTACCTCGCAATATAGCCCTTACAAAACCTGAGTATTATTTACTAACTCTACTTACACCATTAAAAATATGGAAAAAACTTTTATCTCCATTTATTAGTCTATTTACTTCTATAGCTAATACTTTATTATTGATTTTTGGCATTAATCCTCAAAACAATGATAGTGTTACTGAAGATGAAGTAAAAGACTTAATCGAAAAAGGTACGGAAGATGGTACTTTTGAAAAAGCTGAACAAGATATTGTTGACCGTATTTTCCATATGAGTGACCAAACAGCTTATTCTTTAATGACACCACGTACACAGATGATGTGGATTGACCTTGAAGATAGCTTAGAGGTAAATTTAAAATTTATTCAAGAACATAATCAAAATGTTTTTCTTGTAGGTAAAGATAATCTTGATGAATTTGTAGGAATTGTTTATGCTAAAGATATTTTAAATGAATTATTAGCTAATAAACCTCTTGATTTAGAAAAGCTCATGCATAAGCCAATGTTTGTGCCTCGTGCCATGGAAAGTTTTCGTGTTCTTGAGAAATTCCGTGAAAGTGAAATAAATGAAGCTGTAGTACTTGACGAATACGGCGGTGTTGTAGGTTTTATCACTATCTTTGACATCATCAATGAAGTCTTAGGTGATATAACTGGTAAACCTGTTGCTAATTCTCCTCAAATCATTCAACGAGATGAACATTCTTGGTATATTGATGGACTTTTCGATATTGACGATTTCAAAGAAAAATTCGATATCGAAGTATTGCCAAATGAAGACAGTGGACATTTCCAAACTATGGGTGGCTTTATTACTTCCTATTTTGGTTACATTCCTAAAGTCGGTGAAAAAATCATCTGGCATAAATTCCGTTTTGAAATCATCAGTATGGATAAAGCCCGCATTGACCGCATCTTAGTTACACAGATAAATAAAAAATAATAAAAAGGCGTTAACCTAAAATTTAGAAGTTAACGCCTTTTTTATTTATGATGGTTTTATATTATGCTTTTTTACTTCTCCAGAGCCATAAAATACCATGTCCTGGTAATTTTAATCCTGATGCTTTGAAATCTTTCTGTTTTGTCAATAATTCTTTATATAAGCCATCTTGTTCGTCAATCCATGCCATTTCTTCATATTCACTGAAATTATAAATACCAATGAATTTTTCATTTTCTGTTTCACGAACTAAAGCAACTGTGGATTTATTCCATGTATTTAAAGTATAGATATTGGCATCAGTGGAGAATACATCATATTGTAAACGTATTTTTTCCATTTTGCTAATACCTTGATATACTTTTGCCTGAATAGCATTATCTATTTTACGACGACCAGCTTTACGCCAGTTAAATGCTCCACGATGAATGTAACGAGAATCAGCTTGTTTATATTTATCGTTTTTATATTCCCAATCATTATATTGAGCTATTTCATCTCCACTATAAATAACAGGTATACCAGATAAGCTCAATAAGAAGCCATGTAACATTAAGTCTAAATCAATAGCTAACTGAATACCATCTTTATCTTTTTGTTTATCATAGTATTCTATACCACATAAAGAAGCTGTAGTACCGCAAAGACGAGCATCACCTAATGATTCATCATCATTATATAATTCGCCACAGCTGAAAGAATTTGGATATTTTCCAGTGAAGAAGTCATTTAAATATTTTTTATGCGCAACTTCTTCTATTCCCTGATATCTCAAGAAACCATAATCTAAGCCCCAACCGATATCATCATGACAACGTAAATAATTCTGGAAAATATATTGTTTTGGTAAAGAAGCTAAAATATCAAGTTGATGTTTTAATAAGCTTACATCTCTAGTAGCTACTGTATGCCATGTTGTTGCCATAGTAGTTACATTATAGAGCATATGACATTCTGGTTTTTCAATTGTACCAAAGTATGGAACTACTTTTTCAGGTGCCATTACTACTTCACCCAATAATAATACAGATGGGCAAACAATTTCTGTAATCATACGCATCATACGTACTAAAGTATGAACCTGCGGTAAATTACGGCAATTTGTACCTAATTGTTTCCAAATATATGGCACAGCATCTAAGCGAATGATATCTATACCTTGATTTGCTAAATATAACATATTGTATACCATTTCATTGAAAACTATAGGATTGCGATAATCTAAATCCCATTGATATGGATAGAAAGTAGTCATTACAAATTTATGAATATCTTCTAAATAAGTGAAATTGCCTGGTGCTGTTGTAGGGAATACCTGTGGGCATTTTTCTTCAAATAATCTTGGCATATCATAATTATCAAAGAAGAAATATCTATCTTGATATTCTTGTTCACCAGCTCTTGCATTTTTTTGCCCATTCATGTTGATTAGAAGTATGGTTCATTACAAAGTCTAAGCAAATACTTATTTTATTGCGATGACATTTTTTAGCTAATTTACGCAAATCTTCCATAGTTCCTAATTCTTCTTGAACATTGCGGAAATCTGC
>ENA-OQDC01000822-OQDC01000822.1-human-gut-metagenome-genome-assembly--contig:-NODE-822-length-19159-cov-3.663619_pt1 | contig 19159 bp, 14 predicted proteins | sample MGYA00242770_ERZ504601 | MGnify/ENA primary metagenome ERZ504601 (study PRJEB26092, sample SAMD00036305) | human gut metagenome | host: Homo sapiens | study: EMG produced TPA metagenomics assembly of...
GCAGGTCGAGCTGAAGCTGGAGGCGATTGGCGAAATATGCCGGGGTACTGTTGTTTATGTGAGCCCTGTAAGAAGCAGGGAAACAAACAAATTTACCCTCCGCATCAGGCTGGTGAGCCTGGCTCCAACGTAAAGGCAGGCTTGTTTGTCAAGGGTGAATTGCGTTTTCTGCAAAAGCCATCCACTATATATTTACCTAAAAAATGCCGTGTTCTCGAACGGGATGGCAAATATTTTGTCTATGTGCTGGGCAAGGGTAATAAAGCTCTGAAAAAGCCTGTTACTACCGGTGCAAGTAATAATGAAAGTATTGAAATAGTGCAGGGTGTGAAGATAGGCGAAACGGTTATCCTTGATAATCTTGCGCGTCTGCGTGACGGCATGGTGGTTGAGGTGGCCAAGGAGGAGGCGAAGTAATGAATATTACACGCTTTTCTATTAAACGGCCTATCGGTATCTGCATGATTTACATATTAGTCTGCGTCCTCGGTCTTATCAGCTTCTTTCGCATTGGCGTGGAGCTGTTGCCGGACGTAGACTCTAAATTTATCAGCGTCATTGTCAACTATCCCGGCGCCAGTACGGAATCCGTTGAACAGCAGGTGACGAAGCCGATTGAGGACGAGCTGTCCTCAATTTCGCACTTTAAGCAGGTGCGTTCCGCTACCCGTCCCGGACGTGCGGAGATTTTTGTCGAGCTGGACAGTCAGGCCGATGCTGATATGGTGGCTATCGAGGCAACGAAAAAGGTCAGCCGCATCCGTAAGAATCTGCCGGAGGATATTGATGAGCCTGCAGTGCTCAAGCGTTCCTCTGAAGAATATCCGATTATCCAGATTGCAGCAACGTCTAAGGATAACCTGGACGATATTTTTGCCTTGGCAGACAGCAGCTTTAAGGAGCGCTTGCAGCAGGCAGCCGGCGTAGCCGATGTTGACGTCACCGGCGGCCGTGCCAAGGAAATCGCAATCGAGGTAGATAAGGATAAGCTCAATTATTACGGACTGACGCTGCAGGATATTATTACGGCGGTGCGCAAGGAAAACGTTATTGTTTCTTCCGGCTCCGTCTATACCGATGCTTTGGAAAAAACCGTGCGTCTGCAGGCGCAGTATAAGGCTCCGGAGGAGATTCAGCATCTGCAGCTTAAGGGTGCAGGCGGCAGGTATATCGAGCTGGGGCAGGTGGCTAACGTGCAGGCCAAGGATAAGCGTGCTGTGGCCTATAGCCGTGTTGACGGTAACGAGGCGGTATCACTGGAGGTATACAAGGCCAGCGGTGCCAATATCGTCGACACAGCAGATGGCGTGCTGCAGCAGCTGGAAACGCTGCGTAAGGATTATCCGGACTACGTTTTTACTGTTGTCTATGATCAGTCGCATTTCGTGCGCGATTCCCTAAGCAACACGCTAAAAACGCTGCTCGAAGGTCTTGTGACTACAGGACTCGTTTTATATTTGTTCCTGCGTGGCTGGAAGTCCTCTATGGCAGTTATGATTGCCATTCCGACCTCACTTATTGCAACCTTCTTCCTGATGTATCTGGCAGGCTTTACCTTCAATATGATGTCACTTATGGGTATGGCGCTGTGTATCGGTATTCTTGTCGATGACTCCATTGTTGTGTTGGAGAATATCCATCGCTTTCTGGCGATGGGCAAAAGCGCCGACGTGGCAGCGGAGGAAGGCCGTAATGAGATTGGCATGGCAGCAATTGCTATGACGCTTTGCGACGTGGTGGTATTTTTGCCGATTGCCTTTATGCAAAGTGCGACAGGACAGTTCTTCAAGCAGTTTGGCATGACGATTGTTTTTGCTACGCTGATGTCGCTTGTCGTATCCTTTACGCTGACACCGATGCTGGCTTCGCGCTTTTATAAAAACGGCGTGGAGGAGCCTAAGGGCAAGCTGTGGAGCAGATTGGATGCTTTTGAAGCGCAGACGATTGCAAAATATGATGTTCTGCTGCGTAAATGCATCGAAAAGCCGAAGAAGCTGGTGCTGGGAGTACTGGCAGCCTTCGCGGTGGCGGTGGCGCTGGTGCCGCTCGGTATAGTTGGCTCGGAGTACATGCCGCGTACCGACGAAAGCGCGATTCAGGTGAATATTGAGCTGCCTACAGGCTTTAACGCCGACCAAACCAACGAGGCTTTGCTGCTGTTTGAGGATTATTTGGCCAAGGTGCCGGAAATCGAGCATTATATGACTAATGTAACGACCACACAGAGCATGGGCAAGCTGGTTATCGCGCTCAAAAGCAGCGATGAGCGCAGCAGGGACGTGTGGCAGGTAGCACAGGGCATCCGCAGCTTTGCCAAGCAGAATCTTGGCGAAATCAAGGTGCGCGTCAATGAGATTCAGTCATCCGTTACCGGTGTTTCGGGCGGTCGCAACCTTGTGCGCTCGCCGGTACAGGTGGAGCTTAAGGGCAGCGATATGGACCAGCTCGTGGCTGATTCTGCTAAGGTGGAGCAGATTTTTGCTTCGACCGCGGGCCTGAAGGATATCAAAAATTCCTATGTCAAGGGTATGCCGGAGCTGAAGGTGACAGTAGACCGCGACAAGCTGAAATATTATCACGCGACAGTCAATGACGTGGCGCAGTCCTTTAACGCCGCTATTGGCGGACGCAGCGCCGGCGTTCTGGCGAACGATGTGCAAAACCATGGCAATGACACCGATATTGCAGTACGCTTTGCCGGTGGCAGTGGCTATGATATTGAAGACGTGCGCGTTATTCCGGTGCAGACAGGCAGAGGAAGCGTCTTTCTTGGCGACCTTGCCGACGTAGAAGAGGGCGTAGGCCCTATTACTATCCGTCGCGTGAACAAGGAGCGCATCATCAACATCCAGTGCAACCTGACGGACAGACCGCTGAATGAGGTAGTTAAGGAGCTGACGCAGAAGCTCAATGCCGCAGGTCTTAAGAGTAGCTACGCTTTCTCCGGTCAGGCGACCACGATGAACGATTCCTTTGCCGAAATGGCTATGGCGTTGTCACTGTCACTGCTTTTAATTTACCTGCTGCTGGCAGTGCTTTATGAATCGGTATTTACTCCGTTCATCCGTATGTTTTCGCTGCCGTTGGGCATTATCGGTGCCATCTTCTGCCTTTTGCTGACGCATAATACAATCAATCTGTATTCGCTTATCGGTATTCTGGTTATGGATGGTTTGGTAGCGAAAAACGGCACGTTGCTTTTGGACTATACGCTGACGCTGATGCATGAAGGCATGACGGCGAAGGCTGCGGTAATCGAAGCAGGCAAAACGCGTCTGAAGCCTATCTTTATGACAGCACTGACGATGGTGGTGGGTATGCTGCCGACGGCGCTGTCGCTGAGCGCAGGCTCGGAAACGCGCGTGAGCATGGCGTGGGTTATCATCGGCGGTATGATAACATCAACGGTGTTTACTCTGTTGGTATTGCCGATACTGTTTTTGTGGTTGAAAGAAAAAGTTCCTAATCGAATTTAATAATAAATAGGAATATATATTGCATCGAAGCAATTTATATAGTATACTATTTGTAAGTAAGAAAAAGTTCTAAACAATTATAATTTTGTTAGAGCTTTTCCTGTATACTATCAGAAGAGCAACTTGCGCCTTTGCTGATTATAAAAACAAGGGCGCATTTTTTATAGCTATATTGCCGTATAGCTTATAATTTTGCTTGATGCACTTAGTAGCCTGTGACCATGCAAGACTGGGCGGGGGAAGGGTGGTCAAAATAAATATTTTTAAGGAGTATGAGTAAAACATGAAGTCAAATTTTTCCAAGGGCATGCTGATGACAGCCCTCATTACCGGTACTGTTTTATGCAGTAGTGCAGCTACTTTTGCCGAAGAGCTGCAGGAGTATACGCTGGACCAGATGGTTGTAACTGCGCAAAGAACTGAAAAAGATGACGTTGATACACCTGCATCAGTAAAGGTCATAACAGAAAAAGAACTTACTCAATCAGGAGCAACTAACTTATATGATGGATTAAAATTAGCAAATGGTATTACATCTTATGGATATGGCGCTAATGGTCAGGCTTGGGGCGGTATGTCTGCGAAAATATTGATCCGTGGCAATGATAAAGGTACATTGGTAATGATTGATGGTGCACCTATCAATATGAATAATGTTTAGTTTTTTGAATACGTTACCCGTAGAAGCTGTTGAAAGAATTGAAATTGTTAAAGGTGCGTCTTCTGTTTTGTATGGCAGTGAGGCATCTTCCGGTGTAATTAATATCATTACTAAAAAGCAAATGCAAAATAGTATATCTTTAAGCAAAGCTGAGTATGGCAAGACCAGAGAGGGTATTTCCTTAGGATTAGGCAAATTAGGTATTGTTGCAAACTTGGAACAAGGTGATGAATTAAAAGGTTATGCCAGCAATGGTAGAGCTATGAACGACGGAAAAAAATCCTCGGTTATGTGGAAGTATAAATTTGATGATAAATGGACTGTAAGTCATCAGCATACAGATAACGATTACCAATTTAACCAATATGATACTGCTACATGGAAAACATTAAAAGAGGACTCTAGCTTTAAATATAAAGAAGACTTTGCCAGAATACAGTATAATGATGGCTCTTTGAAAGGTAATTTGTATTACAATAGAAGCGACAGACATAATAATACTTATAAGATTAAAAAGGGTACAGCTTCTAAATGGAAAATTGAACACATTACTTTTGATACACTTGGCTTAGACTTACAGAAAGAGTTTAATACAAAAGTAGCAAATATCATTGTCGGTACTACATTAGAACAACAGACTTATAAATGCGATAATCCGTATAGCGGTGGAAAGCTCGTTAATCAAAAGTTAGATAAAGATGCAAAAACGTATGCTTTTTTTGTTCAGGCTACTAGAGATTTAGGCAATGATTTTACGGCTACAATTGGTGCTAGAGAACAATTCTTAAAAGCGAATGATAATTACAATGCATTTACTCCTGAATTCTCATTGATAAAAAAACTTGGATCAAAATAGTAGTATTTATCTGAATGCAGCTAAAGCATTTAAAATGCCGAACTTTACTTCTTTATATGGCAGCGGTTCGGTGGAATTTAAGCCGAATCCGGAATTAAAACCTGAAGAGGGCTGGACTTATGAGTTAGGTTATAAAAAAGCAAGCAACTCAAGTATGTTTAAAACAGCAATCTATTACATTGATATGGATGCATGGAGTTATAAAGCAGATAGTGATGGTGTTAACCAAGCTATTAACAGTCCTTTTGAAAATTTAGGCTTGGAAGTTAATTATGAAAAAAATGTAGGAGAGCATTTCTCCTATTCTTTGGGAACTGATATTTCTAATCCTAAATCTAGAGATGCTGGAAAATGGACAAGAAAATTTGCCAGAGAACAATATACCGCTAGCTTGAAGTATAATAATCGCGATTTTTACTGCTTCGTTAGCAGGTAGTATGACTGCCGATAGAGCTGGTGGTTGGAAAGATAGATTACCTCTGAACCTTTATACTAGCTATCAATTATCTAAAGACCATAGAATTGATTTAGTATGTGAGAATATTTTAAACAGAAAAGATCTTGTAGGCAACTGGTCCAATGCTAATTCAACCAGATATTATTCTTTGCCGAGAAATATCAGACTGACTTATACCTACACTTTCTAATATAAAGCATTAAGGCGGTGCTTTATTCAAACCGCCGCTTTTACTGATGCTAGAAGTAATACGAAAGAGTATAAGTATAAAATAATATATTGCAATACGAACGATTATATGCAGAAAATTTATTTCGTATATTGCTGAGCACTTTGTATATGACCATGGGAATTTGGATACGCAAGGCTTTTGCAATAAATATTTTTAAGGAGTATGAGTAAACATGAAGTCAAATTTTTCCAAGGGCATGCTGATGACAGCCCTCATTACTGGTACTGTTTTATGCAGTAGTGCAGCTGCTTTTGCCGAAGAGCTGCAGGAGTATACGCTTGACCAGATGGTTGTAACTGCTACGAGAACGGAAAAGCGTGATGTTGAGGTTCCTGCAACAACTAACGTTATCACAGAACAGGAAATTAAAAATCGCGGTTATGTAAGTGTATTTGATGCGTTGGAGCAAACTGTCGGCATCCAAAGCTATTCCTATACCGGCGGTGAAGGCGATAATGGCAGTTCTACGGGCCGTACCTATATCCGCGGTTTAGACAAAGGCACTTTGGTTTTGTTGAACGGTGCACCTATCAACCTGAACAATTACAATTCAACCGCAGGCATTCCTATCAGTGCCGTAGAAAAAATTGAGGTTGTAAAAGGCTCTAATTCTGTTCTTTATGGCAGTGAAGCTATGGGTGGCGTTATTAACATCATTACCAAAAAAGCCGGAAAAATTAACAACAGCATTAAAGCTGTAGCAGGTAACTATAAAAAGGGTTATGAGGTTGCTTACCAGCGGTGATAAATATATTTTGAGCTTCAGCCGTGACTATTATAAAAAATTTGAGAACTCTTCTATCAACTACAAAGGATTCGATACAGACAGACGTGCTTATACCAAAAATAATCTGTTCGCAAGCGTAAATTTGTCTAAAGATTTTACGCTTAATTATATGCATACGGAAACTAAAAATACCGGTATGACATATCTCAATCCTGACGGAAGCATGAATAAAACTTCTTATAGCTATAATGATGAAAGAGATAATGTAGCTTTACTCTATAACAACGAACAGGATAAGCTCAAATCTAATTTATCCTTCAACAGAAGAAGAATAGATGGTAAGCAATATAAGCCTAACGGACAGGTTTTAAGAAGCGGTTCCAGCAGCAATATTATTCTGTACACCATTAACTACGATATTAACAAGGACTGGAATTTATCCGATAAAGCAACATTACTGACCGGTGTAACTGCCAACAAAGAGCATTATGAAGAAATTGCCAATAGAAGCAACGCTATTTCCAGAGACAGCCTAGCAGCTTATTTCTCCTGGAATCAAAAATATGATGATAAGTTCTCTACTAATATCGGTGTAAGAGCACATTATGTAAAAAATAACGGCTTTGACGGCGCACACAATGTATATCTGCCGCAATTACAGACCTTATATAAACTGGATGAAAATACCAGCTGGTATATTAACGTTGGCAAGGCATTTGAAATGCCGGCAATCAATTCCCGATACTCCAGAAGCAAAACCGGTTCTAATGGTGCATTGAAGCCTCAGGAGGGCTGGACTTATGAAACCGGTGTGAAGAAGATTACCGATACATCCTCCAGCAAATTAGCTGTGTTCACAATGAGAATGGATGATAAGTTTGCCTGGAAAAAATATAACCAATTAGGCATTACTCCTCCGGCAGGAGTTGATCCAGACACCTATATTCAGGTAAATCTTGGCGAATTTAAAAACACCGGTGTTGAATTCGAATATGATAAAGTAATCGGAGAACATTGGAGATACAATTTAGGTGCAACCTATCAGGATCCTTTGGCTAAAGATGCCGGCAAGTGGACTCAGCAATCCTCCAGATACCAATTTACTGCAGGCGCTAAGTACAATTACAGCAAGCTCGGCGTCGGTGTAAACCTTTATTATTTGGGTGATAGAGAGGATGCATCCTACGGCAGCCTGCATAAGCTGAAAAACATTATTAAGTTGAATTCTGTTATTAACTATGATCCTGACAAAAATAACAGTATTACCTTGAATCTTTACAACCTCTTAGACAGAGATAATTCGATCAATGTCAGTGAAAATCTGGATAAACCGTTCAACTGGACTTTGTCCTACGAATATCGCTTCTAATTACTTGATTCTCCCCAAGGTGGCGCAAAATGCGTCACCTTTTTTAAAAAGCTTGCTTTAAACATAGGTAATACTATTGGTAAAGTAATATTCGTTTAAATTTGAAAGGGAAAATATGTATCGCTTAATCCTTATGCTTGTTATAGCCTGTATTCTTTCCGGTTGCACAACAGAAAACTTTGGCCAATCCGTTAATTTTACAGATAAAAATAACGCAATCGTTGTAACGGACGATACCGGTTATCAGGTAAAACTAAAGAAGAAGCCGGAAAAAATTATGACCAACAATATTTATCTTGATAACATCCTTTTGGGATTAGTGGAGCCTGAAAAAATGCTGTCTGTATCTAAAAATATGGATAACTCGGCAAAATCGTTTGGCAATATGGTAAGTTCATTGGTCGAAAATAAGATTACAAATCCGGGATTAGAAGCAGTTCTGGCTTTAAAGCCGGATATATTCATTGTTAATGAGGTAATTGGTGCAGATAAAATTCAGTCTTATCGTGATATGGGTATACCTGTTTATGTTGTAAGGTTGTCTACAAATATAGAAGAAGTCAAAAATGAAATTATCAAGCTTTCCCGGCTAGTAGGTGAAGAGCAGCGTGGTAAGATTTTAGTCCAAAAAATGAACGATAAGCTGGCGAGGATCGAACGCAATATACCACAAGAGCTTCATTACAGTAAAAGTACTGTTCTTGTATCAGCCAATTACGCGTCCTACGGAGGCAAGGGTTGCATGTATGATGATATCTGCAAGCATGCCAAGATAAGAAACGGTATTGCAGATTTGGGAATGAATACCGGACAGACCGTCAATAAAGAGGTCATGATAGAGATAAACCCGGATTTTTTCTTTCTTGCAAAACCATGGAAGGATAACAAGGCTAAGGATGAGAAATTGCTGGGTGAGTTTTTAGCTGATAAGAGCTTAGAAAATTTGCGAGCGGTAAAAAACGGGAATGTAGCTCTGCTTGATGAAAAATACATTTTTATCGGTCATCAGAATTGCGTATGGTCGGTGCAGAAGCTGGCACATTTGGTTTATGGTGACTGTGTTGTTTTAGAGCCGGAGGAGTTTTTGAAAGGGTTTTAGCAGTTAATTATAAAAACATCAAAATTGATTACATTTACAGCCTTAAATATTAACTGAAAAAGCGGTGCGTTAGTACCGCTTTTTTCTTGTGATTTTCTATAAAAAATTATGAAGATTAAGTGGATAAATAGTTTGAAATGATATATAATGTTAACTAGATGAGTTGATATACAGACATTATTTCGTCTATTGTGAAGCCGCCGGCATATGACCATGAAAGACTGGATATGCAGGGACTTTTCGATAAATATTTTCATAGGAGTATGAGTAAAATGAAAAAAGGATTGTTAATGACTGCGTTGATTACCGGTACTTTAATGTGCGCCAGCACTGGTGCTTTTGCCGAAGAACTGCAGGAGTATACTCTTGACCAGATGGTTGTAACGGCAACAAGAACCGAAGCAAGAGAATTAGAAATTCCTGCTGCTGTCAGTGTTATCAATGCCAAAGAAATCGAAAACAGCGGCGCCAAAACTGCTTATGAGGTTATTGAGCGTCAGGTTGGCTTTACCAACAATGCTTATGGCCCTGGCGGCCGTGAATTCGGTGGCAGCTCTACCAGAACTGTTCTGCGTGGCCTTGATAAGGGTACCTTGGTAATGGTTAACGGTGCCCCGATTAATATGATGAACTACAACAGCATGGAGGGTATTCCTGTAGAGGCTGTTGGAAAAAAATCGAAATTGTCCGTGGTGCTCAGTCTGTACTTTACGGTGCGGAAGCAACCGGCGGTGTAGTTAATATTATTACCAAGAAAAACGGTAATCGCACTACTATTTCCGTAGGTGCCGGCAATTATGATAAAAAATGGGGTTTATTCAGCTCCGGTAAAGGATATACAGTTGCTGTCAGCAAGGATTATCTTGGTGATGTAGACCAGACTAATAAGGTTTTTGCAAAAATCTACCAGAAAATGGAAATATCGTGACAGCAGCAAGGATAATGCTTTTGTAAGCTTATCTCCTACCGATAAATTGAGCTTTAACTTTGCTCATACCGAGGGCAATTATTACAGAGATTCCTATACCGTGAAAAACGGTGTAGAAACCGGTGCCGGCACAGCTTACTATTACAAAGACAGACGTGATAATGTAAGCGCAATTTATGATGATAAGGATAACCAGTTCAAGACAATCGTTTCTTATAATAAACGTGTAGTTTCTCCTTACCAGGCAACTCTTAAAGGCTTTGTATATGGACCTAATAAACGTGCTACATCCTCTGACTGGAATCTGAATACTTTAACTTGGGATACCCAGAAAGCATGGAACTTACGCGATGATAAGGATACCTTGGTTCTTGGTATGACTATTTCTAAAGAAGAAGCAGAAGACAGATCCAAGCATATGCAGGGCGATCGTAAGAATTACGGCTTATATGCATCCTATAAATATGCATTTTCCGATAAATTTGATGTAACTGCCGGTATTCGCGGTCAGCATATTAGCGAGGATTATATCAAAGGTCAGAATAAGACCAAGAGCCATAACGAATTTGTTCCTCAAATTCAGGCATTGTATAAGCTCAGCGATAATATTTCCTGGTATGCTAATGCTGCCAAATCCTATCAGCTGCCGCCTCTGAACCAATTCTTCTCTTATCCGGGCAGAAGTGTTGATGATTTAAAACCGCAAGAGGGCTGGACCTATGAAACCGGTATCAAGCACATCACCGACACCGCATCCGTAAAGGCCGGCGTATATCATATGGATATAGACGCTAAGTTTGATTGGGTTGATATCGGCCTGCCTGATAAAGTTCTGAAGAATGTCGGCAAATTCAAAAATGATGGTTTGGAAATTGAGTATAAAAAGCATCTCAGCGATCAGTTCAGCTATAATTTAGGCGCTGCTTTCTCCAATCCTAAAACTAAAGAAGAAGGCAAGAATTTCTACAAGCAATCTGATGCTAAGCTGCAATTGACGGCCGGTATTGATTATACTGTCGGTAAACTGTCCAGCAACTTGAACTTCCTGTATTTGGGCAAACGTGAAAGCTCCTATTATAACAGCTTAGGCTCTAAAGGCAGCGATCACAGCATTCCGCACAGAAGCCTGCTGAATGCTAACTTCACCTATAAAGCTGATGAGCATCATTCTGCATCCCTGACTTTAAATAATCTCCTTGACAGAGATGATACTATTAACAAGTATGAAAACTGGGGTATGCCATTTAACTGGATGCTGACCTATAACTATACCTTCTAATTTAATAAAACAGCTGAGGCGGTGCGTAAGCGCCGCCTTTTTTGTTTGTAAAAATTTTCATAAAACTCTTGTGTATAGCGTAGCTATATGGTTTAAAATAAGATATAATATTAACTGGATGAGCTGATATACAGATACAATTTTGCCGATTGTAAGGCTTACTGCATATGACCATGAAAGACTGGATATGCTAAGGCTTTTCAATAAATATTTTTGATAGGAGTATGAGAAAAATGAAGATGAGAAAAGGGTTATTGATGACGGCGTTGATTACCGGTACTTTGATGAGCAGTGCAGCTGCTTTTGCCGAGGAACTGCAGGAGTACACTCTTGACCAGATGGTTGTAACTGCAACCCGCTATGAGAAAAGAGATGTAGAGGTTGCAGCTTCTACCGAGGTTCTTGATACTAAAAAACTTGAGCAGACAGGTGCAACGAACTTGTATGACGCACTGAAATTCGGTGCAGGTCTGGAAGCACATCAGTATGGTCCGGCAGGCAGCTCTATGGGTAATATGACCAGTAAAATTGTTATGCGTGGTAATGCCAACGGTACGCTGGTTCTTGTTAATGGCATTCCGTTAAATACTCGCGGTACATATGATTTGACAGATATTCCTGTTGAAAATATTGAACGTGTTGAAATTGTCCGTGGTGGCGGTTCTGTACTTTATGGCAGTGAAGCTACCGGCGGTGTAATCAATATTATTACTAAGAAAACTAAACAGAATTATGTTAAAGCTGCTGTAGGTAACGACGGTCGTCAGGAATATAGCGGCAGCTTCCAGGCTGAAGGCTTTGGCTTTGGTTATAAATATACCAAAGTAGGCACTACTGAAAATGTTGCCAGTGATGGCAGAGATTGGAAAGGTCCTGAAAATAACAATTTTGATTTAAGCTATCAGATTAATGACAGATTGCTGTTTACTGCAGGTCACAATGATTCTAAGTATCATTACATTACCGAAGGTAAAAAGGCTACCGATACCAAACAACATGTTAAACGTAACAATCTTCAATTAGCTTATGATGATAACGGCTTCAAGGCAACAACTTATTATGTTGACAGAAATCGTGAAAAAGATGCTATTACTTTGAAAACCGGCAAATTAGCTTACGATGAAGAAAATAACAAAACTTTGGCTTGGATTTACAGAAAACCTGGAATCTGAATAACGGCGATGTAGCATTGGTTGGTGCTAACTATAAGGCAGAACAATATACACCGTATGAACAAGCTATGCAGAGCAGAAATAACTATTCTGTTTATGCTTCCTACGAAAAACAATTTGATGAGAAGAATACACTTGCATTAAGTGCGCGTGAATCCTGGACAACCGGTGCACCTAATGATTATAACAATACCAATTTCAGCGGACAGGTTCAGTATACACATAAATTAGCAGAAGATACTAATCTGTATGCCAGCATTGGCCAATCCTATAAGATGCCTGATTTACACCAGATTTATAAGACTAAAGCCGGCGCTGACTTAAAAGCTCAAACGGGTATGCATTATGAGTTAGGCTTGAAGAAGGATTTTGACGATTTCAGAAAAGCAAGAATTGCTTTATTCTCTTATAAAGTAAAAGACAATATTACAGCTAAGTATGACGAAAAACTTGGTGATTTTACTTATGAAAACGAAGATTTGAAGAATACTGGCATCGAGGCTGAATACTCCTTAAGTGCTGATAAAGGCTTCGGTTACAGCTTATCTGCTTCCTACAGCAGTCCTAAAACCAGAAATATGAAGAAAGGTGTTGTTGGTGACTGGGAAAGAGATTACGCAAAATTATATCTTAAAGCAGGACTGACTTATAGAATGGATAAGTTCAGTGCAGCCTTGAATGCAGCTTATACCGGCGACAGAGTATTGTCTGATAAGGATACTACACCGTCCTTGATCACTAACTTCAATGCTGAATATCAGATGACTAAAAACGGCAGTGTTTTCCTGACAGTTAATAATATTTTGGATAGAGAGGATATTTCTTACAGATCTTCTTCCGCAGAGTATTACTATACTCCGATTAATTTCCTGATTGGTGTAAAATACAGCTTCTAACACTTAACCCTTTACGGCGGCGCACTTGCGCCGCCTTTTTCGTCTGCAAATTTTTTTTGCGAGATTTTCATTATGATGTAGTCAAATGGTTTAATATGAGATATAATATCATTTAGGCAATCAATTATATAGATATTGCCATACTATTGTGAAACTTGCGGTATATGACCATGGAAGATTGGATGTACTGAAGATTTTTTAATAACTTTTTTTTGATAGGAGCAAGAGTAAAATGAAGATGAAAAAAGGCTTATTGATGACGGCTTTGATTACCGGTACGGTAATGAGCAGTGCAGTTGCTTTTGCCGAAGAGCTGCAGGAGTATTCGTTGGACCAAATGGTTGTAACAGCAACAAGAACCGAAAAAAAGGATTTGGATATTCCGGCTGTTGTTGAGGTTTATTCTGAAGAGCAGATTGAAAAAAGCAGTGCTGCCAATGCTTATGATGTATTGCAAAATACATTAGGCGTTAATACACAATCTCAAGGTTTCAATGGTACCGGTATGAGTACAATGACCAGTAAGGTTATGATTCGTGGTGTTGAAAAGGGCACATTGGTTTTGGTTAATGGCGTTCCTATGAATCAGGACGGTAAGTATAACCTGGAGGATATTCCGACTGAATCCATTGAAAAAATTGAGGTAGTAAAGGGCGGTGGCTCTGTTTTATATGGCAGTGAAGCTACCGGCGGTGTAATTAATATTATTACCAAGCAAGCAATGAGCAATACTGTTAAAGTTGCTGCGGGCAATTTTGGTAAGCAACGCTATAATGTAAGTGTAGGTGCCGATAAATTTAACATTGTTGCCGGCTATGAGAAGCGTGGTAAAGCCGATAATATGAGTGGCTATATAGGTAAACCGACCGCTAAGACTACTGTCTATGATTATGGTAAGGGTGATAGAAAGAGTGTTTTGTGGAATTGGAAAATGCTTGACGGTTTAACCTTTACGCATAGTTATTCAAACAACAAGCATGAATACTGGCAGAAAAAAGTTTTGTCCGGCGAGCGTACGCAAAATAACTATTACGAAGATACCGATAATATGTTCTTGCTTCAATACGATAAAGATGGTTTGAAGGCTAATGTATCTTACGGAACTCAGGAAAAATCATATGATCAGTCTAAGTTTGCGAAAGGTTCCTGGTCCGCAAAATCTCCTTACAGCTGGCGTAAAGGACACAATACCAATATTGATTTACAAAAAACCTTTGATATGGGTGAAAACAAATTGTTAGTCGGTGCCGGTTATCAAAAAGAAGATATGGATTTGTTCTCGTCTAGCAAAAATAATAATAGCACCTACCAACGTGATAACTATTCCGTCTATGCTTCTTATGATTGGAAGGTATCAGATAAATCCAATTTAATTTTCAATGCGCGTGAAACATGGGCAACAGGCTGTGACGGCTACCAAAAGGATAATAAAACCGGTAACAGCAAATATACCCACAATGACAACTTAAGCAAATTTACTCCTGAACTGCAATATATTTATAAGGTGAATGATGATAGCAGTTTTTATGCAAAGATTGGTAAATCATTCCGTTTGCCTAATTTGACGCAGATTTTCGGTAACGGTAATATGAATCCTGCTCTTGATTTGAAACCTGAACAGGGAACACATTATGAAATCGGTTATAAATCGAACATTGGTAAAGGCAACTTGCGTTTTGCAGTGTTCAATTATAAAATTAAGGATTCCATAGACGCTGACGTAAAATATGATAAAGATGGCTTTATTGATGAAGTAGACTATTTCAATGAAGATGTTAAAAATACCGGTGTTGAATTATCTTATGCAATAAAGCATGATGATAATTGGTCTACACGTTGGGGTGCTACCTACCAAAATCCTAAAGCGCAAAATATTCATAACTACGGTGATATGGATTGGCATCAAATTTATAATAAATATCAGCTGCAGGGTGCTGTTGATTATACGCAAAGCAAATTTGCTGCCAGCATGTCCGTGAACTTTGTAGGCGACAGGATGTCTACCAGAGCCTCTATCACCAAACCTCAAAGAGAAATCAAGCCGCAATGCTTTACTGATTTGCATTTTACCTATGCACCCGAGAAAAATCAAAAGGCATTTTTGCACATTAACAACATATTTGACAGATTAGATATTACAAGCAACAGCACATCGAATTTTTATTCCTTGGGCCGTAACTTCATGGTTGGCTACGAATATAGCTTCTAACACTTAACCTTTACGGCGGCGCAAATGCGCCGCCACTCTTATATAGCTTTTTCTGAACTTGCAGATATGCTATAATACGTATGAAAGGATGGTGCTTAATATGATTTATCCATATTTGACATTAAATGATGGAACTGAATATACGCATTCGGAAATGAAAGCGGACGGTACTGTTTTAGTATACGTGGAAACACCTGATGCAGAAGATGGATTTCACAGCCTTTTATGCGTTTTACCGAAATACGAAATCAAAGATGTAATTGGCTATACAAAAGATGAACAGGAGAAAATTTTAGCAAGAATCAAAAAAAAATGCTCATTTGATAATTAAATATTCGCAATTTGGAGGGTTTCAATCAGATGCCGCAACTGCTTAGATTTGGTCCCTATAGAGTATATTTTTGGTCTAATGAAGGATTGCCGCTGGAGCCTGTTCATGTGCATGTTTCCGATGGAATGCCACATGCAGATGCAACCCAAATATGGATAACTCAAAGCAAAAGGGCTATGATAGCAAATCTGCACGACAAAAGAATTCCTTCTAAAATACTTAATCGTTTGGTTGAAATGATTGAAGCACAGAGTGAAGATATTATTTCTGCCTGGATTGAAAGATTTGGTGAGATTGAGTATTATTGCTGACTTACTTCGGAGGTGCAAAATGAAAAAGATAACACTTTTAATCTGCCTGATGCTGTGCGGTCTTTTTGTTGTTGGCGGAGCTGCTGCCAGCGCTGCAGGCAAGAAGCCCATGGATAAGGACAAAGCAGTGAACGGCCTGCATGACAGCTTCCTTTTCGACAAGGAGGAGCTTGGCGAGCTTTTTGACAGTGGCATCAGCTACATGGAGCTGAAAAAGCTGTGCTTGCATGCCTACGCAGCGAAAAAGCCGGTGAAGGAGGTGGCGCAGCTGCGCGATAAATACGTGTGGACGCGCGTTGATTATCTGCTGGGGCTGACGCCGGAGAAGCTGGCGCGTGCCGAGCATGAGTACAAGGTTGACCGCATTTACCGTTTGTTCGGCTTGGATAAAAAGCTGGTGGATAAATACATGCGCATGGGCTATGCTTCGCATCAGGTGAAGCGCGCAATGTTCTTGGCGCGCCACTGCGACAAGAGCGTGGAGGAGCTGCTGGCAATGAAGACACGTCAGCAAAAATGGGGTGATATCTGCGAGCAGCTGGGACTGCCACGTGATGCGTGTATGAAATAGTAAGTTTATACTTGAAGCCTTGGGGCGGTGTGAGTGCACCGCCTTTTTTCGTTTGTATAAAGAAATTTTTAACTCCCAAGTTTTTCGCCTGTAGAAGAAATAGTACTTGAAATTCAGAAGTTTTTCGTTTACAAAAAAAAACTTTGGATTTTACTGAGTTTTTCTCATGGATAAGAAAAACTTGCGTAAACTTTGCCTTGCTTGCTGTTGCGCAGTTAGTTTGAAACTGTAACCTGCTTTACATTATTTACTGCAAAATAATCGGAAGTACGCAAAGTGTAATATTTTCTTGACACTATTAATGCAGAGTGCTACACTAGGCACAACTTCAAAAAAGACCACAAACCGTTGATACGGAGATCAAGTCAGCAGATGCGCTTACAGAGAGTTCGGGCAGGTGGGAGCCGGATAGAGATGCAGGCTGATAAATGGACCGTTGAGGGTGCTGTCAAATCGCGTAGGCGAGAGTATTCGGCAACGTTACACCGGCGTTAAGGGTGAGGAATGTGTCAGCATTCTGCGAGAGAGCGCCGATGTACGGCGAAGCAAGGTGGTACCGCAGGTATAAGTATTTAGAGCCTGTCCTTGATATTGCTCAGAGTGAGCAGTACGAGGACAGGCTTTTTTGTTGACACGGGTGAAAATAAGCAGATGAGGTGACAAAATGTTGAATTTATCTTTGGAGCAGGTCATGCAGTATGCAAAGGACTACAAGGCTGTGCCGGTAGCGAAGGAATGCCTGGCGGATATGCTGACGCCGCTGGCGTTTTTGGACAATGTAAGACGCAGTAGCCGTAATTATTTCCTTTTGGAAAGCATTGAGGGCGGTGAGCACTGGGCGCGTTATTCCTTTGTGGGCTATGATCCTGTGCTGCGTTTGAAAATAACCGACGGCAATGCGGAAATCATCAGCGGTGCTGCCGTGAAGTATCAGGAAAATGATCCCTTGGGCTGCATCCGCCATATTCTGGAGGAATACAAGGCACCGCAGATTGAAGGCCTGCCTAATTTTACCGGCGGTCTTGTTGGCACCTTTGGCTTTGATTTTATGCGCTACTGCGAGCCGGATATGCGTGTGAATAAAGAGCGCAAGGCGGAATTTGCCGATGTCGATTTGATGCTGTTCGATAAGCTGATTGCCTTTGACCATCTCAAGCAGAAGATTTTCCTGATTGTGAATGTCAAAACGGATAATGCTGCCATCAATTACGCTAAAGCAGAGCGTGAAATTGCGGCGATGGAGGAAATGCTGCTGCAGCCTGTGCAGCCGAAGAAGCCTGTAAAGGCTAAGCTGGGCGAGTTCACCAGCAACCAGAGCCGTGAGCAGTATAATAAGAATGTGCTGCGCTGTAAGGAATATATCAAAAACGGCGATGCCTTTCAGATTGTTTACGCGCAAAAATTCAGCGCAACCTATGACCAAAGCCTTTTCAGCGCTTACCGCTATTTGCGGACAACGAATCCGTCGCAGTACATGGTATTTTTCACATAATGACGATATGGAAATCGCCGGCAGCTCGCCGGAAACGTTGGTGAAGGTTGTTGGCAAAAAGGGTCATCAGCATGCCTATTGCCGGCACACGCCGCCGCGGACGGACGAGCGAGGAGGACTTGGCGCTGGAGCAGGAGCTTTTGGCAGATGCCAAGGAAATCGCGGAGCATAATATGCTGGTGGATTTGGGGGCGTAACGATGTGGGCCGTGTCTGCGACTTTGGCAGCGTTAAGGTGAGCGATTACAAGGCGATTAAGCGTTTTTCGCACGTTATGCATATCACGAGCAAGGTTACAGGCCAACTGAGCGCCGATAAGGACGTACTTGACGCGCTGCGGGCGGTATTTCCGGCAGGCACGCTGAGCGGAGCGCCGAAGATTCGCGCCTGCGAGATTATTGACGAGCTGGAGCCGGAGCGCCGCGGTATTTACGGCGGTGGCATGGGCTATCTTGATTTTGGCGGCAACATGGATATTTGTATTACTATCCGCACTATGGTTAAGAAGAATGACAGAGTTTATATTCAGGCCGGCGGCGGTATCGTTGCTGATTCCGTATTGGACAAGAATTTCAAGAAACCGTGAATAAGGCAGGAGCCTGCATGACAGCGCTGCGTATGACGGCAGAGGAGGAGTAAGGAATGATTTTGATTATAGACAACTACGACAGCTTTACTTTTAATCTGTATCAGCTGATTGGCGAAATCAATCCTGATATCAAGGTTGTGCGCAACGATAAGCTGACGATTGAGGATATCAGAGCTATGCAACCGGATCATATTATTATTTCGCCGGGGCCGGGCAATCCCAAGCAGGCAGGTATTTGTCTGGAGGTAATCCGCCAGATGGCCGGTGAGTTCCCGATTTTGGGTGTCTGCCTGGGGCATCAGGCAATTGGTGAAGCCTTTGGCGGCAATGTGGTGCATGCGCCGGAGATTGTGCACGGTAAGGCGGATAAGGTGTATCTGGAGGCTGCAAGCCCCATCTTTAAGGATATGCCGGATGGCTTTGAGGCAGCGCGCTATCATTCGCTGATTGTGGAGCCGGAAAGCCTGCCGGATTGCCTGGAGGTTACGGCAAAAACAGCGAAGAA
>ENA-OQDC01000830-OQDC01000830.1-human-gut-metagenome-genome-assembly--contig:-NODE-830-length-19095-cov-3.996415_pt1 | contig 19095 bp, 26 predicted proteins | sample MGYA00242770_ERZ504601 | MGnify/ENA primary metagenome ERZ504601 (study PRJEB26092, sample SAMD00036305) | human gut metagenome | host: Homo sapiens | study: EMG produced TPA metagenomics assembly of...
ATTTCCTGCTTCGTTGCATACATTGTCCCGATACCAACGAAGTGCTAATCCACCGGTTCTTATGAATCCCCAATAAAAGTATGTATTTTCTAAAGTTCCGCTGTTAAAGATCAGTTCATTTTCTGGTTTGCTTAATTCTTCATTGATTCCATCGGTTGCGATACAAAACATCGCACATGTTCCTGCTACGTCGGCTGCCTGATCTGGTTTGATCACTCCGCATCCGATCATGGACTGCATCGTATCTCCGGCTCCCGCACAGATTGGGATTCCTGGTTTCAATCCGGTTTCTTTTGCAAATGTCTCTGATAATGTTCCAATGATATCCCATGGTTTTTGAATCTTTGGCATCATTTCCATTGGAATTCCAAGGATCTCTAATTGTTCCTTGGACCATTTTTTCTCTGTTACACGGTATCCTAGTCCCCATCCAGACATTGTTCCCCAGTCGATAAATGCATCTTCTGCAGACAGTCCTGCAAGATTAGCCAGGATATATGGGGCATTGTGCATGAATTTTCTGCCTTTTTCTTTAAAGCCCTCACAATTGTTCATCATCCAACGTGCAAACATCGCTGGAAACATACAGTTTGGCTGAGGATTTCCAGTCTCTTTTGCCCAGATCTCATAATGATGGGATGCTAGTTCCTCAACGTCTTCTTTTGTTCTGGAATCCAGATAATTGATGTAAGGTGTGATTGCATGGCAATCCTTATCAACACCGACAATCCCGCAGATGATCCCATCTCCAAAAATAGAGCGGATGTTGTCTGGATCCAGATTCTTTTCTTTCATCTTTGTAACGCAGTTTCTGATCCCTGTAACCGTTGCATGAAGATACTGGTCTGCGTCCATTTCCACCCATCCCGGATGTGGATAATTTAAGATTGTTGCATTGGTATCCTGCACGATCAGGTTCATATCAATATCATAAACTGCTGTTTTTACACTTTGTGTTCCTGCGTCAAATCCTAAATAATATTGTTCCATACTAACTTCCTGCTTTAATTTCTGATTCTTTTTATGCTTCTACTTCTTTGATCAGCTGTACCATTTCGATTGCAGATAATGCACAGTCATATCCTTTGTTTCCTGCTTTTGTTCCAGCACGTTCAATCGCCTGCTCGATATTTTCTGTTGTAACAACTCCGAATAAAACTGGAATTCCTGTATTTAATGATAACCTGTGCCGATTTCTTTGGATCATCTTCGTTACATACATAATCATAATGGCTTGTTGCTCCACGGATCACTGTTCCAAGACAGATCACTGCATCGTATTTTTTGCTTTTTGCCATCTTGTCTGCGATCAGTGGAATCTCAAAAGCTCCTGGTACCCATGCAATATCGATATCTTCATCTTTCACATCATGTCTTTTCAGTCCGTCTAAAGCTCCGGATACTAATTTGGATACGATAAATTCATTAAATCTGGCTGCTACGATTCCTACTTTTAATCCGCTTGCTACTAATTTACCTTCTAATACTCTCATTTTAATTACTCCTTTTTTCTTCGTTAATTTCGTTAATCTTAAGGTCCCTGGGACCTTAAATTTTTTTAATTTTTCTGTTAATTTAAACTTCGTATGTTGTCATGTGTCCCATTTTCTTTTGCTTTGTCTGCATATAATATTTATCAAATGGATTGATTGGCATCTGGATCGGTACTCGTTCTACGATCTCGAGTCCATATTCATTTAATCCGTCAATTTTGGTTGGATTGTTTGTCATCAGTCGTAGTTTTTTCGATTCCTAAATCCTGTAAGATCATGGCTCCTGCACTGTAATCTCGTTCATCATCTTTAAATCCAAGAGCTAAGTTGGCCTCGACTGTATCCATTCCCTGTTCCTGTAATACATAAGCTTTCAGTTTATTGATCAATCCGATTCCTCGTCCTTCTTGACGCATATATAAGAAAACCCCTCGTCCTTCTTTCTCGATCTGACGCATTGCACGACTTCGCTGTTCTCCACAATCACAGCGTAAAGATCCAAAAGTATCCCCAGTCAGGCACTCAGAATGCACACGACATAAAACTGGTTCTCCGTCTGCGATATCTCCTTTGACCAGTGCTACATGATGTTCCCCACTTCTCTGGTCTACATACCCATGTGCCTCAAATGTTCCGTATTTTGTTGGAAGCTGTGCGATTACTTCGCATACTACATCGCTCATCTTGTCTTTTTCCTCCTCGTTTTTTATTAAAATCCAGCATTTCTTAACATTTCCATTGTTAAGGTGCTGTTTGTATGTTTGTCGTTTGTTTCCTGCTGATCAAAATGTAGCAGTTTATCTATATATTTCCCAACCATGTCATTCTCCAGATTGATCTTATCTCCTGGTTTTTTATATCCAAAATTGGTATTTTTTATGGTATGTGGGATCATGGATACGGAAATGGTATCATCGCTTAACTTAGCGATCGTCAGGCTGATTCCATCGAGTGCGATCGATCCTTTTTCAATACAGTATTTCATGATATTTTCTGGGGCTTTGATCGTAAACCATACAGCATTATCATCTTGTTTTACACTAACAAGTTCCCCTGTATCGTCCACATGGCCTGCTACCATATGACCTCCGAACCTTCCATTGGCTGCCATCGCTCGCTCTAGGTTGACGACAGATCCCTTTTTTAAACTTCCAAGACTGCTTCGGTTGAATGTCTCATTCATCACGTCTGCCTGAAATGTATTGCCGCTAATGTGAGTCGCTGTCAGGCAGACCCCATTAACTGCTACGCTGTCTCCCAATTTAAGATCTTCAAAAATAACATTTGCTTTGATCGTAAGGACTGCTGCTTTGCTTCCTCGCTTCAGGGATATGACTGTTCCTAATTCTTCTACGATTCCGGTAAACATGATCTCACCTTCCCTTCCAGTAATATGTCATTTCCAAGTGGTGTTGCCTTTAATTCATCAAATACCAAAGCTTCTTGGATCCTTTCGATCCCTTTGCCTTCTACAGGTGTTTTGGCCTTTTCTCCTCCAAATAATTTTGGAGCAATATAGGCGTAAACTTTGTGAACACAGTCGTTTTTGATCAAGGATTCATTCAAGATTCCACCACCCTCAACTAAAACACTGTCAATTTCCATATTTCTTAACTGTTTTAAAACTTCTTTGACATTGACCTTTCCATCTTGCTCTGACGTTTTTAAGATCTTGCATCCTTTTTGTTCTAATTTTGCTATTTTTTCTTGATCCTTACTTATGGTAGCGATGATCGTTGGAATTTCTCTGGCTGTTTTTACGATATTTGATCCTTCCGAAATCCTTAAGTTTGAATCACATATCACACGAATTGGATCATTCCCATGTTCGATTCGTGCATTTAACATCGGATCATCTGCTAAAACCGTACCGATCCCTGCCATGATCGCTGCATACTGATGTCGTAATGTATGTACATGTCTTCTGGCTTCTTCTCCTGTGATCCACTTGGATTCACCAGTTGCCGTTGCAATCTTTCCATCCAATGTCATTGCGTATTTTAGTGCTGTATATGGAATATCATTCTGAATATAATGAAAAAATATATCGTTTAACTGTCTGCACTCTTCTTCAAGAATTCCTGTCTCAGTTTCTATTCCATGATCATTCAGGATTTTGATCCCGCCCCCTGCCACTTTCGGATTGGGATCTAAATTCCCGACATATACTTTCTTGATCCCTGCTTCGATCAACGCTTCCGTACATGGTGGTGTTTTTCCATAATGGCAGCATGGCTCCAATGTTACATAAATCTCAGCTCCCTCAGGATCTTCTATGCAGTTTTTTAAGGCATTTCGCTCTGCATGTAATCCGCCGATCTTCTCATGATATCCTTCCCCAATAACCCTTTGATCTTTTACGATCACTGCTCCGACTAAAGGATTTGGATTGGTATATCCACAGCCTTTCTTGGCAAGTTCGATCGCACGCCGCATATATTCTTCTTTCAAATATTTTTCTCCCTTCCCTTCAGGTTCTTTGATTTTGGGAGGTTGGATTTTGATTGGTATTGAAATCGGAAATATAAAAAGGAGTTCCTGATCTTTGTTCTAATTCTTCAGGAACTCCTTTTTGATATCTTGATATTTCTTTTTGAAATAAAAAATCCTGGAATTATAAAAATCCCAGGACATGATGATCAATATCACTTCTTAAATCTTCTTCCATCCAGACTGTACTGTCGGCCTTGGAATCTCACCAAGTCATGCTTATCAAAAGCTCGCGGGCTGTAACCGCCGGTAGGGAATTGCACCCTGCCCTGAAGATATTATTTAATTTATTTATAAAATAGCACTAACTAACTTTTGTGTCAAGTCAATTTTTACAATTTTCTTACGCATGATCAATACTAAAATCGCAAAAACTGCAACTGCCGCAATCGCAATTGTAATTCCTGTCATATGCTTCTTCTTTTCCTTTTTTCTGCTCCTGTTTCTTTTTCTCTTCTTTTTGTTTCTGCTGTTCTTTCGTTTCTGTTGTTACTGGTTTTTTCTGTAGTAGTCGTTGTTGTTTCGCTTGTAGCAGATGTCTGTGATTCTGTATTCTTTGTATCTGTATTCTTTGTGTCTGTATTCTTAGTATCTGTTGTATCTTCTGATCCTGTCTTTTGACTTGTTTTATTCGTAGTTGAAGTGCTGTTATTCTTTTCTTCTATTTTCTTCTGCTTATTTCTTCCAAGATATGCATCAGCCTCTGGCACATCAATCTTTCCATCCATATAATCCTGATAAGCTTGCTCTGCTCCTGCCCTTGTTGGTGGATAACCATGTGCAGAAAGCCATGATTTCGCCTGTTGTTTTTGCTCTTCTGTATATGCATAAGTCTGTACTGGACGACTTGTGATCGTTACTGCTCCCAGAATCAACATTAAAACTAATAATAACCTTTTCATTTGATACTCCCTCTTTCATTTTGAAACTGTTTGATTAATCTTGTATATTATAGCATAATTTAGTAAGAATTCTATAGATTATTCGTTTTTATACAATCCTGCTTTGAAGATAGTCTTTTATTTCTGTCACATACACCTGAAGTCTATTCAAACCACTACACAGTGTGTATGTTTTACTGTATTGGCGATAATAGTATCTGTCTGCTACTACACAAATTGGAAACTGATAACGTTTTACATACATCCATCAGCTTGAATTTTCTTATTTTTATGATTGAAAGTCTTCAGGTATTTAGAGAAAAAATGAAAGATAGCATGTGAGCAACGATCGAATTCCATAGGAGTTTTGACGGAATCGCAGCTGGATCGGGCAATTGTTTGAGCGTCAAAGACTACTGGTTTCAGTACCTTTGAACGCGAGTTATTGCAGGAGATCCAGCGGATAAGCGTTCTGTCAAAACTCCGTCAATGGAATTCGTGTTTGCTCACATGCTATCTTCATTTTTTCTCTAAATACTCGATGACCTTCAACTCATACAAATTAAATTTTCTCTACTTCATCCAAGTATATACAATTTGGAATCCCACCATCTCTCACTTTCTGAATCAGTTGTTCTTGATCCATCCACATAACCTCTTCGACTTCTTCTTTCTGTAGTTTAAGTTTTGTAATATCCACTGTTTCTTCATACATATAAACCGTGCTGATCTCATGATTCTTAAATTCTCTTCCATAGAAGTTTCCATTCATGCTTCCTTCATGCATACATACTTTTTTAAGTTGTTCTGGTTCTGCTTTGATCCCTAGTTCTTCTTCTAGTTCTCTTAATGCGGTTTCTAATGGCTCATCGCCTGCGCTGATATGACCTGCGGATGAGATATCGTAGCAGCCTGGGAAGGAGTCTTTTTGTTTGCTTCGTTTTTGGAGTAACAGGTCATACCCTTTTTCTGTTTTTCTTCTGATCCAGATATGAATGGTTCCATGTATGTCTCCATCTTCATGGACTAAGGATCGTTCTTTGATTCTGCCTGTTTTGTTTCCTTTTTCATCTAGAATGTCGAAGAATTCTAAAGGTTTTCCATCGAGTACAGCTGCTGTTAAATCTCCTTCTTCATATACTAATTTTAAAGAAAAAATGGGATTCTTTCTTGCATATAGCGTAAAAATAAACGGTCACCTTCCCACAGATCAAGGTCTAATATTTTTTCTTTGTCTACCCATTCTAGTACTCCTTCATCACATTCTTTGATCTCGCCTTTGAATTCTTCGATATGGTATAAACACATATATTCCCATGCTTCTTTTTCAGTTCCCATATCGGACAAAAAATGTGACGATCCCACAAAATCTATATGACAATGGGGTTAGTCCTGTTTCCTCCATAATTTCACGAAACATGCAGTCTTCCGGGCTTTCTCCATGTTCAAAATGACCGCCGACTCCGATCCATTTATCTTTATTGATATCATGTTCTTTCTTGATGCGATGCAGCATCAGATATTTGTTATCTTTTTCTATATAGCATAATGTTGTCATTCCCATTTTTATTTTTCCTCCTTTCGTATATTGTAATTGTTTCAAAGAAAAGATACAATATTTTCATATGTGTAAAATATATTACACAATATCAACTATGTATAACAAATGCGAAATCTGGAGGTCTCTTATGAATATAAAATGTATTGCACTTGATCTTGACCGTACAACATTAAATGCAAGTGGACGGCTTTCTGACGGAAATTATAATGCTTTATGTCATGCAATTGAAAATGGTGTTCACATTGTGATCGCAAGTGGACGTTCTTTTGATACGCTGCCTAAAGATGTTCTTGCTGTGCCTGGAATTGAATATGCAATTACTTCTAATGGTGCTGCCATTTACCATATTCCTACAAGCACCTGTCTTCATGAATATAAGATGACACCTGCTTCCGTTGAATGTATAATTCAGATTGCTAAACAGCATGAGACTGCCCTTGAAGTTTTTATTGATGGCAAAGCTTATGCCCTGAAAGCTTATGTGGAAGATCCTGTTTCCTATGGTACAACTCCACAAGCAATTCCTTACATCCAATCTACAAGAATTCCTATTGATGATATTATTTCTTTTATTCGAGAACATATTGATCATATTGACAGTATGGATATTGTTGTCTCTGGCGAGCAGCAAAAGCAGCTCATTTGGAATGAACTTAAATATAATTGTGATGAGATCTATATTACTTCTTCTGTTTCGCAGCTGATCGAGATTTCTCATAAAGATGCCGGAAAACATTCCGGACTTCGTTTTATTCGGGAATATTTGAATCTAAAACCTGAAGAAACCGCTGCCTTTGGTGATGGTGATAATGACATTGATCTGTTAAAAGAAGCTGGTATCGGAATTGCCATGGAAAATGCTTCTCCAAAATGTAAGGATGCTGCGACCTTTATCACAAAACATCATGACAAGGACGGAGTTGCATATGGAATCACTGAATTTCTCAAAATATGACCAAAAAACATAAATTCATCATTTTTAGACACAATTCTTTCACATTTACTGAGTATACTAAAACCATAGCAAGTAACAAACAAACTTACTTAGCTAAAACTTTTTTCATACTTTTCTATAATACCGGAGACTCTCCTCGTCTCCGGTTTTCCTCATTTTATAAAGCTTTATATTTTTGCATAAAAAAAGAGGGAATCCCTCTTTTTTATCGATCTTCCATCTCAATATATTCTTTCTCATCTTTGTAACACTCTTGATACGCAGGACGAATGATCTTATCCACATTTGTTAATTCTTCCAAACGATGGGCACTCCATCCAACGATTCTTGCCATCGCAAAGATCGTGTGAACAATTCCAATGGGATATCTAACATACTATACACAAATCCACTGTAGAAATCGACATTTGCACTGACCCCTTTGTAGATTTTTCGTTCATCTGCGATTACTTTTGGTGCCAATGTTTCAATCATAGAATAGAGTTCGAAATCTTTTTCTCTTCCTTTTGCAAGGGCCAGTTTCTTTACAAAAGCTTTGAAAATCTGCGCTCTTGGATCTGAAATACTATATACTGCATGCCCCATTCCATAGATCAGTCCTTTTTGGTCAAATGCTTCTTTGTGCAGCAGTTTTCTTAAGTATTCTTCTACCTGACTTTCATCTCTGATATCATCCACATTTTTTCTTAAATCCTGCATCATCTCAACAACTTTGATATTCGCTCCTCCATGTTTGGGACCTTTCAATGATGAAAGTGCAGCTGCGATCACTGAATATGTATCTGATCCTGAAGATGTCACGACATGGGTTGTAAATGTTGAGTTATTTCCTCCTCCATGTTCCATATGAAGAACGAGTGCAATATCTAACACTCTGGCTTCCAATTCTGTATAAGATTTGTCTGGACGCAGCATTCTTAAAATATTTTCTGCCATGGAACAGTTTGGATCTGGACGATGGATGTACAGGCTGTCATCATTGACGTAATGATTGTAACCATGATATCCATAAACTGCCATCATCGGCAAAACACTGATCAACATCAGACATTGTCTTAATACATTTTCCATAGAAATATCAGATGCTTTATCATCATACGATGCCAGTGTTAAAATGCTCTTTGTCAACGTGTTCATAATGTCTTTCGATGGTGCCTTTAAAATAACATCTCTTGTGAAATTCTTTGGAAGTGTCATACTCTGCGCCAAAATTTCTCTGAATTCTTTCAATTGTTTTTCATCCGGCAGTTTTCCAAATAGTAGAAGATAGGTGATTTCTTCAAATCCAAATTCGCCTCTCTTCATAAATCCATCGACTAATTCATATATATTATATCCTCTATAAAATAACTTTCCTTCACAAGGTACTTTCTCTCCATTGATCATCTCACTGGATTGAATACAGGATATATTCGTAAGACCTGCAAGAACGCCGACTCCATCGACATCTCTGAGTCCTCGTTTCACTCCCAGCTCTTTGTACAGATCTTTCTCTATCTCACAATTATCATGGCAGACTTTCGCCTGGCGTGTCAGAAAATCCTGCATCTGTGTTGTTGTTTCACTCATAGGTTACCTCCTTTGATCAAGGTCATTTTATAGTGTTTCTCTTATTTTATCTTTTATTTGACTTTGTCAAATATTGATTTTTGTTGATTGTTGATTTTATTCATAAAGTGGTATACTTTTAGTTAGAAAAACATCGAAAGAGAGGGATTTACATTGAATGATGTTTCTGCACTTTTTGAAATTTTTCCAATCTGTCAGAAATTTCTTTTAAACACGATCGACATACCTTCCATGGATCTTACCAAAACACAGATTCTTATCTTATTTGCACTGTCTGGAGGTCGTTCATTGAATATGTCACAGTTATCTTCTTATCTGGCATCATCTAAGGAACAGGCTACAAGAGCCGTTTCTCCACTTGTGAAGGATGAGTATGTCACACGTTTTAGAAGTGATGAAAACAGAAAAATGGTTTATGTAAAACTCACAGAGAAAGGAAACCAGCTGATCCTTCAGGAAAAAACGCTTGTCAAAGAATACCTTTCCAAACGTTTTGAATCACTGTCAAAAGAAGATCAGGAATTATTTCATCAGTCATTATCTAATATTTTAACAATCTTAAAGAAAATGGAATAAATATTTTGGAGGTATTTTTATATGAAAGCAGACTTACATTGTCACACCGTTTTATCTGATGGTGCTATGCGTGTTGACCAGATCATTCCTTATGCGAAACGTATCGGCCTTGATTATATTGCAATCTCTGACCACGAATCAACACATTCCATTCCGGAAGCTGTAAGACTTGGGAAAGAGCTTGGTGTTCATGCGATTCCTGCCGTCGAGGCAAACGCATGGCATGAGGAGACACAGACGAATGTTCATATTTTATGTTATTATCCGATTGACACTGACCGGCTTCAGCATTCTTTAAGCAAAGACTTAAAGAAATTATCCGATGCTGTCACAAAATCTTATCAGTCATTGATGGATGAATATCCGATCACGATGGATCAGCTTTATGAAGTATCCAAAGAAAGTACTGGTGTATACTACACACATATCATGCAGGTTCTTTCCATGATGGGATATACTGGAACTCCGATCGGTCAATTACATAACGAATTATTCCGTGCTGGCGGCCCTCATAAATTTCCATACCGCTATATGGATGCAAAAACAGTCACGGATCTTCTTCATTCCTGCGGAGGCGTTGTCGTTCTTGCACATCCTGGGCAGTATAAAGCTGACAATGTGATGGAGATGATGATCGAAGAACATATGCTTGATGGAATTGAATTAAATCATCCAAGAAATGATGAAAAAACAAGAGAGCATATTACATCTCTTTGTAAGGAACATGATCTTTTCATGACTGGTGGAACAGATTTTCATGGATTATACACCAAAACACCTTATCCTTTGGGAAGTTTCTTATGTCCTAAAGAAGGACTTCAACGATTGATCCTTGCAGGAGAGCAGGCGAACAAAGCTTTCTATGAAAAACATCCTAAATTCAAAAAATAATTTTTTTATAAGGAAGAATCATTCTTTGCAGGATTCTCAAACAGAAAAATCCCTAATGGTTTAGAAACCTGTTAGGGATTTTTGTTTTAATATTTTTATTTGATATTTTATTTATTTAAGATACTCTTAGCAACGCTTAATCCATTGGCAGATGCCTGCTGTAATCCTCTTGTTACAGAAGCTCCGTCACCGATCGCACGAAGTCCTTTGATATTTGTTTCAAAGTCTTTGTTTGTTAAGATCTTATTAGAATAGAATTTCACTTCTACACCGTAAAGAAGTGTCTCATCACTTGCCATACCTGGTGTTACTTCATCTAATGCATAGATCATTTCTTCGATATCTTTCATGATTCGATATGGGAATACCAATGAAAGATCTCCTGGAACTGCATCTTTTAAAGTAGGTGTAATATTGTTTCGAACCAGACGTTCTTCTGTTGTTCTTCTTCCTCTTACGAAATCTCCAAAACGCTGTACTAAGATCTTACCATCGCAAAGCATGTTACTTAACTGTGCAATATGTTTACCATACTGAATTGGCTCTTTAAATGGTTTGGTAAAGTTCTTAGATACTAACAATGCGAAGTTTGTATTGTTTGTTTTATATTCTTCTGCTTTGTATGCATGACCATTAACGACTGCAAGGCCATTTTCATAATATTCTGTTGCCACTTCTCCTGATGGATTGCTGCAGAATACACGGACTTTATCATCAAATGTTGGTGTGTAATAAACAAGTTTTGCTTCGTAAAGGCTCTTGTTTAATTCTTCCATGATCTCGTCACGAACTTCTACACGAACTCCGACATCGACTGTTCCTACCTGTGTTTCAATGTCATATTTTCTGCAGATTCCGCTTAACCATTCGGATCCTTCACGTCCTACAGCTGCTACGATTTCATCGGCTGTGTATGTCTCGCCTTTGTCTGTAACGACTCCTTTCGCAACTCCGTCTTCGATGATGATATCTTTGACCATTGTATCAAAGATCATATCAACACCTTCATTTAATAAATGTTCCTGAAGTCTTGAATAGATTTTATATCCTTCTTCTGTTCCTAAATGTCTGATCGGACATTCGATCAGTTTTAAGTTTGCCTGGATTGCTTTCTTACGGATGCTTGCGATCTCTTCTTCTTCGTCGATTCCGTATACTTTCTCATCTGCTCCGAATTTTAAATAAATGTCATCGGATTCTTTTAATAATTCGATTGTTCTATCATATCCTAGAATCTCTGGAAGATTTCCACCTACATCTGGGGATAAGGATAATTTACCATCTGAGAATGCTCCTGCTCCGGCAAATCCTGTTGTAATAGAACATGGTTTACATCCAACACATACTTTAGTGTTACGTTTTGGACATGCTCTTTTTTCAATTCTTCGACCTTTCTCGATCATAAGAACTTTCATGTCCGGCTTATTTCTCTTTAATTCATAAGCACAAAAAATAGCAGAAGGTCCTGCTCCGATCATAATAACATCATACTGATTACTCATAGTCATTTCTCCTTTTCCATGATGACACGTTGCATACCACCGTATTTTGACATTCGTCTTGCTTCCCGGTAACCTGCTTTTAGAAAGTTTGTCCGGCTGTAGATATTATCCGGATGAACGGTTCCAAGGAAATATTCATATGGTGTATCTTCTAGCTGCTTCTCAGCTTCTTCAAAAAATCTTCTCTGAAGCCCAAGTCCTCTTGCTTTTCTTGTCACGACTGCATAATCCATATGTGCGACTTTCCGTATCTTATCGTCATCATAATCTAGATCATATCCCAGATTATGTTTTGATCTTTCTGGAAAATCGACAATAAAAAAGCCCAAGATCTCATTGCTGCTGTTTACTGCCTTCAATGTAAATCCTCGGTCGATTATGTGTTCTGATACATATTGTCTGTCATCTGGCAGAAACCAGTCGGAAACTTTCACGGTATCTACTGCTTCTTGCATCAGTTCCATGATCGCATCAACGTCACTCTGTTCTGCTCTCTTAATCGTTATATGTTTCATATACTTCCTTATCTATTATTCTCTTGGTTACATATTATTATAGCATGATTTTCACTTTTTTTGCAAAAATTATTTCAATAAGGTATACTGTTTTTATAGTTTTTAAGGACTTTTCCTTATACACATTATTTAGAAAAGGAATGTATATATGATCAATCGTTTATGTAAAAGATTAAATCAAAATATCGAAGTACGTCAGTCTTTAAGTTCCCTGCGTCAGGAGATCAAGGATTCTTCTAAAAGAGAACTTTTGTTGTCTTGGATCCATGATGGTGATCTGGACTTATCCGTATTTTTAGAAAATGAAGATGCAAAAACAAGAAAAAATGCTGCTCTTTTGATCGGTGATCTGGCACTTTCTTCTGAAAGCGATGCTGTATTTCATGCTTATCAGACAGAAGATACACGTTTTGTAAAAGAGGCTTATTTAACTGCTTTAAAATCTTTAAATGCGGCTCCTTATGTGGATGTTTTCCGAAAACGTTATGAAGAATTATCTCTTTATGAAGCTTCTGACGATGAGAAAAAGCATGTAGAACATGAACTTCATGCACTTTCTGAACTGATCAATACGATCGAACCATTTAAGAAGCATAGATTTTTAGGTGGACGCCAGACATTTCATTGTATTTTTCGCACAAACCCTCTACACCCTGAAGTGACTGCTGCTTTGATGGAGGATTCTTCCGCTGTTTCTTCCAAAATGGGAGTACGTGTGAAAACGAATCATCTGAATCGTTTATTACCGATTCGTACTTATAACGAACTGTTATTCCAGATTCCAGAAATGGTTTCCTGTAAGCCAGATGCGGATGTTGCTGCATCTGTGATCGCTGGTTCGAATCTGATGGCGTTATTAGAAAATACGCATGAAGGAGATTTCCCTTTTTACTTCCGAATCGGAGTAAAAAGCCGTATGCCTCTTTCTGAGCGTTCTAAATTTGCTAAAAAGGTTGCTTCGAACTTAGAAGAGCTTACTGGACGCAAATTGAGAAATTCTACTTCTCACTATGAATTTGAGATTCGTATGATTGAGGGGAAATCTGGTGATTATTATTTATTAGTAAAATTAAATACGATTGTGGATCGTCGTTTTGATTACCGCGAAAAATTTATTCCAACAAGTATCAAACCAGTTAACGCTGCGCTTCTTGTAGAACTTGCGAAAGATTATATGATCCCGGATGCACAGGTTCTTGATCCTTTCTGCGGTGTTGGTACCATGCTGATCGAGCGTCAGAAAGTTGTAAAAGGAAATACTTCTTATGGAATCGATCATTCTCCAGAGGCGATCGAGAAGGCGATTTATAATACGAATCTGGCTGATCAGATCGTTCATTATATCAATAAGGATTGTTTTACATTTACCCACGATTATCCATTTGATGAGATCTTTACGGAGATGCCTTATGCAACTGGGCAGAAAACGGAATCTGAGATTCGTAATGTTTATGAGAAGTTCTTTCCATTTGCTAAGAGGGTGCTAGGGCCTGAAGGAATGATCATTATGTATACAAGAAATCGTGAATATGTAAAACAGTTCGCTGTAAAATCCAATTTTAGAATTCTGAAAGAAATCAAGATCACACAGCGGCCGGAAAGTTATCTTATGATCTTAAAATAGGGTTTTTTTAGGAAATTTATAATACAAGAACCATTCTGTAAAATCATTTATACGGAATGGTTCTTCTTATTTTAGATCGTCTTATATTTATTTATGAAATTTTTGATTCTTCGTTTTCCCTCTTCCATATCTTTTGAAAATGCTAGTGCATGTCCTGCTCCTGAAACAATATAGAGTTCTTTCTTTGCTGCACAGGCTTCATAATTTTTGATCGTCATCCACATCGGAACGTAATCGTCTGCATCTCCATGGATAAACAACACTGGAATCTTGTTTCGTTTCATTATTTCTGGGATGCTGACTTCTTTCAATCCAAATCCTGCTACTACTTCACTGATCAAATCTACCATGTACATTAATGGAAATGGTGGAAGATGAAATCTTTCTTTGGCTACGTGTTTGATGATATCCCATGGAGAAGTGAATCCGCAGTCAGCAATAATTCCTTTTACATTGTCTGGAAGGTCCAGACCTGCTGCCATTAAGGTTGTAGCACACCCCATAGAAATTCCACATAGAAAAATATCTTTGTTCTTGGCTGCCAGATTCCGATTGGTATACAAAATCCATCGTTTGAGATCATGGCGTTCTTTCACTCCATAAGTAATATAGCGTCCTTCGCTTTTTCCGTGGCTTCTCTGCCATGGAAGAAGAATGCTGTATCCAAGATTCCATAGAAATCGGACTTCCGGTACGAATTCGATATCATTTGTTGAATGGTAACCGTGCATGCAGATAATAGTTCCTTTGGCATTTTCTCTTGGGATGTAGGCTGCCCGTAGTGTTAGTCCGTCTTTTGATCTGATTTCTTTTAATTCTTGTTCTTGGTATTCTTTTAGCCATTCTTGTTCTTTTAAAACGTAATCAAGATATGGTTTCCATTTTTCTTTTTTACGGACATCTGGCTGTTTTTTTCTTCGACAGATCGCATAATCGAAGACAGTAAATGCAGATGCGCTGACAATAGTTCCTGTAATCGCTGTTGCGGTTAATAGTTTTTGTTTGTTGTTCATATTTGGATCCTCATTTTACTGTTCACTATTTTATTCTGTGATATCTAAGGTTGTTTCCCCTGTGATTTTGATTCCATGTTCTTTTAATAATCTAGCTGTGATTCCGTCCCCATTGATCAGCGTGCCTGTAAATGTTCCATCATAGACTTTGCCACAGCCACAAGATGGACTTTTTTCTTTTAGGATCGCTGTATGACAGTTATATAACTTTGCAATTTTTAGTGTCTCTTCGGCACCTTTTTGGTATTGTTTTGTAACATCTTTGCCATCTTTTGCGATAACTTTGTTTTGATGTATTTCTGCCGGAATTCTTGGTGTTGGCAGTCCTCCCATGATCTCTGGACAGACTGGAATTAGTTCATGGTCTTTTAGTAATTCTATGATTTTATCATTTTTGTTGTTTTTTCCGTTATATTTGCAGTCGATCCCTAATAAACAGGCACTAACTAATATTTTCATTATTTTTCCTTTCTTCTACAGTGCTAATTCAAATCCATAGCAGCTTTTCTCGAATCCGTAATGTTCATAAAATCCATGAGCTTGTACTCTTGGCAGTCCGGAGTCTAAAGTGATTGCTTTACATCCTCGTTCTTTTGCCAATTTCTTTGCATGATCTAATAATTTTACACCATATCCTTTACCTCGGTCTTCTTCGTTTGTGATCAAACTTGATACATAGCAGGTAAGCCCTGACATCCAGAAGGTATGAAAATAATCTCCATGGCAGAATCCATGAAAAGTTCCATCATCTTCTATTGCAAAAAATGCAAAACTGTTTTCGTCTTGTAGTACTTTTTCGTAGACTTCTTTGGTTGTTTCATAGTCGTAGGTGTTGTAGTCCCAGAGTTTTTTGATGTATTCATAGGCTGTGTCGAAATCTTTGATTGTTGCATTTTTGATCTTCATGTTGATGTCCTCCTTTGATGTCTGTTTTTTATTATTGTAGCATGTAAAATTTTTCTGGTAAACAAAAAGACAGGAAGCTGACCTTCTTTGGTCTATTTCCTGTCTTTTATATGTTGTTTTGATTCATCATTTAAAGCTATATTACAAGATTCAAATGATTTTTATCTTCAAACACCAGATTACCATATGAAATTACACTACTCTCAAACGAGACTCGTGACTTTAGTCGTGAGAGGAGAGTTTGATTACCATATGAAATTACACTACTCTCAAACCTCAAATTTTCAAGTCATGCCACTACATCACATGTTGTATTCTCATATGGAATTAATGTATAACACATTTATCCCTATCAATTATATACTTATTCATCCCCAATGGCAACCGATCTTCATCACATTCTATCAATACTAGTGTAATTTGCTGATATCTTGTCCATTCCTGCAAATATTCATAATCTTTTTCTTTCAGATATCCTTTGCAACCTACTACAAAAACACATCTATCTTCAAAAAATCATAACTAATTTTCATATAATCGATTAATTTTTCACAAAAACTTCCCTCTGTTTCTGATAATTTCACTCCGAGATATTTCAATATATCTACTATATTATACTCTTCATTCATACAAATGGGATATTCTGAAAGATTCTTTATTTCCTCTATAATTCGTAATAATTCCGCTTGATTTTCAACTATTTTGTCATATAATTCACTCATTTGGATTTCTTCTGACAAATATGTGATCAATTTTTTCTGAATTCTGGAATTTTGTAAACTTAAGTCTCTAATTGAAATAATAATCGCATTGTTTACTCATATCTAATAATTCATTTTCCACTCCATATAGCAATAATGTTTCTTCAACTTTATGAATCTGATTCCATAATTTTTCGAATTAATCCTGTATATTGTTCTGAATCTTCCAATATGATTGCATTAATCCTTTCTGTTTCCAACCTGCTTTCTATTCCATTTCCATGGCTTATAAATTTCATAATATAACCGTCCTTTGATCCGAATCAATAATTGTTGAACCTTTTTTTCCCAATAATATATTCCATTTTAGAATATTGTTTTTCTGTGATAACAAGCATCTGCACCAATCCATCTTTAGGTTTATGCTCTTTTACACTCGAAACAACCCCATTAGCTACCGTCGTATTTAATGCCAATTTGCTGTACACACTTTCCTGCATCATGGCAAATCCCTTCTTCAGCAAAAATTTTTCGAAAATTCCGATACTCTCTTTTATCCTCTAAACTAATCGTTGGTAAATCAAAAAGTACAATCACTCTCATAAATCTATAACTCATATCATCCTATAAAATTTGATCAATGATACATCATTTTCATTTAACGCATCAAAAATACTCCTGCAGTATATTTTTATTGCATTGCTGACATACTGATATTTCCCATCAATCAATACTTCATCCTCCAGCATATATATATAATCTAATTTTTCCTCTCTCTCAAATTTCTCTGGTTATTTTTTACCACAATACGATCTACAAGAATTCGAAATGGTTCCATCAAATCTGAAGCTAAATTAAACTGATTAAACATATTGTTATGAAATAATCCTAGCTGTGTAATATACCCATTCGCAATCACTTCTCGGTTAAAGCAAGACAATAAAATACCATACCCATAATTTAAAGCCGCATTAATTGCACATTCCTTGCTTCTCGAAAAATCTAATCCAAACAGTGCATTAAAATAAACTTTTGCAGCATGTCCCTCCCGATTCGTTTTATCTCCCAATTCTATTTCTTTCACATATTGCTTCAACATGTCAGCTTGACTTCTTTGAATCATTTCTTTAAATGATCATCTTTGTTTCTATCTTTTCTGATACAATTTCTGTCCATATATTCTCTTTTACTTCTTTTGACCATTGGGTCTGCATTCTAACTTTTGCACTTGTATCATGACTTCCATAATATGGAATCAATTCTGATTGTGGATTATGTTTTTCGTCACAAAATACTATTTTAATTTTATGTTTTGTTAATTCACTTAGTAGCATTGTTGTTAGAGAAATGGCTGTTGATTCAATGATCAACATGCCAATTTCTCCAATATAGATTCGAGTTGTCATATCTGATTTGCGAACTACCATATAATCCATTTTATAATCCAACTTAGCATTTCCTGTAATTACTACAGTTCTCCAACTCATACTAATTCCTCTTCCGTTTCAAATAGTCCTGTAATTGACTGATGAACCAATTTCAATGATTTTGATGTTAACGTATTTTTATTAACCTTCATACTTCCAGCATTCTGTGACCCATTAATTACTTTAAGATTAGCTACAGTTGTAGCATCGCATCGAAACATTGCAATTATCTCATTGATTACTTTTGCTTTTTCCCCTAAATTTTCTATAGATATGAATGCTTCCTTTCCTTTTTCTAATGTTTTCATTTGCTGCGCTGGACGCTTTTGAAAAATACTTTCTTTTAATTTTAAATACAATTCTTCATATATCATATTTAAATCTTTCATTGTAAATCCTTCAAATTTAGCGTCAGCTTGATATTGTGAATTATATTCCAAATACTTTTCAATTTTTCGTACTATCTCGTACAAGTCTTTATTTAAAATTAATTGAACTGCATTCTTTAATATAATATCCTTTTCATTCGCTCCTCTCAATCTTGCCAAATACCCATCCATCTTTATCAAACTATTCTTCTTGATCGGATATTTCTTAATAACTACATTGCTATATCCTTTTCTCTCTTCCAGATATTTTTTTACTGCATCTGGTTCTCTCTTCGCAATATTTACAACATATACTGGAATTTCCACAATATGATTTTTCCCGTTCTTTTTTCTTTCCATCAAATTCAACAAATGCAAATGCTGATGTCTTTCGGAGTGGTGTACCCTCCATATTTTACTGGATCAAGATTTTTCTTTAAAGCTATCGCTTTTTCATTTCCCTTTCTTCGCTAAAGTTTCATTAAACAACTGACCTTTTTCGCAATATGTGTATTCTGTATATAAAATATCATTTCGACTCATTATCTTCTTTATCTGATCAATACTGTGTCCACCATTTTTCACTTCCATAGCCATACAATCTTATCGCCTTGTTTTACATC
>ENA-OQDC01000832-OQDC01000832.1-human-gut-metagenome-genome-assembly--contig:-NODE-832-length-19077-cov-5.541319_pt1 | contig 19077 bp, 19 predicted proteins | sample MGYA00242770_ERZ504601 | MGnify/ENA primary metagenome ERZ504601 (study PRJEB26092, sample SAMD00036305) | human gut metagenome | host: Homo sapiens | study: EMG produced TPA metagenomics assembly of...
AAATAGAGATCGGAGTATTTCTCAAACTATGAAAGTAACAATTATCATCCCAAACTATAACGGGAAACATTTTATGGAGCCCTGCCTCCAGTCATTATCAGAACAGACCTGCAGGGATTTCAAAGTATTAGTGGTTGACAACGCATCTTCCGATGGAAGTCTGGAATATATGAGTGAGCACTACCCAGATATAGAGGTTATCTCCTTAAAGAAAAATTACGGTTTCAGCAAAGCGGTCAATGTCGGAATCGAACATTCCACTACACCTTATGTGATATTGCTCAATAATGATACGACCGTTGATACACACTATGTAGAAGAAATGATCAAAGCGATTGAAAAATCTCCGCACATCTTTTCTGTCAGCAGTAAGATGATCCAGATGTATCATCCAGAACTGATCGACAGTGCCGGTGATCTTTATACTTTAATGGGTTGGGGCGTGTGCCGCGGAACCGGACGTCCTGTCTCCAATTACACAAAAGCAGATCAGATATTTACCGCATGCGCCGGGGCAGCCATCTACCGTCGAAATGCTTTTTCAAAAATCGGCTTATTTGATGAAAATCATTTTGCATACCTTGAGGATATCGATGTCGGATATCGCGCAAAAATTTACGGCTACAAAAATACATACTGCCCCACAGCACTGGTCTACCACGTAGGAAGCGGTACAAGCGGTTCAAAATATAACTCTTTCAAGGTTAAATTATCCGCCCGCAACAATATTTACCTGAATTACAAAAACATGCCTTTCTTGCAGCTGGTTTTGAACTTTATTCCTCTTTTTCTCGGCTGTGTTGTCAAATATCTGTTTTTCATGCGTAAGGGGTTCGGTGAAGACTATGCCTGCGGAATAAAAGAAGGGCTTTCCCATGCCCGGGAACAGAAAAAAGTTGCTTTTAAGCTGCGGCACCTGCCTAACTATATTTTGATCGAGTTTGAACTGATTCTTCATACTCTTTCTTATGCCAGAGACTGGTTTAGACGAAAATTATTCAAAAAAATTAGAAAAAAACAGGAACCGTATCATTTTACTTTTGATACGGTTCCTGCTTTTTATTAAAATACATATTGATCATCAATAACCCGATCATCTGAAATCCATTCTGTAGTCCGAGAAATGCAGGATTAAATGCAGGTCTTATCACAAACCAGCCCAGTCCAATCAAAGTAAATACTTTAATGACCCAGGTGTTTTTTCTGGCATACTTTACGATTTTTCTTATGTATATCAGGAGCACTCCTCCAACAAAAACTACAAATCCTGAAATTCCCATCTGGTAACAAAATGACAGGTATTCTATTTCATATGAAAACGGTATCGATCCGCTTCTTGTATAATCACTTATGTAACTTCCAAATCCATGGCCGAATACCGGTGACTCCTTCACTCCGTTTATCAATTCTCTCATTTGTATCTGCCTGACATCATCTGATTCTATAGCAAATGAAGAAAAGAACCGGAATTCTATCATTTGTATCACAGGTTTCAACCATAACACCGACGAAGCAAGCACCAGAATCACCCCGATGCATCTTACCTTCTTCGGGATTTTCTTCCAATAATATAACACTGCAACAAATGCAAAGCAGCAGAATTCAACCATCAAAACTCTCGAAAATACAATCAATGTATAGATCCCGCTCAATGCAAACAGCAAACTTCTGATGCTTTTTTTATATTTCTCCATCATCCAGTAAAACGGCATCAGTGTCACTACTATAATATCAGATGAAGTCTGCACACGGATCAGCAATAATCTGCCCAAATGCATTGTCATTGTCGATGCTTCCGTTCCAAACATGTTTAGATAAAATTCTATTACAGCCTCATATTCTATCAACTTACATACAAAGACGATTTCTATGATTATTTTTCCCAGGATCTTCAAAAGCATCATATAAAGGATACATTCTATAATCTTTTCCGGTTCAGCCAATTCATATCTGACCAGAAAATATAATTCTACAAACACAATTACCGAGATATAGAATAATCCCGTAAATTTTATACTCCATTCATTTCCAAGAATGTAACTGACAATACATGCCAACAATCCCAAAAAACCTAAAGTAATCTCCAGCTTCGCACTTTTTATAATCTCAAGGCTTTTTCTTTGTAAAACCAGGCATATTCCTCCCAGAATAATCAACAGGCATACCAATATTTTCTGAATTGGTATGCCCATCATTACTCCTGTTGGAAGTGCATAACTTATGATGCACAGATAAATCACAACATTCAGTAATTTTGATAACTTATTCATAGTTTATCCTAAAAATGGAACGTATCTTTCAGTCCAACCCACAGCTGATCCTTATCACTTAAGTTCAGTGCAGTGCCGTCTTCCAGCGCATAACCTTCTCCGGATGCGGTTCCTTTATACTCTCCTGTCAGTGTCGGCCACTCGATGCCGATCTCAGGATCGTTCCATGCAAGACCGCCCTCGTCTCCCGGATGATAGAAGTCTGTACATTTGTAGCAGAACTCTGCGAGATCACTTAATACCAGGAATCCATGTGCGAATCCTTCCGGAATGTAGAACTGTTTCTTATTTTCTTCTGTCAGTTCTACACCGAACCATTTTCCGTATGTCTCACTGTCACTTCTTAAGTCTACTGCCACGTCAAATACAGAACCTTTTACGACACGTACCAGTTTTCCCTGTGGAAATTCTTTCTGGAAATGTAATCCTCTTAAGACTCCCTTCGTAGAACTTGACTGGTTGTCCTGAACGAACTGCATTGTAAGTCCTGCTTCTTCCATATCTTTCTGGTTATATGTCTCCATAAAGTATCCTCTTGCGTCACCATGTACTGTTGGTTCAATTACACAGAGTCCCTGGATACCGCCTGCGTTTTTTTCTACTTTAATCTGTCCCATTATTACGTCTCCTTATTGTTTTAAATGATTTATACGTGAGTTAATCCCAGCCACGTCATGTGGCTGAGATTATTCTTCACCTATATAAAATTTAGAATTCAATTTCTTTCAGATATCTTCCAAGCGCATCCTGCCATGTCGGAAGTGGAGTAAATCCATTTTCCACAAGTTTACTCTTGTCCAGTCTGCTGTTGAAAGGTCTTGCTGCTTTGGATACACCGTACTCTTCTGTTGTTACCGGCAGAACCGTCACCTTGTCTTCGCCGTATTCGTCATGACCAAGCTCTGCTGCCTGGCGGAAGATTTCCTTTGTAAAATCATACCAGCTGATATATCCGCCTTCATTTGTTGCATGATAGTAACCATATTTGTCAGTCTCGATCATGTCAACGAGAAGTCTTGCAAGGTCAAATGTATAGGTTGGTGTTCCGATCTGGTCATTTACAACTTTCAATGTATCGTGTGTCTTTGCTACATTGAGCATTGTCTTGATAAAAGTTCTTACCGTTCTTTCCGAATACCCACGCGATACGTACGATGAAGTACTTATCCAGCGTCTCCGATACCGCAAGCTCTCCGGCAAGTTTTGTCTCTCCATATACATTCAGTGGTTTGTAATCCTTGCAGTCAGGTTCCCAGGCTTTCTCTCCCTGTCCGTCAAATACATAGTCTGTACTGATGTATACCATCTTACAGTCTAACTTTTTACACACATCTGCAATGTTCTTTGTTCCTGTTGCATTGACCGCTTTTACGATCTCTTTCTTATCTTCGTCTTCTGCAAGGTCCACGGCTGTCCATGCAGCACAGTGTACCACTACATCCGGTTTTGCATCTGTCAGAACTTTTTCTACAGAAGATGCATCTGTGATATCCATCGGCACATATGGCATTGTTGTTACCGCTGTACCATCCTGGATTCCGCTGTATGTTTCTTTGATGTCAGAACCGATTCCCTCATAACCACGGGATGCCAGTTCGTTCATCACGTCATGACCAAGCTGTCCGCCAACACCTGTCACTAATACTTTCATTCTTAAATCTCCTCCCGGTGAGCATACATTTTCTCATAATAGTTCTGGTATTCTCCGGAAATGATCGTCTCCCACCATTCCTTATTTTCAAGATACCATTTGATCGTCTTCTTAATACCATCTTCGAATTTGGTCTCCGGAAGCCATCCAAGTTCGTTGTGGATCTTTGTAGGATCGATCGCATAACGCATATCATGTCCCTTACGGTCTGCAACGTGAGTGATCAGGCTTTCCGGTTTTCCAAGCTCTTTACAGATGATCTTAACGATCTCGATGTTCGTCTTTTCGTTGTGTCCACCTACGTTGTATACTTCTCCGACTCTTCCGTTATGGATGATCAGATCGATTGCCTTGCAGTGATCTTCTACATATAACCAGTCACGTACATTTAATCCTTCTCCGTATACCGGAAGCGGCTTGTCATTCAGTGCATTGGCGATCATCAGCGGAATCAGTTTCTCCGGGAAGTGATATGGTCCGTAGTTGTTGGAGCATCTGCTGATAGATACCGGCAGTCCGTATGTTCTGTGATAAGCAAGAACTAACAGGTCTGCTGCTGCCTTAGATGAGCTGTATGGGCTGCTTGTGTGGATCGGTGTCTCCTCTGTGAAGAACAGGTCCGGTCTGTCAAGCGGCAGATCTCCGTATACTTCATCTGTAGATACCTGATGGTAACGTTTGATACCATATTTTCTGCAGGCATCCATCAGTACAGCAGTACCTTTGATGTTTGTATCCAGGAATACTTCCGGGTTCTCGATAGAACGGTCTACGTGGCTTTCTGCTGCGAAGTTTACAACCATGTCCGGTTTCTCTTCTTCGAATAATTTGTACACTGCTTCACGGTCTGTAATGCTTTCTTTTACAAAACGGAAATTCGGATTGTCCATTACAGGCTCCAGTGTAGATAAGTTACCTGCATATGTCAGGCAGTCCAGACAAACGATGCGATAGTCCGGGTATTTGTTTAACATATGAAATACAAAGTTACTTCCGATAAATCCGGCTCCTCCGGTTACAATAATTGTCATTTTTTGCTTTCTCCTTTTTTGTATCATTTCTTAGTATAGATTTTAGTACAGATTTTCTTTATATTTTCCATCCAGGACGTCTTTTAAGTACTGTCCATACTGGTTCTTCTTCAGAACTTCATATACTTCCATTACCTCGTCCTTGCTGATCCATCCGTTCAGGTATGCGATCTCTTCCAGGCATGCGATCTTACGGTGCTGATGTGTCTCAACCGTCTTCACGAAGTTGGTTGCATCTACAAGGCTTTCGTGTGTACCTGTATCCAGCCATGTGAATCCCTGTCCGAGAAGTTCTACATTCAGATCACCTTTCTCAAGATATACACGGTTCAGATCTGTGATTTCCAGTTCTCCACGTGCACTTGGCTTTAACTCTTTTGCATACTTCACAACATTGTTGTCATAGAAATACAATCCTGTTACACAGTAGTTGCTCTTTGGCTGTGTCGGTTTTTCTTCGATGGAAATAGCTTTTCCCTCGTGATCAAATTCTACGATACCGAAACGCTCCGGATCATCTACATAATATCCAAATACAGTAGCTCCCTTTCCGGTCTCTGCATTCTCAACAGCAGCTTTCAGACGTTTGTTCAGTCCGTGACCTGCAAAAATGTTATCTCCGAGAACCATTGCTACTGTATCATCACCGATGAATTCTTCTCCGATGATAAATGCCTGAGCAAGTCCGTCCGGGCTTGGCTGTACTGCATATGACAGATTCACACCAAACTGATGTCCGTCTCCTAACAGTTCTTGGAATCTTGGTGTATCCTGTGGTGTTGAGATGATCAGGATATCACGAATGCCTGCGTTCATCAGCACTGACATTGGATAATAGATCATCGGCTTGTCATAGATTGGCAGTAACTGCTTTGATGTTACCATTGTTAATGGATACAGACGTGTGCCTGAACCACCTGCTAAAATAATTCCTTTCATTTCAGGAACCTCCTCGTTTTGTATAAATAGGTTATCAAGTTCTTTACTTTCTATTCTAGTCTCCATGTTCCGTGTTAATTAGATTATAAAAGGTGACCTTAGGTCACCTTCAAGTACCTTTTTTATTTTTTTGTAACTTTCCTGTAATATTTAAGAAGTTCTTAAGAATTACGACTTGTCGCTGATCATAACTTTAATTTTCCGTAATCAAACAACTGCTTCAATCAACAGCTTCTCTCCTAACACCACTTCTTTTACACCAATCTTCTTATTCTTATTAAAATTAAAGCTCAGCATATATCCCTTATCCACATGATAATACTCCAGATAATCCGAAAGTTGCTTTTCTCCTCTTTCATTGTAGGCATTCCCATGCCATATCTTCATCTCAATGATATACTGCTGTCCCAAATAATCAATGATCATATCCGTCTGTTCATCATTCCTTGTTCTTGCCTCAATATAATAATTCCCTGTTCCATTAATGATCGGTTTCAAAAAAAGCATAAAATATCTCCGGCCATCCGCTTCCAGGAATTTTTCATCTCTATCACCGTAAATATCATCAAAATATTCTACAAACTTTTCAAGAATACGCCACATATCCAACGCACCATCATGTATAAACTGATTTTTTAATCTTGCCCCTTCTCTATATACATCCTTTTCCTGTTCATCTGTTGACATAAGAAACATATTGTAAAGACGTGTTTCAAAAATGCGGTTTGCAATATAGACATTTCCATTTCGAACTTTTATAAATCCAAACATTTCAGCCATATCTATTCCACTGTCATCTGGATTATAACCTATATTTTCACCTCTGAACAGCAATCTGTAAATCAGATTTTTCACTCCCGGATATTCATTCAATTTTCCGATTAAAGATTCAAATAATGGATTTTTATCATTCAACAACATTTTCACAGCAGTCAGTACATCCTGTTTACTCCATGCTGTCTTGCTTTCACCTTTGATATCTTCATCTATCATTTTACATAAACATGACACAAGATACGGATATCCCGATGTATAAGAATAAATCATTTCTGCAATCTCCACTACATCCATTCCTGTCTGATAATCCTGTTCATATTCATTCAGCATTCCCGATATATCATCTACTGAAAAATTCATATCTATCTTAAATTTCGCCGCTATATTCCACGGACTGTTCATCTTATGATTTTCTTCCGGCCTGATCTTACTTTTTACATTTCTCACGTCGTATACTCCTGCAAGTATCACTGACCGAAATGTAGGCATCTGCATCCTACGCAGATAATATGCACGCAGTTGAGCCAAAAAATCAACAAACACCTGATTATTTGTAGCTGTATCAACTTCATCAATAATCAATACCAGCGGTTTTTCCGAAATTCTGCACCACTGCAACAACGTACGAAACAGCACTGATAAGGTTACATTCCTCTCTTTTCCATCCGCCATACGCGACAAACCACTTCGTATATCCTCCGGTATATCATATTCTGATATCAATACCTCGTTAGAGAAGGCAGCAACAAATTTTTCTTCATTCTCAAAATCTCCATAACTGATTGTCTGAAAATCAAGACTGATCACCTTATAATCACTTTTCAAATATTCTGCCAAAGCAGCCAGCAATGTTGTCTTTCCATACTGTCTTGCCCTGTTAATTGTAAAGTACTCTCCGGCATCTACCATTTTTTTAATCTCTGATAGACGTTCCGATAAATCTATCATATAGTGTATTTGCGGATTACAACTCCCATTTACATTAAAAAACTTTTTCAACTCTGCCACCTGCCGATCTTCACCAACACTCTACACTTTTTTATACTTACTTTTATTATGCACGATATTTCTATTATTCTCAACCATTATATCCAACAAAAATCCCGGCATCTTTCGTAATGTGGAACCCGCCTTTCGTCTTCTTCCGCACATAAGACTGGAACTCCTTGTAATGATCCAGAATGTACTGTCCCTGATTCCCATGGCACGACAAGATATAAGAAATCAATGGCTCCGGTTCCGGCACGATAAGCGAATCCTCATACCGCCTCCACTCTATCTTTTCAAAATCCTTCTTAAGAATCTCTTCTCCGTTCTCTTTTCCAAAACGCTCGTACAGATTCTTTGCTGCCAGTACGATCCGGTCATCGAACTTCTGTACCAGTTCACTCACTTCTCTCATATGATCATTGCCATATGTACTGCAGACAAATCTTCCTCCCGGCTTCAATACACGTTTTGCTTCCTTGCAGACTTTCGGAATATCCTCGCAATAAAACAACACATGATTGGCAATTACAAGATCAAATGAATCCTCATCATAAGGTATTCTTCCCGCATCAAATACACGGAATCTGAACCTGCTGTCGTCTGCACCGATCGTACGCCTTGCATCTCTTAACATTCCATCCGATATATCTGATACTACAATCTCCGTCTGTTCCGGGATCTTATCCCTGTCCACGTTCCAGAGTGTACCATCTCCACATCCCAGCTCCAGAACCTTCATTCCCGGCTTTAATTCCAGTTGTTCGAAAATCCATGGAAACCATCCTTTCGTATTCTGTGAATACAGACTGTGTAGGTTAATTCTTGCGGAAATGTTTGACGCATCCTGATACTGGTTCTTCATACTTTTCTCCATGCCGGTCAGATGAATCAGATTCAACATCTGGCTCCAGTCGATGGAATGTTCTTTCTGTATCAGATCCGACGTATCCTGAATTGCCTGCTCCACCAGCTGCATCTGTTCGATGCGGTCACGGACTAATTTCAACTGAATGTTAAGAGAATTGAGCATGAAGTGATAGTCTGCATCATCGATCGTCATATCCCGGATGTCATCCAGAGAAAAACCCAGATACTTTAAAAGTAATATCTGCTGTAGTCTGGCGAAGTCTTCATCTGTGTAGAATCTTGCACCTGCTTCTGTGACGTAAGATGGTTTTAATATATTCTGTTTGTCGTAATAGCGAATTGTCCGCAGGGTCACATGGGCCATGCGGGCAAATTCACCGGATGAGTAGTAGCCTGGTTTTTTCAACTTACTTTCCTTCCTACTTCTTTACAATTGTTCCAATTTTTCTTAACGGTTTTGTCAGCTTCCATGAAGTTGAATTTTCATAATCTTCTATGATCGCTTCCAACTCTTTTATTTTATTATCTCTGTCTGCTATGTCTTTTTCTAATACAAGTTTTTGTCTCTGAATACTTTCTTCTTTTTCTTGTACTAAGCCACGCAAATCCTCAATCGTTGCATCTTTTGCTTCTATTTCCCCCGGAATCCCGAAATTTCTCACTCTTAACTCTTTATAAAATTCAGGTAATGAAAAGCCTGATTTTTTCTGCAGAATCTCCAATATTTCCGGCTGTTCCAAAAGTTTTTCATATCGCAGCAGTCCCAGAAAATTAACATCCTTTCCTGTACACCTTAACATAAACTCAGCTTTTTCACATTCTATCTCTTCTGCCGTGTCTGCCATTTTATTAACAAATTCATTTCCAAAAAAACTTTTTAAACTCTTCATCCGACATATAATCAAACATTTTGCTCTTTACCATTGTCTGTAAATTAAATGTCGCATAAATTTTTCCTAGTGAGAAACCACTTATTTTTCCTGCGGCTTCTTCCCATCTATATCTCACGAGTCTTTCATCCATTATATAAATCGGGAATTTTATAATTAGCCGCATCCACAATTCATAATCTTCTGCTCCTACAAATGCAAGGTTATAGTGACCACCGACACATTCCAACGCTGCTTTTCTGATCACAGCAGATGCATTGCAGAGACAATTTCCGTTTTTCAAAAAGTATTTTATCCATTCTTCCTGTGAACGGTTTTTTACGTTATCAAATAATTCAAAAATGTCACTAAATTTCGTATTTGCTTCTTTCGAATCTTCATCAATGATATTTACTTTTGAAAAACACACTCCATATTCTGTATGTTCTTCCATAAATAAAACTTGTTTTTCGAGTTTTTCCGCTTCCCATACATCATCACTGTCAATCTTTGCAATGTATTCCCCTATTGCCATATCAATACCAAGATTTGAAGCATATGCAACATGGTTGTTCTTTTTACAAAATCTGGTTTTTATTCTCGAATCTTTATAGCTGTTGATAATATCCTGTGACCGATCCGTTGACGCATCATCAATAATAATCAATTCCCAATTTGTATAAGTCTGATTTATTACACTCTCTATGGCTTCTGCAATATATTTTTCTTCATTATAATTTGCCAGGATTATACTCACTTTTGGTGTCATTTTTTCTCCCCCTCTCGGTCACACTTTTTAACTCACCCATGTTGAAAAGTTCTCCATTTCTCATCCATACTTTTTATATGTTAAAATATGCTTTAATCTGAGGATCTACAATAAATTTTCCATTCCCTTTTTCAACAATGATATCTTTTCCATATTTTTTCAAAAGTTCTGTTGACAACTGCTCTGTTCTCATCATCATAAACTTATCAGTAACACCATCTACACATTGTGTCAATTCATCTCTATGAAAATAACCAACCGCTTCTACAGGCTGTCCCTGAAATGCATACCCTTTTTGTCCTTTTAAGAACCCATTATGGTATATTGTCTGATTCTTTTTATTTATCAATTGGATTCCAACCACTCCATTTTCCGGGAACTGACAGATACCGATCATTTCTCGCATCCAGTTTTTGCTGATCATTCTGATAGAAGAATCTACAAATAAAACATATTCATATCTGATTTGTTCTTCTTTTACTTCTTTTATAGATTTTACTGCTATGAACTGGCATTTCACTTTTCCGGCTGTCTTTTTTATTGATTTCATGCATTTTTTCACAGCTGTTTTATTGTTACCTACAAAGCAGACAGTAACTCCTGTTTTCTCTTTCACTTTATATGTTACATGATAAAAGCCACGATAATACAATTCCCGTACTTTTCCAGGTCTGTCAACACGTTTAAGATGTTCTTCTATCGCACGCTTTCCCGCATCATATGCATACAATTTACTTTCCGGATTCTCTGCTGTTGAACTTTGATGTACTCGCCAATGATACAATATCTTAGGAATATGATATATCCCCTCTGCCTTTTCTATGCACCGCAAGATCAAGTCATAATCCTGTGCTCCATCAAAATCATTCCGGAATCCACCTATCTCTTCTACAATCAATCTTTTTACAACAAACAGATGACAAATATAATTATTGGATCTTAACAATTCAATATTAAAATCCGTTTTAAAATGAGGTTCAAATCTTCTTGCACTGTCAGCAGTAATTTTATCTTCATCACTGTAAATAACATCTGCCTTTTCATTATCATTTACACACCGCACTACTTCAAACAGTGCATCTGGCGCAAGAAGATCATCATGATCCAGCAATGCAATATATTCTCCTGAAGCCATTGTAATTGCAGCATTGGTTATTATCCGCAATTCCTTTACTTTTTCATTTAACTTCTTTGCAATTATCCTTTTATCTGCCTGTGCATATGTCTGTATCACCTGCATTACCTGATCAGATACACTTCCATCTGCAATGCATAACTCCCAGTTTGAATATGTTTGCCGCTGTACCGACTCAATCATCTCTCTTAAAAATATTTCCGGTGTTTCATAAGTCGGAACGATTATACTTATTTTAGGATTATAAGTGAATTCATATTTTTTTTGGCTTTTCCAGTTCTGCTTCAGTAATCGTATTTTTTTTCAGCCATAAATCATAATCGAAATTTTCTGCAGAATGATTTCTGAAAAGCTTTAATAATAACATTTTCATTCCATAATAGTGATAATACCTTTTTAAGGTGTCAATCTTACTCATTTATAATCGTTCCTTTGCTTTCATTAATCTTCGTATAAAGCTACGATTTCTTTACGGATACTTTCCCAGTCTCTTGACTGTGCAGTTTTGATACCACCTTCATACAGGTGCTCCTGTAATCCTTTGTCTGTACAGATTCTTTCAATTGCGGCAATTCCTTTTTCAATCTTGCCAAGTGGATAAAGCAGGCAGTTTTCACCATCTACCAGATATTCTTTATTTCCATCATTCGGAACAACCACTGCATATCCACCTGTTGCCATCATTTCTAACGGCGGATATGAAAAACTTTCCAGGTAGCTTGTCTTTAACAGAATATCACACTGATTATATACATCAGCCACCTGATCAAACGGTACCTTATGAAGGAATTTATCTACACGATACCAGTCTTTTGGTTCTGCATTATAAGACATATACCATATCTCATACTTTTCTTTGTCGAGTTCATTTGTGATTTTGAAACTTTCGTCAACATTTTTGTACTCTACTCCGCAATCTCCCTCGATCAGAATACGGATCTTTCCGTTCATCTCACGTTTATGGTGTGGGAAGTTTGCTTTTTCAATTCCATTTGGTGCATATCTGGCAATCTGTTCATAATCGTCTCTTAACCAGTCTTCACACCACTTTGAAATGGTAAGATACTGGATTGGCACCTTCGGGATATAACTCTGATTTGCAAATACCCTGAGCGGAACTCCCGGCTCATAGAAATCCGTTTCAAAATTCTGTACCAGATAATATCTCTTTTCGATATTCTGATAATTTTCAAGAAATGCAACCGTCGTCCACATAGTCGCAACAGCTTTGTCAATTCTTCCTTCTACCAGTCTGAGATCCTGACTCATTACCGGTATCTGATGTTCTTTAAACGTACACCATTGAATTGAATTATCTACATTAAAAAGTGTGACATCCATTCCCGCATCCTGAAGCATAACAGCATGCCACAGTGCCACCATAATTCCGCCACTGATATTCAGAGAAGGCAGTATAAATGCAATATTTGGTGTCGTGTATTTTTTTATAAATTTAACCAGTGGGAATCCTGTATATACAGTTACACATTTTTTTGTACAATATCTATGCGCATTTTCTGCAATCCGGTCTCTTTCTTTCTTATCTTCTACCAGTCTGCTTAACTGTTCTACCCATTCTTCTTCTGTATCACAGAGAATTCCTGTCTCTCCTGATACGATCATTCTCTGAAATGCACCCACATTACTTGCTACCGTTGGAACTTTCACCAGTGCTGCTTCCACCCATTTATTTTCGGATTTTGCTTCGTTAAAGATGCTCTGCTCTAACGGTGCCAGATTAATATCCACTTCCGCAATCAGCGACGGTAATTTCTTCCAGTCAACAAACGGATGAGATACCACACGTGCTTTATACTTCTGTAACGCTTCCGGAAGATCCAGTTCTCCAACCACATGCAGCTGAACTTGTGGATATTTTTCCATTACTTTAGTCAGTGCCGGTAATACAAGTTCAAAATCATCGTTGTGTGTCAGGCTTCCACTAAAATATCCGATTCCCACATGATCATCTTTACGGGTTTTATTTTTTAACGCTTCTTTGGATAACGCACACATTTCTTCTGAGGCCGTATTTCGGTTAATAAATACTTCCGGTACATAATGTTCCAACTCTTCAGCAAGTCTTTCTGTCGTTGTAATTGCGGCATCACACAATTTTAATGTTCTACCCATCCGCATAACACCATCATCGTATAAAGCTCGTTCTTCTTTCGACATAGAATCAAGATATTTGATCGTATCTGTGTACTTTGTATCAACTACAAGATCATCGATATCAAATAGTACTTTTTTATTCAGCTTTTTGGCTAATTTTATAAATTCACCGATCATATCTGTATATGGACATCTGAAAAAGACAAATGTACGATAATATCTGACCTGATCTAACTGCAGATTTACATAATATACTTCACCTGTAGAAATATTATTCGCTGCCAGCTGTTCTCTCTGATGTGTCACACGGTATCTCGCCGGATGAGGTACGCTTTCGTCACAACCATTGATGAATAATACATCTTTATAGACTCTGTCTTTTGCATCTCTTCCTACCGTTCTTGCCGTATGAACGTAACTCTTTGCTTTTCTTCCGACACTGATAATTCCTTCTTCTTTTAATGTATGAAGTGTTTTCGCCGTTAACTCTCGTATATCTGCCATCGTTTCCTCCTAATAATTATAAAATACCCAGTTCTGCCAGATTTTGATTGTAAAAATTATCTTTTTTACTGATTCTGCTTTCCCATTTTGAAATAAACTTCTGAATCTCTGTATCATCAACCTCAATTGTCAATGCTTTGGAATAAGAAAATTCTGCAAAACATGTCCAGACTGTCCAAAGTCCCTGTTTTTCTCCATTCAGACAATAATCAATTATTTCGTATCCCGGAACATCCCCTTTCAATCCTCCAATATTTCTCCACGCATTCTTCGATACCATACAGCAATCTTTCCATGCTGCCGTAGTATTACGGACATGCCGTAACATTGCTTCATATCCCTGTTCTGCGCCATTAATCCCCTGACACAAGAATTTCACTTTTGCATTATCTCTGACATCCAAAGCAATACCTGCGTATGCAATCAGATTATTTTCAAAATATACTTTCGGGGATACGGCACATACATCTTGCCTCTGTGCAAACATCAGCATTTCTTCTACCCAGTCCGGATTCATTGGCAGACAATGAACATTTATCATAACTGCGTATTCTTCTTCCATACTGTCTATCTGCTTATTTACATTATCAGCAAATGTACTGTTCTCTTTATTTGCATATACGACACGAATATTTTTATATGTGGTTTTTTCCAAAATCTTTTCTTTTGCCCTGTCATATTCTGTGTTCTTTTCTGCTCCATGCAAAATAAGCAGCACACCTGCGTTGTCCGGAATTTCGTAATGTACACGATAAATAGTCCGATACGGAAGATTACTTTCAACTTTCCCCGGCTCTTTCGTTCTTTCTAACTGTTCGCTGACTGCATGTATTGCCGCATCAACTGCGTAACTTTTTGAATCCAGATTCATCGAAACTGACTGTGGATGAACTCTCCAGTAATACAGAACCTTTGGAATGTGTACAATCTTTTCTGCCTTTTCCGTCAGTCTTAAAACCATATCATGATCCTGGCTGCCGTCAAATTCCGGTCTGTATGCCTGTCCAATCTGATCTAAAAGTGATTTTTTGAATACTGTAAAATGACAAATATAATTATGGGCTCTTAATTCATCTTTTCCAAATCCAGGTTTGAAGTTAAAGTCTGATGCATCCTCGATTTTTCCAGAGAACTTTACTTCATCCGAATATAAGAAATCTGCTTTTTCCTCTTCAATTACTTTCATCATTTCATATAATGCTGACTCATGCAAGATATCATCATGATCCAAAAGACCTATGTAGTCTCCTGTTGCAAATTTCAGACATTCATTGGTATTTTCCGATATTCCTTTGTTTTCTTCTAATACCTCATAGCAGATTCTTGAATCTTTTGAAGCATATTCTCTGCATATTTCACTTACGTATTCATGCTCCTTATCACTTCCATCTGCCAGACATAACTGCCATTTTGGATAAGTCTGTTTTTGCAGCGATTCCAATAATTCTCTCAGATAATTCTCTGGTGTATTATACAGTGGTGTAATAATACTAAATGATACCGGTGCCAGAAATTTCCTGTTTTTTTTGATTTTCCCGCTCACCATCCGAAATCAGATGAAGTAAACGCACCCGGTTCCTGAATTTCTCTTCTTCTCTTTTTTTTCTGTAATGATCTCTTATTGCTCTAAGGACTGCAAATGGTCCCTGTTTTATCAACATCTTTATTACTTTCTTAATTTTCACTTTTGTACTCCACTATTTGAATAATTTATATAAGAATTTCATAAAAGCTATTACGTAAATGATAAATAACAATAATACACAAAATGTCTCTGCATCAAACCGGTTCGTAACCGCTTTCATGATCAATGTTCCGTCTGTCTCTTCATCATTGATCCAGAACTTTGTTCCTTGTTCTGTTTTTCTTTCAAAGCAGAACAATACTGCATTATCCGGAATTTCTCCTTCTGTGTCGATAGAAAAAATATATTCTTTATCTTTACAGTTTTTCACAGTATCAAATTTAAAATTATAGAATTTTCCATTTTCCAGCTCCGTCGCATTCGTTTCGCCACTTGCGACTACCTTCTGTGTCTCTGCATCTGTAAGACTATATTTGATAACCGTATCAGACGGTGTCCCTGTAATCCTGCATTTTACTCTAACACCATCCAATGTATCTTCATTACTTTTGAACTGTTCCTGTACAGTTTCATTCAGGAACGATCCTGTTGTTATATATTCACTGGTATCAACATCCCTGTCATAGATATAATTATTCTTTGCTATATGAGCATATAAGAACGAACCTGCAACAATAATGATACCCGCAATTATTATCTGAATCTTTTTCTTCATGTTCCTACCTCATCTAATAAGACTGACTATATTCTTTACAAATTTCTTCTGCATCTCCGAATCTCTTCACATGTCCATGCTCCAGCCATACGATCTTCTCACACAGACTTTCTACCTGTGCAATACTGTGTGACACAAATAAGATTGTCGTACCGTGTTCCATCATTTTCCTGATACGCTCCTCACATTTCTGCTGGAACCGGAAGTCTCCAACCGAAAGCACTTCGTCGACGATCAATATATCCGGTGTTCCTATCGTCGCAATTGCAAATGCCAGACGGGATACCATACCAGATGAAAAGTTCTTAACCGGGACATCCATAAAGTTCTCAAGTTCCGAAAAATCCACTATATTATCATAATGTTTTTCCATCTCTTCACGCCCATATCCCAGAAGGGCTCCGTTAAGGAATACATTTTCTCTTGCCGTAAGATCCATGTCAAAACCTGCTCCAAGCTCGATCAGAGGTGCAACCGTTCCGCAGACCTCTACCTTTCCTGTTGTCGGCTTCAGCACACCTGCAATAGTTTTCAGCATCGTACTCTTTCCGCTTCCGTTCAGACCAATCAGACCAAGCGACTCTCCCTTGTACACTTCAAAAGAGACATTCTTCAATGCCCAGAATTCATCAAACTTAACCTGCTTTTTCAGTCTCTTAATCACATATTCCTTAAAGCTGTCAAATTTTTCAGATGAAAGATTGAACTTCATCGAGACATCTTCAACTTTTATAATTGCCTGTTTTTCCATATTTTCACCGCTCCTATATGTTCAAAATAAATTCGTCCTGTGCTTTATAGAATACTCTGAGACCGATCACCAGAGCAAGTCCCGCTTCCACAATCGCAATAATAATTGATTTCCATCCAAAGATCGTATTATACAGCATTACATCTCTGAACATCAGCATAATATTCGTAATCGGATTCAGCTCTACGATCGGAGTCAGCCAATTCGGTAAAATTGACATTGGATAAATAACAGGAGTCAGATACATTAGCGCCGTGATAAATACAGAGTATAAATGCATAATATCTCTGAATTTAACAGCAATTGCCGAAAGGATCAGACCAATTCCCATCGAAAATGCTACCAGTAGCACCAATGGAATCGGAACTAATATTACAGTCCAGTGTAACTCTGCTCTTGTCACAACCATAACTAAAAGCAGTGCCGTAAAAGAGGCCATCAGGTTAATAAAGCTGGAAAAAATTCTTGAAATAACAAACAGGTATTTCGGTACATAAATCTTTCTGATCAAAGATGCATTTCCAAGGATTGCTCCCATTGCATTCGTTGTTGATTCAGAGAAAAAGTTAAATATTACCTGACCACTTAAAATAAACAGCGGAAAATTTTCAACATCGAATTTAAACAGATTCGAGAAAACAACAGATAATACGATCATCATCAATAATGGATTCAGGAGTGTCCATAACACTCCCAATACAGATCTACGATATTTAATTTTTATATCTCTTGCAACCAGCTCTTCCAATAGTGGCTGGAATTTCTTAAAATTCTGGATATATTGTTTCATATTCAGCTCCTTATTTTTTTCTTCATTTAGAATTACAAACACTTATTTACTAATACTATCTGCCCGATTTCTCGGAATAAAATTGCATTACTAATTGTCATAATGCATAACTGATATTTTTCCAGAGAAATCGTATTTTTTAAGTTCTTATTTTGTATGCACAAATAAACAAAAAATGAAAACGGCAAATAATACCTTGCCTGTACTCCCTGAATGATTTCTTCTGCCACCTCAGTAAACGATATATACAACGCTGTCCATATAAAGACGATTGTAACAATAAAGACAATCAGAAAAGCAATCCTCGTACTGATATCTAATGTTTTTTTCTTAGTTTGCTTATCTCCATATGTATCTGTCAGTGCTACTCCTGTTAAAAAAGCTGCACATAAAGCAGAATATTTTCCATCCCCCAGATATGCAAAAGAATTCAACGCCTTCGGTCCCATGAACGAATCCTGAAGAGTATCTATAACATTTTTTCCCAAAACAACTGCATACGCAAACGGTTGTTTTAATATATAAGACAACTGTGAAGCTCCGTTTGTATCTCCACCTCTGGCATCCGATGATTGTTCGGGTGCTGAAAGCATCGGCAATAAAAATGATGCCAATAAAGCTAAAGATACAGCAACTATAACACCTTTAAATATCCAGGCATCTTTTTGGGAATAAAATTTTTCTTTCCCGAGTATCAGACAACTTAATATCATCGGAAAATAAACCGCTTTCGGCAGACAACCTAACACCATACACAATATAAATACAACACGCCATCGATATTGAAATTTTTCTTCTTTTCTGATGAACTCTTTGACCAGAATGCACATTCCTAATATTAAAAATGCAATTACCGTAATATCATAGGTGTATACTGTGCTCTGATAAATCATAAATGGCATCATTCCCAATACACATAATAATCTTTTTGCAATTGGAACAACCCATATTGCCAAACTCATTATCAGCGAATACAGCAAAACATTCGAAAATCTACCAAGTAACCACATAATATAAAATGGCATATTAAGAATTTTTCCTATTTTCAAAAACAAGGCCTGGAATATATATCCTATACTGTTTATTTGGAACGTATAGTCGTCCGCTACTATTCCACTATAATGATTTTTCGTATTAAGGACTCTTATATAATCTAATTTTTCTTCAATCAGATTCTGTGTTATCTCTTGTAGTTTCATTAATTCATATATGCATTGCCATAATAATAATCAAGTGCTTGTGTTGCAGGTTCTTTTTCTTTTGTACAGCCAATCAGATAGGCATTTTTAAAATGTATTTGTTCATCATATCCTGTAATA
>ENA-OQDC01000833-OQDC01000833.1-human-gut-metagenome-genome-assembly--contig:-NODE-833-length-19058-cov-4.231736_pt1 | contig 19058 bp, 26 predicted proteins | sample MGYA00242770_ERZ504601 | MGnify/ENA primary metagenome ERZ504601 (study PRJEB26092, sample SAMD00036305) | human gut metagenome | host: Homo sapiens | study: EMG produced TPA metagenomics assembly of...
ACGCGGGATGCCCACCGCCACAGCAGAGGATACCGGCGTGTGGTGTTCTTCCTGCTGGGTGTCCTCCTGATCGTGGTGAGCATCTGGGGATTTGTGCTAAAGTTGAAATAGGAGGAGCAATCCCATGACCCAAGAAGAACAGATCCGACTCTATCGGCTGATGGAAAAACTCAACTGGTTTTTCCACCAAGAGATGCACTACCTGAATAGAGATATTGCGGAAAAGACCGCACGGGAGTGTTACCCGGAGATTCGGGATTTTACATACGATATTTTGTGGAATGACCTGCCCAAAGAGGTGCAGGATCAGCTTACGAATGAGAGGTGAGACCATGATCAAAGAACGCATCCCCATCTCCGGCGATCTCAAAAGCAAGGTCAAGCAGCTGATGGAGTACGCCGGATGGCAGGAAGGGCGAAAAGTGGACATTTCCATTGCGGAGAAGTATTACGCCGATCATGGCGTCCCAATGATGAAGACCACCCAGCGGTTTTACCGCAAGTATTTCGGCCTGTGCTGTGAGTGGTATCTGGAGCAGAAAAAACTGAGCTGGGCGGCTGACTTCCAATTCGCTTTGTTCCCTTACCTGGTCAACGGGATTAAAAACCATTTGGAAGAAGCCTATTTTCGGGATATGTCCGGCTGTGAACTGGCAGAGATCGAACAGGCTGCCGGTGAAAAATGCCAGCCTATCGGTCATATAGGCTACTACTACCCGGCAGAGGTCTGGATCTCCGAGTACGGGAAACTGTATGCGAAATATGAGTATCAGGACGAGATCGAGTGCTTTCCGGATGTGTTTTCCCTGATCGAACGGGAACTGCGGCAGTGCACCTTTGATTCCGCTGTCATGAAAACGGTTGAGGCACTGGATGGAAAACTATGAAACAGGACTTTACGATTTGGCGCAATCAAATATTGCAGAATCCCCAGAACATTTCACCGCTGATATTTGGTATGTCACAGGATGAGGTCATAGAAATCTTCGGTAAGCCCGATGCTGTTTCCACCATGAGAAGTGATGGGAAGCCTTTGATCCTCAAATATCATGAAATTGAACTGCATTTCGATAGCAAGGCCCCTCATGGGCTCTACTTAATTTACAGCGACGATGAGATCGAGTTGAGCATGACTGCCGAGCACGAAGAAAGGAGCAATCCCTATGAAAACATTTGACCCCAATTACAAACTGCTGGACGAGATGTATCAGGACAATTACTATCCCACTTTTCTGGTGGACAAGGTAAAAGACGAGCTTCAGAAGGTCATCGACCTGTTGGAGAGCGGCGAAACCGACACCGAAGTGGTGCAGGAAACGCTGGACGAGGCGGTCTGCGGCATCAATGATCTCCAGGAGGAGTTTGACGAGAACGACAGCGAGATCGAAACGGTGGCGCGGGAATGTATTGCGGCAACCGTGGCCTACATTCTGGAGTGGTTTGGCATCCCCATTGACACCGAGGAGGCCATCCGGGAACGGGACTGGTGAACCCTATGGCAGAAAAAGAACTGGCCCCTTTGTGATGAGTGCGGAAGCCTGTTTTTCAAAGGCTCCTCACAGATGATGGGGCTGTGCCAGAATGTGCCCATGTTCTCTATGGCTACCCGAATTGTGACCATTATTTTCAGGATGGCCGGTGTGTGAACTGCTATTGGGACGGCTCAAAGAGTGTGTACATCAAGAAACAGAATCAACAGGAGGAAACTGATATGCCTACAACTGAATGGCTGAACAAATACGAAGCAATCAAGGATAAACTGACCTGTAAAGATGACTTGGAGGCCCATTTCACAGAGAAAGTGATTGGGAACATGGGTGTGGATGTGCTGGACATTGGTGCCGTCAATTTCCCCACAGGAACGATTTTCGCCTGCGATCCGCTGGTGGAGCTGGAAGAGGCTCTGCCATTCATCCAGACCATTCCAGCCGGGACTTATCCCGTGAAGATCTGTGTGGTGCCCAGTGAGAAATACGGCGACCGCTACGCCTGCGTCAAGGTGGAGGTCAGCCAAGAAAAGCCTGTCCGCTATGAGCTGGGCATGACGGGCAAAGAGGATCTGGACGAGGAACTGGATGAGGACGAGTATTTTGGCTTTGGCGTAGACGCCGGGATGGGCTGTGTCGCGGACATCCAGACCCAGGCGGCCTTCAAGACATACTGGGCCAAGCGGCTGGAGGAGGACCCGGACATCGATCCCTACAACGACCTGTTCTGCGACTTGCTGGAGGAAAACGCCAAAGCCTACCCCCCAATATCAGGGGGACTGCGGCGACTGGCTCAACTGGACGGTGCCGGACACGGACTGCAATCTGCCCATCTTCTCCTCTGGCTGGGGTGACGGTTACTATCCCGTCTACTTCGGCTATGATGCAAAGGGCGAAGTCTGCGCCGTGTATGTGCGCTTCATCGACATTGAAGCCAGCTACCAGGAGCAGGCGTAAGGAGGAAAGCGATGGAATTACCAAAACGGGCGCGGACAGCGGATTGGGAAAATGGTGTCCTGGCCTTAGATAGAGAGAAACAATTTGAAGTTCCGGAGCTGACCGCAGAGATCATGGAGCAGCTGGCCGGTTACCTCCTGGTGGGTTTCCATGTAAAAGGCTATCCGGTGACGGATGAACTGCTTGCCCCCTTTGCCGGACATAAAAGCATAGCCAACTTCGGCGTGGAGGACAGCGCGCTCACTGACGCCTGTTTCCCCGTTTTTTCTGCCATGCCCAAGCTGCGCTATCTGCTGCTGACCGGGAATGCTGGGATCGACGGAAGCGGACTGTCCGCCCTGCAAAGCTGTAAGCTGGATCTGTTGGCTCTTGACCACACTAGGCTGGATGATGCCGGTCTGCTCCAGGCAGCCTCCATCCCCAAGCTCTCCCATATCTGGATTGACCACACTGCTGTTACTTATGATGGACTGCTGGCTGTCGCCGGCAACAACTACATCAAGCCGGTGGCCCATGTGCAATTTACCAAGGAGCAGCTGGAACACTTCTCCCAGCTTCAGCGGGAAAAGGGCAAAAGTCCGCCCAGCTGGATGAACAGGCTGCGGCGGAATGCCGCAGGGTGTTGTCTGCCTTCTTTGCCGAGATGACAGAATGGGAGCAGTACATGGAGCAGGCTGGGTTTGAAGATCCCGAGGCTGTGCCCCGCCTGCTGGCGATCTGGGAGAAGTATGTGAGCGAAAAGCCCCGTCCGGGCTATCGACCTCTGGGCCTCTCATACAGCGCCCAGGGCACCTACAACGGGGAAGAATTCCTTGACGCAGAGCAGATCACCAAAAACAAGCTCTACATCTACACCAGGGAGAAAAACACCGGCTTTGACCGCCGCTTTCTTATGAAGCGTGTGGGCGAAGGCTGGAAGATTGATGCGGTGCAGGAGCGGCTGAACGGCTGGCAGCGCACGGAATTGTGAGGCATCACATGGCTTGGGAATATGAAACCTTTGGCCCGGACGGTCAATGCAAATTGTTCGGTGTGAACATCTTTGACTACGACTGGCAAACCACCGGCAAGCGGGTAAAAATCAAAGACCCCATCTATCACCAAGACCATACCTTCGAGGTCTGGCAGGTAGAGATTGATGGGCAGATCCACCGCTTTGCTGCTGGAGAGTTCTCCAACTGCGTATGGGGGATTTTATTTAGAGAAAGACGGATGAAAGGAGTGTGTGGGCGCATGAGCCGAATCGTCGATAAACCCTACTTTACATACAGTGCATACAACGCCCTGACCTCCGGCATTCAGGTGAAATGCCCCAAGTGCCACGGCGCGGGTGTGGTGACAGCGGATGAGGATAACGCCTATTTCCGCTGTTTGAGTTGCGGCCATCAGGAGACCCGCGACCGGACGATCTACCGCTATGATGTCCATAACCAGTGCAAAAACTGCGGCAGATACTATCGGGTGGATATTGAAGATGAGGCAAAGCAGCAGTTTTCCGTTCTCCATGTGGCCTGTCCCTATTGTGGAACAACCATGTCAGGAGAAGTTCATAAAACAGCGGAGGCGTTTTCATATATTGGCGAAATCAGGGATGGACGAGAACCTTATTTCGGGTTGGAACTATGGTTTTTGACCTCCTTCCAGGGTAAGCCAGTCTGGGCACTCAACCGAGAACATCTTGCCTATTTGATCGGCTATCTCAGCGCCGACCTGCGGGAAAAGCCGCCGGGAAGAGCGAAAATGACCCAGGCTGACCATCTCCCCACCTTTATGAAAACCGCAAAGAACCGGGAGCGGATCGTGAAGCTGCTGAGGCAAATGCAGGAGAAATGAGGATGGAACAGAAAGTAATTTACAACGGCCAAATTCTTACTCTGACTCACTTTTGGGCAACGGGAGAGCCTTGCCTGTGGATCACCGACCCACAGCAGATCGAGATGCCCAAAATGGAGTTTGTGGGAGGCCACCCGGACGAATACTGCATTTTCCTGAAAAATCTGACGGAAACAGAACTGGCACAGATCACATCTCTGGACGGCGCTCCACTGGATGTGAAAGAAGAACTAAGCGACATCGAATGAGGAGAACACTATGAAAGACCTTTGCCAATACGGAAACCGGCCGGAGGACGAATGGGAAATCTTGCCCTGGATACCTGATCCGCGCCCGCCCTTCAAAATCTGGGTGAAGCCGGAGCAGATCGCGCCATTCTTTCTCATTCCCCACCACCCCTATGCGATCTCCCTTCTGCTGAAGATCAGTGACGGGTTCCGGACAGAAGAATTCTGCCGGCTGGGACTGACCGGCAGCAGCGGAGACTGGGAACGGCTGGTCCGGGGCGTGATCCGGGAGTTTGAGGAAAGCAATAGTGGTGAGGATCTGTTTCACTTTGACTCTGACGAGGATGTGTTCTGCGTGTACTCCCAATACATCGACGATTTGATGCTGCTGTCCAAAATGATCCGGGCGGCCTGTGCCGATGAAAAAACGATGCGGATGTATCTGAACATGAGCGAGGCAGCGGAAAGCATGAGAGAGTTAACTACTCAAACAGGGATAGTAGTAAAATGCAGTAAAACGGCCATTGAATTTTTCCAAAATGCTCAGTCAGTGGATTTCTTTTCTGTGCTGGAGATCCCAGAGGAATTCCAAGGTATAGCGGTTGAGTTTTATGATTTGATTATGGAAAATGATCATCTTGCGGCCTTGCTGGGCTGTCGCGGCAATTATGATATTGCAATACAGATAGATGAGGTAACCGGCACCATGACGGGGTGGCATTGGTTCAAATGAGGGAAATGGAATGATCGAGTATATCAAGCTCTTTTGGGAGGGCGCACCGGAGGGTGAACCATCGGTCATCCTCTATGAAGTGGATACCGAAAATGAGCGGTTGGCCCTCCGCTCCATTGACATCTTTGCGGATGGCCGCACCCGCAACATCCCTGCCCTTTACGACGGCGCCATCGAGATCACGCCGATCCCCACCGTGGAGGAATTGAACGCCCATGTCTGGGGTGAGGAGTTCCACGCCTGCGTCATAGAGCAGGCGGAATTTGAGGCCGCCTGGGAAAGCCACACCTATGATGGAGCGTTAAAGTAGCCAGGAGGAGACACTATGAACAAACCTATAAAAGCCAAAAATCTGCCGTTGTTCTCCATCATTGACCTGGACCAGCTGCGCCGGGAAAAACATCTGGAGGGCACAGAAGTGACAGACTTTTTCACGGCAAGGGATGGAAAAGTCTATCTTCTCATGGAACAGCCGTCCGAAACACAGGGTAAGGACTGGCTCAGCACTCCTTCCACCTATACCGCAGTGGAAATCCAGCTGGATTGGGCGGAACAGCGGGTGCTGGAAACGACGCTGTTTCCTCTTGGCCTCTTGAAGTTCCAGTTTCATTATTTGCGGCCCGCAGGTGATCACTTCCTCCTGCTGGGGGCAAGATGCGCCTATCGGGAAAACGGCCCCGACCAGAACGCCTGGATCGTCAGCCAGGACGGAGCTGTGCTGTCCCGTTTCTGCCTGGGGGATGGCATTCAAGACTGTGTGGTAAAAAAAGATGGCACCATCATTACCAGCTACTTTGACGAAGGTGTATTTGGTAATTACGGTTGGGATGAACCTCTGGGTGCTTGCGGCCTGATTGCATGGACATCGGAGGGAACTCCTCTCTGGAAGAATGAGAACTATTCCATCTATGACTGCTACGCCATCAGCCTGGACGAAGAAGAAAACCTGTGGTTTTATTATTACGATGAATTCCGGCTGGTGCGGACGAACTTCAAAGAGGACTTTGTATTTGAACTGCCAATCGAAGGAAGCGGAGCTTTTTCTGTTGCCCCGTCCGGCAATACCTTCCTGTTTCAAGGCGGATACCAGCAACGGGATAAATTCTACTTCCTTACCGCTCATGGTGATCACCTTGGGAAAAAACAGGAGGCTATTCCCACCTGTGACGGAAACAAGGTCGCTGTGGAGCAGTGCAGCCTGCTTCGCAGCCGGATGTTGTTCCTTGGAAAAGATGGTGTGCTCTATGGAGGTATTTGGGGGAGCGATGGCCAATGAAACAGTCTGATATTTATACCGAGGCTCTGACCTGTCTGCGCTCCATCCTTCTGGCAGACCATCCAGAGTTCCAAAACTGGATCGGCTGGCTGGAGCGGGACATTCAGGACTGGAACCAGCAGCGGGAGGTTGCCCACCATCTTCGGGCATACGGAGGTATGGGCTCGTTCAACGACCTGCCCAGTATGCGTGGAAATCACGACTATATTTTGCGGCTTTCTCAAGTCCGTGTGCTATGCCTTCGGCCATCTTTATGGCAAACGGGAAGGCATTTCTCCGGAGGCATTGATGGAGGAGTGCCTGCACGATGTAGAGCAGGCAGCCTATCACCCCCATAAGGCACTGAACCAAGCCATTGCCCAGCACTTGATGCAGGGCGATTTACAGGAAAACCTGGATAGGCTGTAGGAGGACTTGTTATGAACAAAAGACTATTCCGCACCCAATTCAATCAAATGGAAAACATCGAGAAGCAGGTGCTGATGGAGAGCCTGGCTGCTCGTTATGATATGACCTTTCTCGGTCTACATACCTTTGACCGCTGGGGCCAGAGCTGCACCACCGGCATCTTCGAGAAAGATGGTCGGGAGTTCGTCTTTGTCCCCGGCGATACCGTCACCCTGGGCTGGGAGCAGTTTGCCGTGGGACTGAATCAGGAGAGCCGGGAGGAACTGGACTATCTGTACCAGGAATGGGAGATGGAACCGCAGAACCCGGAGGAGATGATCCGGGAAAGCATGGCTCCTGTTCGGCAGGCGGCCATTGGCCCCATGCTGGTGGGCCGGGAGCTGGAGGAAATTAACTGGGAGCCAGTCAAAATGGACGATCCCAGGCTGACTGCCCACCCTGACTGGCTGAAGGAATTCCGTGATTTTGCCTGGAGTGACAGCAGCAGTCTTACCTTGCATCAGTCGGCCCGCATTGAGCGGACGGAAAAGGGCTTTCAGATCTGTATCTATAACCACACAGACTACGATGCGCTTCTTGCCATGCTGGAAAACAGGGGCTTCTCCCTGCCCACGGCGGACGAGTGGGCCTACCTGTGTGGCGGCGGGTGTCGGACCCTGTTTCCATGGGGAGATGGGTTAGACTACTCCATGCGTCTGCACTGGTTTGAGGACATGGATGAGGATGAGAACCGGCCCTATGACATGGAGGAACCCAACTTCTTCGGCCTGCCCATCGCCTATGATCCCTATATGCGGGAAGTGGTGCAGGCTGATAGGCTTACCACCTGCGGCGGTGACGGCGGATGCAATATCTGCGGTGGGCTGGGCCCATTTCTCGGTTTCCTACCCTGTTCGCCCCACTGTAAGCCGGAAGTGCAGGAGGACAATGAACTAAACGGAGATTATGACTTCTACCGGCCCATTATCCGGGTGGAGAACCATGATTGACAATAGAAGCTTGATACGAAATAAAGAAAGAGAGGTGCCGACATGGGAGCATGGGGCATAAAAGCATTAGAGCGCGACGAAGGGCTGGATGTACTGGACATCCTCAAAAATGAATATGTACCGGAGCATCCGGTAATGGATCTGGGTGAGATGATCGAACTGATGAAAGAGGAAGGTATGTTGGGAGAAGATCTCTCCGACATCGACTTTCTCTATGATAACACCGCTATGGCTCTGGCGGAGCTGTATTTCCAATGGAAGGATAACAGCAAGCTGGACTACGATCATGAAGAAGCTATATGGGATAAAGTCACCGGTTTCACAGCATCCAAAGAAGCCCTTGCCTTCCTGCTGCGGCAGCTCACCGACATCAAAAACGAGGTGCCGGACGAGGACGGCATCCGTGAGATTGTGGATCTTTGGAAGAACGAGGATAGCGGTGAGATCGCTCCTGCGTGGTCAGAGCATTTGGACTGGCTCATCAAGCGACTAATCTCGGAACAGGAGGCGTAACAAATGTATATCAAAAAATACTGGGGTAACTTTATCGGAGGCTCGGATGACAGCCTGAACCTTGTGGCCTTTTTAGTAGATCAGAAGAAGGAGGAAATCCCCCTCAGCGAGATCTTCACCAAGATCGGGCTGGACAAGCAGAACTGGAACTTCCACCAGACCGTGGAGTATCTGGAGTTTACACACTCCGATGGCGTGGAGATGGACTTCCACTTCGCCATTGATGTGGTCACCGATCTGGCCGCCATCCTGCTGGAGTGCAGCGTCAGTGGCAGTGTAAACCTTCAGGATCTGGACGAGTACAACACCTCCTCCCGCCGCATCCGCATCACCGCCACGCCAGAGGAGCACGACGCCATGAACAAGGCCCTCGCGGATTTTGCCCAGAACCCGATGGAATATGACCTCAGTGAGATGATGGACGACGAGGAGATCCACGAAATGGCTCGGGATGTGGAGGCGCTGCGGAAGGAACTGTACGAGGCCGCTGGCCGCAACCGGGACTACCATGTGAAAGCGGAGGATGTGAAATCTCTGCTCCCTGACTGGAAGGGTGCCGATGGCTGCATCGCCACCAACCGCATCACAGTAGAGGGCCGCAAGGTGGGCTACTGCTACAGGGAGGAGCCGGACGGCGGCTGGGACAGCGGCTGGCGCTTTACCGCCGGTGATGAGAGCGACGAGTACATGGACGACCCTAACAACGCCGGGATCTACAAGCTGAACACGATCTGCAATGACGATCCCGACATCATCCCTTTGCTGAACACCCCCGCTCCCTGCGCCTTTGAGCGGGATGAAAATGGCGTGTTCCAGCAGATCAAAGACTGGAAACCAGATGAGGACGAGGAGGACCCTGATATGGATATTTTGAAGCAGTGCCAGAAGTGGCATGAGGAGGACAAACACCAGAAAATCGTTGACGCACTGGAGGCAATCTCTGCCGAGGAGCGTACCCCGGAAATGGATATGGAGCTGGCCCGCGCCTACAACAATCTGGCGGACTCCAGCGAGCCGGAGGGAAGGAAGCTGCTTCACCAGGCACTGGAACTGATGCAGTCCCATGAGGAGGAACTGGGAGATACTTATTCCTGGAATTTCCGTATGGGGTATGCCTATTATTATCTGGATCAGGAGGGCCGCGCTCTGCGGCATTTTGAAAAAGCTCTGGAACTGCATCCCGGTGATGATCCTAAGCTCAACACCCGACAGGACATGGAGGAACTAATTGACTCGTGCAAAAAGGGTATTTCTCTGCCGCAGTTCTGGGAGTGCTTCCGGGAACGGACAGAGAACTGGTGGGAAACCTTTGCCGAGATGGAAGCAGAGCTGCGCCAGATGATGGACGAGGACAAAGATCACACCCGCGGTGCGGAGATCGTGGCCCAAATGGAGGAAACCCTGAATTTGGTTTTTGACGAGATTTCCTTCGAGATGGGCTTCAACGGCGAAAAGCATGAGCTGATCCTCACCCCGGAGGGGGATAAGGTCAAACTGTTTGAGCTGGTCTACTTCCAGAAGCACGCCACCAAGGAGATGTTGGAGCACTGGAACATCCTGGTGGGCCGTCAGCCTATCCGAAACATCGGCCTTCGCACCGACGATGGCTGGGACATCTCCGGGGAGGATGTGCAGATCTGGCTGGAGGAGCAGGGTGAAAACAGCTTCGCCATCTCCGCCTACTGTGAAAAGCTGCTGCCTATGCTCCGGGATGAGGAAGGCCGGGCCTGGTGGATGCTCACCACCCTCACCGACCAAGTGCTGGGCGAGATCCCCCCACATGAGATACATAGACAGCTTTGATGTGCTGGAGGAACCCAAGGCAGAGCCGTCCTTCCTCCTGTCCCAGCTGCCCGACAAACTGCGGGAGCAGGGCCTGGAGCTCTCCACTGATCCAAATGCCTATCTGGAGAGCTATCTTGGCTACAAAATGGAACCCAATGAAGATCCCGACGCCGATTGGCGGTTGGATACCATGGTGGGTTCCACCTGCTGTGTGCCGCTCATCAACGGCTATCTGAATGCCGACAATGACTTCATGGATGATCTCCATGCCGACGGCGCGGTGGCGGGCTTCTTCTGCTATCCCCTGGATACCCTGCGGGAGGAGGAAGGCAGTCAGAAAATTTTCGACTTCCGGGACAAACTGGAGGAAGTGCTCACCGGCGGGGATGGTTCGGAAGTGCTCACTCTCACCGGCGGGGCTACCGGCCTCTACTGTGGCTATGTGGACTTCATCGCCTGGGACATCCAAGAGGCGCTGAACATGGCGAAAGAGTTCTTTGAAGGCACGGACATCCCATGGGCCATCTTCCACACCTTCCGCCGTGAAGCCGGTTCTGTACCCCTAAAGCAACAAGATGATGGGACAGAAACTGAGAATCAGGATGACGAGTTGGACGAAACGCTGACGGGCATGGACTATATTCCTTACACCCAACAGAACGCCGAAGCATTCTTCGCTCAGCTGGAGCAGTGGAACGACGAAGACGAGTACACCCGCTGTATCCAGGCACTGAATGCCATCCCGGAGGACTGGAGGAACTACCGCACCGCCTACGCCCTGGCCCGTGCACTGGAGAACTACGCCATCATCGGGGACCATGACGAAGGTACTTTGAAATCCAAGGGAGACAAAGCCCTCCTGAGGGCCATTGAGGTGTTGGAGTCCGTCCGGGAGGAAGGCCAGGACAAGGCGGAGTGGAATATGCGGATGGCCTACGGCTATCAGTATCTCTATGGCCAGGAGGCAAAGGCCATTCCCTACGCCCAGCGTTGGGCAGAACTGGACCCGGAAGACGAGGACGCTCCGGCGGTGATTCGGGAGTGTAAGGCGGAGATCCGGAAACGCCAGCGCGGCCGGAAGAAGGCCCAAAATTTCGTGCCTGGTAATACCCCTTTTGAGGGCTTCGACCTCACCAACTTCTGGGATGATAATTGGTATGCACTGAAAGAATATGTCAGTGATCCGCCTTCCGATGAGCTGATTGCCAGCGTGGAGGAGGAACTGGGCTATAAGCTGCCCGCCGCCTATATCTGGCTGATGAAGCAGCACAACGGCGGCATTCCGGTGAATACCTGCTATCCCTGCGATGAGCCGACCTGTTGGGCAGAAGACCATGTGGCCATCACCGGCATTTTCGGCATCGGGCGAGAAAAGAGCTGCTCTCTCTGCGGAGAGCTGGGCAGCCAGTTTATGATCGATGAGTGGGAGTATCCTGCCATCGGTGTGGCCATCTGCGACTGTCCCAGCGCCGGACACGATATGATTTTCCTGGACTACCGTGCCTGCGGCCCCCAGGGAGAGCCTGCGGTGGTCCATGTGGATCAGGAAAATGACTATAAAATCACCCATCTGGCAGACAGCTTTGAGGAGTTCATCTGTGGACTGGAACATGAATCCCTCTATGATCCGGATGAAGATGTAGAGGATCTTGAGGATGACGCCGACGAGGAGAAAACTGACCGTAAGGGCTCCTTTGCCGGGTCTGTGCTCCTCTCCAAAGCGGAATGGGACAAGGAGCAGTTGATCCGGGATCTACGGGAAGAATGGGGCATCGTAGATGAGGAGCCGGATGAGGGCGACGAAGATGATGAGAACAGCGATGACGCTGTGGTAATGCGGGTCGGCAATATGATGCTGATCGTGACACTATTCCACGGTCACATCCCGGACAATGAAGCAGAGATCAACGCCGAAAACAACTATATGTGGCCAGAGGCCGTAGAGGTGGCCAAAGCGCACAAGGCCCATATCATGGTGGCTGTGTTGGGCGAGGAGGAAAAACTGCTGGAACGGGGTAAGCTGTTCACTAAGGCGATGGCAGTGTGCTGCAAGCAGAAATATGCCACCGGTGTCTACACCAGCGGCGTGGTATTTGAGCCTCGTTTCTATGAGGGCCTTGCCGATATGCTCAAAGAGGACGAACTGCCCATCTTCAACTGGGTTTGGTTCGGCCTGTACCGGAGCGAGGGGGGCCTAAACGGCTACACCTACGGCATGGATGTGTTTGGCAAGGAGGAAATGGAGGTGTTGAACACCGACGCTGAGCCGGAGGAACTGCGGGACTTTTTGGCCAGCCTTGCCTCCTATGTGCTGGCGTGTGATGTGACACTGCAAGACGGCGAGACCATCGGTTTTTCTGCGGACGATAAGCACACCATCACCCGCAGCCCCGGCGTCTCCCTGCCGGAGGAACAGATGACCCTGAAGATCGGTTACGAGCCTATAAAGGGAGATCCGGAGGATGACAGCTGCGACCACTCAGACAATGATGACACGCAGGATGAGGAAGAATTCAGTAATCCCGAAGTCTACACCGAGGAGGAGATGGAAGCCGTCGAGGGGCACATTGAGCAGTATTTCGGCAAGTTCGAGAATGTGTTCCATGAGCTGGTTTCTCCCGACATCCATGTGGACATCTGCGTGGTGCCGCCCTCTGAGGAGCGGGACTACTGCACCCTGGTCACCATGGGCATGGGCGCTCACCGGATGAATGTGCCGGAGGAACTGGCGGAATATAAGCTGGAGCGGGCGGAGCTGGCCATTGCCCTGCCTGCGGACTGGAAGCTGGATCAGGAGTCCATGAAAGACGAAAAGTGGTACTGGCCCATCCGCCTGCTGAAATCCTTGGCCCGCCTTCCCATTGCCAGCGATACCTGGCTGGGCTTCGGCCATACCATGGACAATGAGGAGGATTTTGCAAAGGACACAAAGCTGTGCGCCGCCATTCTGACTGGTCCCCAGGATACCGAAGATGGCAGCGAGGTCTGCACTCTGCCGGGCGGCGAGGAGGTCAACTTCTATCAGGTGATTCCTCTCTACCGGGATGAATTGGAATATAAGCTGGCCCATGACGCGGACGCCTGCTGGGCAAAATGAACGGCATCAGCTTTGTGGTGGAGCCTGATCGTCAGGATGCTATCACCCGTGGCACCCTTTCCAATGATGATTTTGACGGTGAGATGGACGATGCTTCCTATCATATCGAGAGCATTGAGGAGAAGGAACTGCCTATTGACCCCATCAATGCTTATAACCACATGGCCATCTACCTGCGCTGGTGTATGGAGAACGACCTGATGGGCGAGGACTTCTTGAAAGAATACAGCGAAGTGACCAAACAGGTCAAAGCTGATCCTGCCAATGTGGATCTGAGGGAGTTTATCCGGGATGAGCTGGACGGCTGTCTGTTCTCTGTGCTGTTCAATCAGCAAGGCCGTGCCTTTGCAGGCTATTACTACGGAGAGGGCGACAGCCCCTACTATCCTGCCGACATTGATGACTATGCCCTGAAATATTTTGGTCCGTCCCGATACCACTCCAATGAATTTCAACAGGAGGCATACTTATTCATCCCATTTGATGAGAAATACTATCAGACCATGGCTCAAGTGATTGAGGAACGCTTTGAAAACTGGCAGGGACAGGACTTCGACGAGGACACGCTGGAGCCTTCCGAGGTTGCTCAGGCCATCATGGAGTATCTGGACTGCGAGTGTACCTATTTCCCATCCATGGCAGATGATGACCCCATCATGTCGGCATACAGCTACGCCCAGCGGCTGGGGGTACGGGAGGGCTTTGTTCCCGTACTTATCCAGGCGGATGATGAAACGCTGTTGGAATGTCTGGTAATGAACGCCGACCCGGAGCATGATGCGGACTGCTATGAATTTGACCTCAAAACGGTAGAGGAGTACCGGAAGAAGATGCTCTCCGCTCCCATCAAGGACGGAAAGGCGGTTTTGGAGGAATTGACCGGCCAGCGCAAGGAAGAAGCCGAGGACGATGATCTGGACTGGGAGGAGGAAGTCCTGGGCGAGATGGAGGGCGGAGAACCCAACGACCGCTTCGCAAACTATTGGAACGATGATACCGGAATGACATATCCGCTCATTCTGGCTAAAATTCCGGTAAAGGACCCCTGGGAGATCTTCGCCTACCTGCCCTTTGGAAATTGGAATGAGTGTCCCGACACACCGGACCTGATGGCAGTGGCGAAATACTGGTTCGAGCAACATGGTGCCATCCCTGCCGCCATGAGCCACGATGAATTGGAGTTTGAACTTCCAACTCCGATCTCCAAGGAAAGAGCTATGGAGGTGGCTGTGGAGCAATATGGTTTCTGCCCAGATCTGGATCAGAATGAGGATGGAAGCATTGGCTCCTTGGCAGATGTCCTGTGGCAGTCCACCGTCTGGTATTTCTGGTGGGATTGATGGGAGGTGCGACCAATGACAGAATATCAGAAAACCTATATCGAACTAAAAAAACAGTTTGTTGCGACCAATGAAGGTCCGGACAGTGTCCGCGCTCTATATACCTTCAAGGAAGAACTTGAGCAGAGTGAGGATCAGCAGGCCAAAGAAGTGCTGGTGGATGTATATGACCTGCTGGACTTTAAGAAGGACGCCTACGAGCTGCTTTGCCAAATTGGAAATCGTTCCGATAAAAAGACCCTCAAGCGGCTGGGCACGCTGAAGGACTATGCGGAAAACTGGGGCAATCATTATGCCCTCCCCAAGCCCAAAACGCCGGAGGAAAAGCAGAAAGAAAAGGAACGGCAGGCCCAGCTGGGCCTGCCCGCCTTCCGGTATCACCCAAACCCTCTGGAAACTGGGGCTTTTGAGGAATCCGCAGACGGCGTTGTCTGCGACTGCTGTGGCAAGACGACCCATATTTTCTATACCAATCCGTTCTTTTCCGTGGAGGATATTGCATATCTGTGCCCGGCGTGTATCGCCAGCGGCGAGGCGGCCCGGAAATATGACGGCAGCTTTCAAGATGATTTCTCTGTGGACGATGGCGTAGACGATCCGGAGAAGCTGGACGAGCTGATCCACCGTACTCCCGGCTACTCCGGCTGGCAGCAGGAATACTGGCGGGCCCACTGTGGCGATTACTGCGCCTTTTGGGGCTATGTGGGCGCCAGAGAACTGCGGGCACTGGGTGTGCTGGAGGAGGTGCTGGACGACCCCATGTGGGACGAGGAGCAGAAGGGAATGATCCGGGAATCCGTCAATGGCGGGCATCTGCAATGCTATCTGTTCCAGTGCCTCCACTGCGGAAAACACCTGGTCTGGATGGATTTTGATTGAGGTGGCAACATGGAGAAGAAGGATTTTCCCAAGGGAACCAAGCCCCGTGAGATCTTCGTCTATACCTGTGAGCGGATCGCGGAGCCTTTGAACCCGCTGGGCTACAAATACCGCAAGAGCAAAAATGACATCTACAAAAAAGACGGCATCTTTGTGTTCTCCTTTTACTTTTCCCCCTCCATCCGCTTTGGCTCCACCACTTTTACTGCCTTCTTCGATGTGAGTTCCCCGGTGATTGCCCAGTGGCGCAGTGAGCAGGAAGGGACGGAGGAAACCTATGATGGTATCGTGGGTACCTCCATCGCCCGGCTGACCCACCGGTATGATGACTTCCCCCGCTATGAGGTATCTACTCTGCTGGAGCGGGAACGCTCTATCCAGGAAATTTCCGGGCAGATCCAGGACTATGCACTACCATTCTTTGCCCGGTTTTCCAATCTGCCCAAGCTGCTGGACGATGTGGAACAGGAGGGGTTCTTCCCCCATCGGAAGGGGTTCGATGTCCCTAAGCGGAATCGGGAGTTCATCGAATGCTTCCGGGAGTATCTCCAAAAGCAGTAGGAATCAGCAGAAAGGAAACAACACCTATGTCAAACAGTAGAGTATCCACTTGGAGTGGAATCCGGAACAAATTGGAGAATGACTACCTGTGCCCGGCACTCCGGGGCCACATCCAGTATTTTGCCACCAGTTACAGCAAAAGCGCCGACCATGAGGGCCGGGCCGCCATTCGTGTGGACGGCGTGGAAGTGCTGCGGAGCAACTACTACACCTATTTTGAAAATGTGTGGACGAAATTTCATCACTTGCGCTCCACCACGCTGAAAGATCACGACTCCGCAAAAGAGGCCATCAATCAGGCTCATGCCTATGCGCTGGAGCAGGGCACCTTTGACCAAAAGGTGTTCTATGAGGCGTTTGGGATCTTTGACAACCAGAGCATCGAGAAAAGCCTTGTCAGCGAGAATCCCCTTGTCCGTATCTTTGCCCTTCTGGATCGCAGGCTTGGCAAGCGCCGCCTGCTGGCTTTGGAGGACTCCATGGAGCAGGAACTGGACTGGGTGCGGGCTTTCTATGTGATCCGGTTGCAGGCCGAAGGGCTGATGGAAGCGAATAACATTTAGGAGGAACCACCATGTCACAGATCGCGTCCTTTTATCTGATAAAAAATAACCAGCGGCAGGAGTTGTCCGACGGTGACTGCTCCGGCGCGGTCTATATGGCCATCTGGGACTGGTGTGAGAGCGAACTGGATCTGGATGTCCGTTTTCCTGCTCCCCAGACGGAAGACACCCTGGACTGCGCTCTGCTGGAGGGAGAGCTGGCGTCTCAACTGCTGGCAGCTCTGCGGGAGCAGGATCTCCCGGAGCTGGCCGCTGAAATTGCCCCGGACTGGGATCTGCCCACCGAGGCGGTGCAAAGCGGGCTTAATACGCTGCGCTCCCATCTGGAACTGGTGCAGGGCGATGCTGCTCTGCTGTATGAAATGACATGAGAACGGAGGGATACCATGCTGGCAAAGCGGTTTGAACACATTTTACATGATCTGGGCATGGCTGGGCTGGAACACCCTCTGTTCTACCATGCACCGGTGGGCATTCGTTTTAAGATCGGCGGGGAGGAACCAATCTATCTGGATAGGCGTGCGGCGAAGCTGAAAACCAACCCCGCTTATGTTCAGGGGGCGCTGGACCGAGCCGCCGCGATCTATCGGGCACTTCCGGCGGTGCCGGACCTTCTGCGGATCGACGGGTATCCCGATGAAGAACCCGCCGAGTCCCTGCTGACCGTTATCCGGCAGCGAGTGGGCCTCCCAGTTCCCGATGAACAACTTTCGGCCACAGAGCAGGATGAAGATGGGGATACCCATGCACAAGTGCAGTTTTACTGGGATCTCAGCAAGATCAGCTTTCAACCAGAGCTGCTTCTTCGGGAAATCATTCTGGGGGACATCGGCGGCTGGAACGGCTTTGTGTCCAGCGTCTATCTGGCTGGGCCGGGGCCGTTCCTCTACCATTTGTACGATGACCGTGGGCTGGATGTGCTGGGCGGCTCACAGAAGCTGCTATTGCCTCTCTATCATCAATTTCATGACTGGATTTTGGAATACGATCTGGAGAAGATTGACCAGATGTTCGCTCCAGCAAAAGAATGACTGCATAACAGAAAAGGAGACATTGCTATGGGACTTGATATTTACGCCGGGCCGCTGACCCGGTACTATTCTCACAACTGGAAAACTGTTGTTCAGCAGTGGGCGGAGGAAAACGGATACACCTTTAACCGGATCACCCCGGATGGAGAACCCGCCGACAACGAGGAGGAGCTGTCCCCGGCTGAGATCCAGGCGGCAGTGGAGGACTGGCGGGATCAGATCTTAGCCGCCATTTCCCAGCCGAACCAGCCGCACTACACTCCATGGCCGGAGGACAACGAGCGGCCCTATTACACCGATAAGCCGGATTGGGATGCCTTTGGCGCTATGCTGCTGGTGGCCGCCTGTCATACATACGAGGAACCGGTGCCTCTCACCGTGGAGAAGGACTGGGACTTCGGGGAGCATCCCCTGATTGCCCGCCTTGCATCGGACGAGGAGCGGGTGTGGTCCCTGCTTCGGGGCGCGACTTGGTGGCTTCCCCTCACCGACAGCTTTCTATTCCAAGGCCCTCTGCCCACCGATGATCAGACGATGATCGCCACCTTGGGCGGACTGCGGAAGGAGCTGGAAAAGCTGAACCAGCTGGCATGGCAGGCCGATGAGGACACTATCCTTGGTTGGGCAGACACGGAGGGATACCCGGTAGACGGAACCGTAGACTCAGATGGACAGTACAGCAAGGCAGACAGTCCCGGAACACACCCAGTATGACACCCAATCCTTGGCCAAAGTTTGCCTTCTCCGTGTTCTGGCGGGCCATGCGGTTTGCCGAGGAGCAGCAGGTGCCTATCCTGCTTGACTATTAAAGAGAATTCGTCAGGGGATGGAGACCGTGGAACAAAAAGCGGCCGGCAGATATAATTCAGGAACTTCTGGACTACCTGTGGAACGGCCTGGGCCTGGAGGAAAAGGGCTGGAAGCGTCTGAAAAAGGGCGACTTCAAAAAGAAAATGAAAAACGGGCTGACCTATCAGATCTGGTTTGACCGGAGCCGCTACAACTACATAGACTACGAAATCGGCCATGGGAATGTGGAGGTGGGCTTCACAGGCATTGACGATGATATCCACGTCGGAGCGGTTCATCAGGTCTTTCAGGATGCCAAACTGCTTTTTGGTACCAGCAGACACCAGATTTTCATTATCTATCTTTTTGTATTAAGGTCTACAGCAATCTAATCCCACGTTAAAACGAGAAAATGCTTAATTGTTCTCCTCAAAGTTCTCTACCTGTTCCATGACCTTTTTGAGAACTTCGGGGCTGTACTGCGGGGGATATCACGCTTTTCAAAGAACGAGCCGGAGTTGGCGCGCAGCGGCGCAGATAATCCCGGCATGTTAAAACAAAATCTAATCAAGGTTGAGAGCTTTTTCTTC
>ENA-OQDC01000834-OQDC01000834.1-human-gut-metagenome-genome-assembly--contig:-NODE-834-length-19053-cov-3.214256_pt1 | contig 19053 bp, 15 predicted proteins | sample MGYA00242770_ERZ504601 | MGnify/ENA primary metagenome ERZ504601 (study PRJEB26092, sample SAMD00036305) | human gut metagenome | host: Homo sapiens | study: EMG produced TPA metagenomics assembly of...
TTTACCCTTGCTTGTTTCAGGCCCCCGGAGACGCTTGGGAGAAGCCCTGCGGCAAAGGGGCGCTGTGCTGCGCAGCTGTGCGAACTACCCCGGGCTTGGCCCTGGCTGGTACCGCACTGCCGTGCGCACCGGGCCTGAAAACGAACAGCTTTTGAAACTTCTTGCGGAGGTGCTGGAATGAGCAAGGCAAAGTGCATCATGGTGCAGGGCACCATGAGCGGTGCGGGCAAAAGCCTGCTGTGCGCCGCCCTCTGCCGCATTTTTGCGCAGGACGGTTACCGCGTGGCTCCCTTCAAGAGCCAGAACATGGCGCTGAACAGCTTTGTCACCCGGGATGGGCTGGAAATGGGCCGGGCACAGGTGGTGCAGGCGCAGGCCGCAGGCATCGAGCCGGATGTGCGGATGAACCCCATCCTGCTCAAGCCCAGCAGTGACGTGGGCAGTCAGGTCATCGTGAACGGTGAGGTGCGGGGCCAGATGTCCGCCGCCGCCTACTTCAAAATGAAAAGAGCACTCATCCCGGAGATCCTCTCGGCCTACAACAGTCTGGCCGAAACCGTGGACATCATCGTCATTGAGGGGGCCGGAAGCCCGGCGGAGATCAACCTGAAGGCAGATGATATCGTCAACATGGGCCTTGCCCGGCTGGTGGATGCCCCTGTTCTGCTGGCGGGAGACAGTCGACCGGGGCGGTGTGTTTGCCCAGCTGTACGGCACGGTGGCGCTGCTGGAGCCAGAGGAGCGCGCCCGCATCAAGGGGCTGCTCATCAATAAATTCCGCGGCGATGTGGAGATCCTGCGCCCCGGCCTTGCGATGCTGGAAGAAAAAACGCAGCTGCCGGTGCTGGGGGTCGTGCCCTACCTGAAGGTGGACATTGAGGACGAGGATTCCCTTTCCACCCGGCTGGATGCGGGCAAAACGGTCCACCCGCTGGATGCGGCCATCCTCCGCCTGCCGCACATCTCCAACTTTACCGATTTCATGCCGCTGGAGCAGCACCCGCTGCTGGGGGTGCGGTATGCGCAGAATACCCGCCAGCTGGGCACACCGGATCTCATCATCCTGCCCGGCACCAAGAACACGGTGGATGACCTGCTCTGGCTGCGGCAGTCCGGGCTGGAAGCAGCCCTGTTGAAGCTGGCGGCCGGCGGCACGCCGGTGCTGGGGGTCTGCGGCGGGTATCAGATGCTGGGTGAGACGCTGGCCGACCCTGAGGGCACGGAGAGCGGTACGGCGCAGACCGTGCGGGGGCTGGGGTTACTGCCCACCCGCACAGTCTTTACCGGCCAGAAGCACCGCACCCAGGACACTGCCGCCGTGACCGCCGCCCCCTTTGCGGGCGCGGCCCTGACCGGATACCAGATCCACACCGGCCGCACCGAGGTGCAGGGTGTGCCCTTCTGCACACTGGCAGACGGCACACCCGAGGGCTGCGTGCAGGACAATGTGTTCGGTACCTACCTGCACGGCCTGTTTGATACCGGTGAACTCACCGAGAAGCTGGTGGCTCTGCTCTGCCGGCGCAAGGGCATTGCGCCGGACAGCGCGGCCCTCATCCCGATGGAGCAATACCGCCAGCAGCAGTTTGATCTGCTGGCCGATGGCGTGCGCGGCGCGCTGGATCTGGATGCCGTTTACGCGGCCATGGGGTTGGAGAACCCGCGGAGGAATGCACAATGATCCCACAACATCATCTGCCCGCCGACATTGAGCGGACAAGCCTTTCCATCATCACGGCAGAGCTGGAAGCGTTGGGACTGACCCCGCCGCCCGAGACTGCCGCGGTAGTCAAGCGGGTCATCCATACCACCGCCGACTTTGACTATGCGAAAAATCTGCGCTTTACGCCGGGGGCTGTGGCAGCAGGTGTGGCCGCCCTGCGGGCCGGGACTCCCATCATCACCGACACCAACATGGCGCTTTCGGGCATTTCCAAGCCTGCCCTTGCCCGGCTGGGCGGCAGTGCCCTCTGCTATATGGCGGACCCCGAGGTGGCGCGGATCGCAGCCGAGACCGGAACCACCCGGGCAGTGGCTTCCATGCACCGCGCGGCGCAGGAGCACCCCGGGGCAATTCTTGCGGTGGGCAATGCCCCCACCGCCCTGCTGACCATTGCGGAAGAGATCGAGGCCGGGCTGCGGCCTGCCCTGGTCATCGCCGTGCCGGTGGGGTTTGTGAATGTGGTGGAAAGCAAGGAGACGCTGTTTGCCGCCTGTGCCGCCCACGGCGTGCCTGCCATCGCGGCCATGGGCCGCAAGGGCGGCAGTACTGTGGCCGCCGCAGTCTGCAACGCCCTGGTCTACTCTGCCGCCGAGATGCTGGACCCAGCGGCAAGAGGGTGGAAATAGGGTGGAACCGGTACAAACGCCCCTTTTTACGCTTTTGCTTGACTTTTTGGCAGAAACAAGGTATCGTTTATCTGTATGACGATTGATATATGAGTTGAAGCTTTGCGTGAAAAAGGAAGCATTATGGCACAGACGATTTTAGAAGAAAAGAAGAAATCACGGCTGATGACAGAGGGCAGCATCTGGAAGAGCATCCTGCTCTTCTCGGTGCCGCTGATCCTGGGCAACATGCTGCAGCAGCTGTACAACACCGCCGATTCCATCATCGTGGGCAACTTTGTGGGCAGCAACGCGCTGGCAGCGGTCGGCTCCAGCGGCTCGCCCATCTTCCTGCTCATCGGGTTCAGCCAGGGCATCGCCGTGGGTGCCGGTGTCGTGGTGTCCCAGTTTCTGGGAGCCAAGGACAGGGAGGGCGCGCACACTGCGGTGCACACCTCGCTGGCCCTTTCGGCCATTCTGGGTGCGATCCTGACCGTGTGCGGCATTGCCGTCAGCCGGGCCCTGCTCACCGCCATGAACACCCCCGCAGAGGTGCTGGAGGATGCGGTGCTCTATATACGGCTCTATTTTGGCGGCGTGCTGTTCAGCGTGGTGTATAACATGGCGGCCGGTATGCCTCGAACGCCGCCGGCAACTCCAAGCGGAGCCTGCTCTACCTCGGGCGTTGCCTCCATCACCAACATCGTCCTCGACCTTGTTCTGATCGCCGGATGCAAGATGGGCGTGGCCGGTGCGGCCATTGCCACCGATATCAGCCAGCTGGTGTCCTGTGTGCTCTCCCTGCGCTTTCTGATGCGGGTGGAGGACGATTACCGCGTGACGGCAAAGGAAGTGCGCGTGCACAAAAAGATGGCGGTCCGCATCATCAAGGTGGGCCTGCCCACCGGCATCCAGAATATGGTCATCTCCCTTTCCAATGTGCTGGTGCAGGTCAGCGTCAACGGCTATGGTGCCGCTGCCATGGCAGGCTTTGCCGCCTATATGAAGGTGGATGGCTTCAACATTCTGCCTGTGCTGAGCTTCGGCATGGCGGCCACCACCTTTGTGGGCCAGAACTTGGTGCGGGCAAGGATCGACCGTGTCAAAAAGGGCACCTTTGTCACCCTGGGGATGTGCATCGTTTACACCATCCTGACCGGTATCCTGCTGCTCGCCTTCCAGGACCCCATCATGCACCTGTTCACCGGCGATGAAACGGTCGTTGCCTACGGCAAGATCTGTATGCTCTATTTCTGCCCCTTCTACTGGATGCTGGGCATCCTGCAGGGCCTTGCCGGTACGGTGCGCGGCACCGGCAAGAGTGTGCCGCCCATGGTGGTGCTGCTGATCTCCCTGTGCCTGTTCCGCATCGTCTGGATCCAGTTTGCCCTGCCCCTGTTTGCAGGCATTGAGGGTGTGCTGCTGGTCTACCCGGTGTCCTGGGCTGTGGGTGCGGTGTTGATGGTGCTCTACGCCTGGAAGGGCAAATGGATGCAGCTGCCGGAAGCAATTTCGTAAATCAAGCGCACCCGATCCCCCGGTGGAAGTGCATTTTATACAAATAAAATACGAATGCAATGCAAATAAATTCGGATCGGGGGGGGGCTGAAAAAAATCTGCGAAAATCAGTTGATTTCTGCCGAAAAATGCCGTATACTGAATTATAGTTTCAAATCGAACGACAAACTTCGACAAAAGGGGCTGATGAGATGGAGTGCACGCAGGCAGAGGCCTTTGAACAGTATATTCGGGATCTGCGCGTTGTGCGCTCGATCTCCCGGCCCAGCTTTCCGGATGGCAAAGCTCCCGCTGCCGTGCTGGAAGAGATCCAGACCAACGCGCTGAGATGCAATGCCCTGATGCGGCAGAATGAGGCACTGCTGGCGCAGTTTGTCTATGACCGCGACCCTGCGGCTCTGACAGACGGAGATATCCGGGAGCTGAGTGCCTTTGCGGGCAGGCTGTTCAACTATGCGAACAGTGAGGATATGGGCGTGGCGTTCAAGGTGCATCAGCTGCTGCTGGCAGCGGCCCGCAGCCGGGAAGACGTGCCCATGATCGTCAGGGAGCTGTACTACACGGGCATCACCCTGCATTATATGAACGTCCGGGATGAGGGAACTGGCATCAACCTGTTGGGCGATGCGATCCAGGTCTATTTTACGGAAGCTGCTGAATCCATGTCACGGTATGAACAGCTGGACAGGAATACCCGGCAGTATCTCATCCGCTGTGTGGGCAACACCCGGCTGGGGATGTCCCGCGGCACCCATGCGGAAAGCTGCCGGTATCTGGAGCGGTTCCGCCGCGCAATGGACATCATCCAGTCTGCGCATTACCATGCACTGGACCCGGAGTTCCCCTGGGAAAGCTACATCTATTCCATGCACATGGATCGCATGACCCTGCTGACCCACCTGCGGCAGGAGGAGGATCCCGAGGTGGCGCGGCAGGTGCTGGAATCGGCGGAATACATCTGGACGCACAAGAAGAAACACAAGGGCCCGGATGCACGCCTGCAGAACTGGCGGGTGCCCTATTTTTATGCCGCTGCCCGCTACCATGCCGGGGTGGGCAGCCTGGAAGACGTGGTCAAGATCCTTCTGGAATCGGCGGGAAGCGTGGCGCAGGATGATTATTCTGCCGAGGCCATCAACCGGAAGCTGGTTCTGGCGGCCTATCTTTCGGTCTATGCAGAACGTCTGGACGAGGCGGGAGCACAGAGGTATCGTGCAACCGTGGAGCAGGTACGCCGTTCTGCGTATCAGTATCTGGAACAGATGCCGGCCAGCCAGTATCCCCGTGTGGTAAGCTCTGCCGCCTGGGAGTTGAGCAAGATCAGTTCCAGCTCAGATGAAACGGCGAACCGCCGGATGCTGGGCAGTATCCTGGCCGGGCACAAGCCGACCTATGTCCACTCGCTGATGGTGGCAGAGCTGACCCGTGCCCTGCTGCATCGGCAGATCGAGACAAGACCCGAAACACTGGTTGGTCTGCTGGGCTGCAGGAGCGCGGCCGAAGTGCAGGCCCGGCGGGAGGAGCTCTGCCAGACGGCCTATGAGTGCGGCCTGTACCACGACCTTGGCAAGTGCGCCGTTCTGATGTACATCGACAACAACGCCCGCCGCCTGCTGGATGAGGAGTTTTTCTGCATCCAGAGCCACCCAAGGACCGGCGCTGCCATTCTGAATAGAATGGGCTGCGGAAGAACGCTGGCCCCGGCGGCACTCTATCACCACTGCTATTACAACGGCAAGGGCGGATATCCCAATGATGTACCCTCCTGCCCGGAGGAGATCAAGGGGATCGTGGATGCGCTGAGCGTGGCAGACTCGCTGGATGCCGCCACCGATAATATCGGTCGGTGCTACAACCTTGCCAAGCCCTTCCGCGCTCTGCTGGAAGAGCTGCGGGCCCAGAGCGGCACCCGCTATGCGCCCAATGTGGTCGCCCTGTTCGAGGATGAGCGTTTCTGCCAGCTGCTGGCAGAGAACACAGATGCCGAGCGCAAAAGGGTGTATCTGCAGGTGTATCACGCCGGAAGTGAAGAAAAATTAAACGACCCTCTCTATCATTGCTTCGCAGTGCCACCTCCCCAAAAAGGGAGCGGGCATACGTCAGCGTGATAGAGAGGGTCATTCTTTTTTGTTTGAGTCAGGATGAAGCTTTCCCAGTCTGCCCTGCCGGTGCAGTTCAGCCGGGGTACTTAGCCACTTCCAGCAGTTCCTCCGCCCGGCGGACCTGTTCCGCCGTGGGGGGGAACAGCATCGGGCAGGGGATAGGAGATGCCCAGCTTCTGCCACTTGAACAGCCCCAGCGTGTGGTAGGGGAGAACCTCCACCCGCTGCACCGTTTTCAGGCTGCGGATGAAATCTGCGGTCCTGCGCAGGCCCTCCTCGTCATCGGTGAGGCCGGGCACCAGCACATGCCGGATCCAGAGCGGAACGCCCAGATCGGAGATATGCCGTGCCATGGCTAAGATGTTGGCATTGTCCCGGCCGGTAAGCTGACGGTGCTTCTCCGGGTCGATCTCCTTGAGATCCAGGATCACCAGACTGGTGGAAGCCATCAGGGTATCGAAGGCGGCCAGGTAGGCGGGGTCATCGGGCTGGAACGGCTGACCGGCCGTGTCCAGCGCGGTGTGCACCCCCTTGGCGCGCGCCAGTTGGAAGAATTTTGTCAAAAAGTCCATCTGCCGCAGCGGCTCGCCGCCGCTGACGGTGATGCCGCCCTTCTTGCCCCAGTAATTGCGGTAGCGCCAGACGTGCTGGAACAGCTTCTCCGGAGACCATTCCGTGCCGCCCTCAGCGCTCCACGTTTCGGGGTTGTGGCAGTATTTGCAGCGCAGGGCACAGCCCTGCAGAAAGACAACGAACCTGACACCCGGCCCATCCACTGAGCCGAAGCTTTCCAGCGAGTGGACGAGACCGACAGGGTCACAGTGCGGCATGGCAGGTACGGGAGATCACGTCCATCTGCTGCTCGCGGGTCAGGTCGATGAACTTGACCGCATAGCCGGAGACGCGGATGGTGAAGTTGGCGTATTCTTCCTTTTCGGGGTGCTCCATGGCATCCAGCAGCTTCTCCTTGCCGAACACGTTCACGTTCAGGTGGTGTGCACCCTGATCGAAGTAGCCGTCCATGACCTGCACCAGGTTCTCCTTGCGCTCCTCCTCGCTGTGGCCCAGAGCCTCGGGGTTGATGGTCTGGGTGTTGGAGATGCCGTCCAGAGCCCAGTGGTAGGGCAGCTTGGCAACAGAGTTCAGGGAAGCCAGCAGGCCGTTCTGCTCCGCACCGTAGCTGGGGTTTGCACCGGGTGCAAAGGGGGTAAAGGCGGCACGGCCATCGGGCAGAGCACCGGTGTACTTGCCGTACACCACATTGGAGGTGATGGTCAGGATAGAGGTGGTAGCCTCGGAGTTGCGGTAGGTGTGGCGCTTCTTGATCATCTCCAGGAAGGTGCGCAGCAGCCAAACGCCGATCTCATCGGCACGATCGTCATCGTTGCCGTACTTGGGGAAGTCGCCCTCCACCTCATAGCCGGTGGCCAGGCCGGTCTCGTCGCGCACGACCTTGACCTTGGCGTACTTGATGGCGCTCAGGGAGTCGATGACGTGGGAGAAGCCTGCAATGCCGGTGGCAAAGGTGCGGCGCACATCGGTGTCGATCAGGGCCATCTCGGCTTCCTCGTAGTAGTACTTGTCGTGCATATACTGGATGAGGTTCAGCACGTTGACGTACAGACCGGCCAGCCAGTCCAGCATCTGGACATACTTGGGCAGGACTTCGTCATAGTTCAGGTACTCGCTGGTGATGGGGGCGTAGTTGGGGCCGCACTGCTCGTGGCTCTTCTCGTCCACGCCGCCGTTGATGGCGTACAGCAGGCACTTTGCCAGGTTGGCGCGGGCACCAAAGAACTGCATCTCCTTGCCGGTCTGGGTGGCAGACACGCAGCAGCAGATGGAGTAATCGTCGCCCCAAACGGGCTTCATCACATCATCGTTCTCGTACTGAACAGAGCTGGTGTTGATGGACACCTTGGCGGCGTACTTCTTGAAGCTCTCGGGCAGGGCAGAGGAGTACAGAACGGTCAGGTTCGGCTCCGGTGCGGGGCCCATGTTCTCCAGAGTGTGCAGGAAGCGGTAGCAGTTCTTGGTGACCATGCTGCGGCCATCCATGCCGATGCCGCCCACTTCCAGGGTGGCCCACACGGGGTCGCCGGAGAACAGCTGGTTGTAGCTGGGGATGCGGGCAAACTTGACCATGCGGAACTTCATGACCATGTGGTCGATCAGCTCCTGGGCCTGGCTCTCGGTCAGGGTGCCGTTGTCCAGATCGCGCTGGATGTAGATATCCAGGAAGGTGGAGATGCGGCCCACGCTCATGGCAGCGCCGTTCTGGGTCTTGATGGCGGCCAGATAGCCGAAGTACAGCCACTGGCAGGCCTCCTTGGCGTTCTTAGCGGGCTGGGAGATGTCGCAGCCGTAGGCCTCGGCCATCTTCTTCATGCCCTTCAGGGCGCTGATCTGGCGGGCGATCTCCTCGCGCAGGCGGATCACATCATCGGTCATGGTGCCGTCGCCGCAGTTGGCAAAGTCCTCCTGCTTGAACTTGATCAGGGCATCGATGCCGTACAGGGCCACGCGGCGGTAGTCGCCCACGATGCGGCCGCGGCCATAGGTGTCGGGCAGGCCGGTGATGATGTGGGTGTGGCGGGCAGCCTTCATCTCAGGGGTGTAGGCATCGAACACAGCCTGGTTGTGGGTGCGGGTATAGTCGGTAAAGATCTTGTGCAGCTCCTCGCTGAGCTGATAGCCGTAGGTGGTGCAGGCCTGCTCTGCCATCTTGATGCCGCCGTAGGGCATGAATGCGCGCTTCAGGGGCTTGTCGGTCTGCAGGCCGACGATCTGCTCCAGATCCTTCAGGGTCTCGTCGATATAGCCGGGGCCGTAAGCGGTCAGGCTGCTGACGACTTCGGTCTCCATGTCCAGCACGCCGCCCTTGGCGCGCTCTTCCTTCTGCAGCTTCTGCAGGGCACCCCACAGCTTATTGGTGGCTTCGGTGGGACCGGCCAGAAAGCTCTCGTCGCCATCGTAGGGTGTATAATTCTTCTGGATGAAGTCGCGGACATTGACTTCCTCTTTCCAGATGCGGCCCTCAAAGCCTTCCCACTGTTCAAAATTGATCATTGGAACCTCCTTGCTCCATTCCATGCGCAAGTTAGCGCATTCTAACTACTGAGCCTTTGAAAAACCGCACTGCATAGGCGGCTTTCTGGGGGCGAAACAGTCCTGAACTGCCGTCTGCGGCAGCCCTGACTACAAGGTGTAGACAAAAATGAAAACCTGCCCACAAAATCTTGCGTTACTATAATAACAAGAACCACTTTAAAAAGCAATAGAAAACAAGTGGGTTTTCTTCCAAAGCAAGGGGGATTCTTTGGGCAGAATGTAGAAAAAAAGTTAAAACCCCGGCGACACACACCTTTTTCGCGGAAAATTGCAAATTGAGGGTTGACAAGACTAACCATCTATGGTATTCTGTTCTCGCAACGGCGGTTAGCTAAATCTAACCACGATGCACCAAAAAACGGAGCGTCTGCAAGCGCTCCGTTCCATTCCTCCATTCCATACTCTCTTTTTCTTGGCAGGATGCAGCATTCTGGTTTGCTCTGCATCCGCTGCGCGGCACACAGGGCTCTGGTACGGCACTGTGCGCAGATGAAAACAAAAAACGGGACACTCAGCTTGACCACCTGAGTGCCCCGATTTTTGTTTTGTCCCGGTCGTTGATCAGCCGCATCCCGGGGAGCGGACAACATCTTTACACCACCGCGTCCCGCAGCAGCTGGTAGATCGCCTCCGCGTTTCCATTGGGGGAGCGGAGGGAGACGAATTTTCCGTTTACCTGGCAGACTCCGTCCGAATAGACGGTGAAGAGCAGGTTCTGGCTGGAACCGTCTGCAAAGCGCAGGGTGATGGAATGCGCTTCGTAGTCGTGGGAGTAGGAGCGGGCATTCTGGTTGAACTTCTGGTAGCAGCTCGCGTTTTGCAGGATCTTGAAAAATGCCTGATAAGTGTCATCGCCCGCAGAATAGGCGTGGGTGGTAACCACCGATGGGCTCAGGCTGACGGTATCCTCCACATTGACAGAGACGGAAGTGCTTTTATTGATGTCGGTTTTCAGGTCAACGCGGCGGTTGGAAACGAACAGCAGCACGAACAACACGACCCAGAGGGCCATGATGGCATAAAAACGGAGACTTTTGTTTTCCATAAAACGTTCTCCTTTGGCAGACCGCACAGCAGGGCGGCCAGAGATCTTCAAAGAGTACGCTTTCATTATAGTGCCGGAACGCGCAGGATGTCAACTGTTCTCCAGATGCTTCTGTGCCGCAAAGGTACCTGCGGCGCTGGCGGCAAACACAAAATAGTAGCTTGCGATGCGGAAGAGCATCAGGGTGCTCATGGCTTCGCCGCTGGTCATAAAGCTGCTGAACACCAGCAGAAAAGCCGTTTCAATGGAGCCCATGCCTGCCACATTGGGCAGGGCATTGGAAAGGAAGAGCATCAGGCTGGTGAGCAGCTGTACCTGCCAGAAGCTCAGCCCGCAGGAAAGCCCCATGAAGTGGATGCAGAACCACGGCAGGGTGAACATCAGAAACAGCTTGAGGGTCTGCACGGCAAGGATGCGGGCACAGCGGCCTTTGTCGGCCAGCAGGAGGCGGCTCTCGGTGGCCAGGGTGTCCAGCTGCTCCAGCCACTTTTCCCGGCGGGTCTGCCACGGTTCTGTTTTGGGCAGAAAGCCCATGGCCCAGCGGGCCAGCCGCTGCACCAGCGGCGAGACACAGAGCAGCACCAGCGTCACGATGACCAGCGCTACCACGCAGTAGGCGGCGGGCAGATAGTGCATCACGCCGGAGGTGTTGGCGGCGAGCCAACGGTGTTGCAGCAGGAGCATCACAGTGGCATAGAGCAGAACGGTGGTCTTGTGGAATACATATTGCAGGGTCATCAGGCCCACACCGGGGCCCAGCGGCAGGCCGCAGTGGTAGAGATAGTAGGACTCCATGGGCACAGCCCCGGCACCTAGGCCGACCACGTTGCCAAAGATGCCCACAAAGGCGGCATCCAAGCCGCGCCGCAGGGTAAAGCCCGGCAGGCGGCAGCGGATGATGAGCCAGCAGACGATTCCCTCAAGCAGGGGGTATGTCAGGCCGATGGCCAGCACCAGCAGCACCTGCCGGAAGGAGAGCTGGGCCAGCGCGGTCGAGATCTCGGCCCAGTGGCTGCTGAAGATGAAAATCACAACACAGGTCAGCGCCAGCAGCACCAGCAGAGAAAGGATCGCTTTTTTGCGGGAGGGCTGCTGGGGGGTGTTGGTCTGTTCCATGGGACAAGGCTCCTTTCACGATACTGCTTGCAGTATAACACAGCGGGGCCTTGCTTTTGTGAACTGAAACAAAATTTTTCTCGTCACTTTGTGTGATATGATAAAAAAGAACCTCTCCGGCTCACTTCGTTCGCCAGCTTTCCTATGAGGAGAAGTGGCATTGCGAAGCAATGACGGAGAGGTTTTGTGTTACTTTTTCGCTGTCAGATCTTCCACAGCAGCCCGGAGTGTCTGCTCAAAAGCCTCCTTGGAATAATACTGCTCGTACATTTTGCGGCATTCTGTCCGCATGGAGGCCAGCTCTTCCGGGTGTTCAATGGCGTGCTCCAGCAGGACAGCCAGCTGCTGCGGGTCGTCGTTGTGGTAAACGAAGCCGTTCCGCCCCTCGGAGATGAGCCCGGCGGTGCCGGTGTGCTCCGATACGATGGACGGCTTGCCGAAGATCAGACCCTCGGTGACAAAGGTGGGCATGGGGTCGTCGCGGGAGGCGCAGACCAGACCGGTGCACTGCTCCATCAGGCTCTTGATCTCGTCACGGGTGAGCCGCTTGCAGTAGTACACGTTTTCCGGGTAGTCTGCGGTCAGGGTGCGGACGGAGTCCATCATCTCCTTGTCAGCGGCCTGGCCCACAAAGAGGAAGGAGGCCTTCTCCCGTACCTCGGGCGGCAGCAGGCGGATGGCCTTGCAGAAGATATCGTGGCCCTTGCGGCGCTCAAAGGAGCCCACCGTGGCAAACAGAGGGCGGCCGCGGTTGTAGCCCAGATCGGTGCGGACAAAGTTCTCTGCCGCGTAATCTGGCAGGCCGTAGATGAGCGGCCGGATCTCGAATTCGGGCCGCACGGCGCGCATGGCGTTGGCGGCGTGGCTGCCCACTGAGTAGACCCGGACATTCTCCCCCAGCTGGGTGGGGATCTGGTGGGCAATGTGGGGATAGCCTGCAAAGGCATCGTGCAGCCACCACAGCACCGGCACGGCGGTGCCGCTCAGGGCACGGACAGCCCGGGCCATGACCACCGTGTTGACGATGACGAAGTCGGCACAGAGGGCCATGCCCCAGTCATCGGAGACATTGCGGCAGGACGACCGGGTGATGACCGAGGCCCCGGCATCCAGGAAGAGATGCAGGGAGCCGCCGTCACTGGGGCCCAGCACAAGTACCTCATACCCCATGCTGCGCAGCACCGGCACGGCGCTCACCAGCACGATGGGCGCGCCGGTCATATCCAGCACATGACTCATAATAAAGGCACGTTTGCCGTGGGCCGAAAACGCATCCTCGGCGCAGATGCCGCGCTCGTAGTGGAGCAGGGCCTGCGGAACGAGGGTGGGCCTGGTGCAGAGCTGCGCGGCCAGCGCCAGCAGCTCGGGCACATTTTCGGGGTCATGGGCGGCGGCACGGCAGCGCTCCAGCAGGGCGCGGCTGACCACGGCGCAGCGGTTCTGCGCCTGCAGCGGCTGGCTCTGATAGAGGGCGGTTGCCCCGCCAAAACCGAACACAGCGTTGCAGACGGCGTAATCCGCCCCATCCTGCAGGGCTTTGGCAAAGAACATCAGGGCGGTGGACATCAGCTCCACGTCCTCGGCGGCCAGAAGCACGCCGTCCACGCTTGCGGTCAGTTCCCCATCCAGCCGGTCCACCAGCCGGAACTTGCGGTGGAGCTGGTCGGTCAGGGTGGCTTTCAGGGCCGTGCTGCGGGCCGGTGCGCAGACCAGCAGGTAGGTGCTCTGGGTGTTGCTGTACTCCTGCAGGGCCAGCTGACGCTGCTGCAGGGGGGTGTAGTTGTTATACATGGCTGTTCCTCCGTTCCGCTTCTCAGTTTCCACGGTGGAACAGACGCATCAGGCTGCGGATGGGAGCAGTGAGCTTCCAGCTTTTGCTGGAAAACACGCTTTCCAGCGAGGTCTCGTAGGCAATGCTCCGGGCCTGCAGATCGGCGTTTTTCTGGTGCAGCTGGGCGATCTCCTGCTGCAGGGCGGCCACCATCTGCTGCTGGGCCGCGGCATTCTGCTCCAGTTTCTGGATATGCTGCTTTTCGCTGTCCTTGCGCAGCTGGAGCTGCTGCACGCCCTGCAGCACGGCGCAGAACAAAGGCTCGTCCGTCAGGGTCTCCAGCGGGAAGTAGCCGTAGCTCACCACCAGCTTCATCCCAGCGGGGTAGTGGGTGGTGCCCTCCAGCCGGTAGTTGGGGTCATCGCCCAGGAACAGGGTGCTGCCGCCGGAAAGGTTCAGGCCGTTGGTGGGTGTGCAGATGATGCGGTCATCTGAAAAGATCAGGTTGGTGATGCAGCAGGGCAGCTCACCCGGGTCGAACCGCAGGGCCTGTGCAGCCACCGGCAGCTCAAAGGTCGCGGTCACGGCACCGGTCAGCTCGTCGGTGGTGCAGTCGGGCGCGGTCAGGGTGTCCTTTTCCGAAAAGCCGAAGCCTGCATCATAATAGAGCAGCGGCTGCAGCAGAGTGGGCGAGTCAGTATGCATCTCGCGCTGGGGGTGTGCCGCAAGGTAGGACTGCACCTTCTGTTCCAGGGCAAGGCAGCGTTCTGCCAGATGGGAAACGCCTTCGTCCGAAAGCTTGAGCTGCTGTTCCAGCTCGGCGATCTTTTCCTGCAGAGCCGCAGTGTTCTCAGGAGCTGCGTTGTTCATAACCGGATTCTCCTCATAATATTATTTCACTTCAGCAGAGGGTGCACCCTCTGCAAAAAATCAGTGTTTTGCCGCAAAATGACGCTCGGGCGCTTCGGCGCGGGCGCTGCGCCGGCGGGGCGCTTCCGCCGCCTTCTGCTCCCGGCGGGAGGTGAGCCAGAACTTGAGGTCCCGGCGGCGCACCAGCAGCTCGCAGATGAGCAGGGTGGAGCCCAGCGAAAGGGTGAACTGCAGCACCATGCCCAGCACCGGGTGAGCCGCAAACTTCTGGGGCATCAGGTACCAGGGAATGGCCGTGAGCTCCACGGTGTGGACGCAGAAGATGAACAGCGAACGGCGGCCAATGGCCTGGATGGCGTGGGTGACAACGTTTTCCACCCTGCGCTGGAACCAGATGACGATGGAAAGGATGCCCAGGCCCGTCACGGCATCCAGCAGGATGCTCACGGGGCCGAGGGTCCACTCGGCCATCGAGACGCAGTCGGTGCTCTTGGTAAGAAGCACCAGTGCGGCCACAGCCAGCGCCGCCGCGATCATCCCGCCGCGCAGACGGGGCGAGAGGGACTGATCAAAGATCTTATACTTCTTGGCAAGGTAACCCACATACAGAGCCGGAACGGTGACCATGCCCTGGCCGATGCAAAAAGGAGCCTCCCAGGTGATGCAGATGCCCCAGCCTAACAGCATGGTACCCAGCACCGCCCAGTTTATGTACTGCTCCGGGAAGATATTCAGGATGAGATCCAGCAGGATCCATGCGATCATCAGCGAGAGCAGATACCACATGGGGCCGCAGGAGAAGAACAGCTGGCCGAAATAGGTGGCCGTGTGGGGCAGGCCCAGTGCAAAGCCGCCCAGCACCTTGTAGGTCTCGTAGGTGGCGTTGTGCAGGCTGCCGAACAGGCTGTAATGGATGATAAAATGGAACACGGTGGTGGCAATGCCGGTATAGATGTAAGGCTTGAGCAGCGTTTTGAACTGCTGGTCGATGCACTTGCCGATGGAGCGCTTGCGGAAGCCGTAGCCGCTGGCAATGTAAAAGGCCGCCATCAGGGATTCGCGGTAGGCGAACATGAAAAAGGTCAGCGGGTTGATGTGGCTGGCATCGCCCATGGGGTAAAGCTCACCGGTGTGGGCAAAGACGATGGTCAGCATGCCGACACCCTTGAGCAGATCGAACATGCCCAGCGAATTTGCGGCACGGCGTTTGGTTCCCTCCATAAAAAGGTCCTCCTCTGCGCGCACCCGCCCCGGGATGGCAGAATTGCCGGATTTTTGGCGCATCATGTTAAAAAATTAGAGATATTTATAATAAGTATAATGCTTTTTGCCCTTGCTGTCAATCAAACCCAGGGAGAAAGCACGGTAGGCGGATACCGGGAAAAGTGTACCACACTCACGGCCTGCCCGCAACAAAAGGCAGGATTTACATCCGGGTGCACAGATTGACTGTAAGTTTAAGTTGCATATTTGTGCAATTAAATCTTGCGTTTGAGCCTCCTATGCGGTATACTCTAGGCTAGAGTACCCAGAAGATTCCATTTGGCGGAAACGAAAGGGAATAATTTGACAAAAATAAACAGGGAGTGTAAAATAATGGCAAACAAGGCTTGTAACGAAGTTGTGACCGTGGCAAATATGCCGATGACCGTTTTTGATATGATCTCTGCGATGCAGAATAAGTATGCTGACCGTGTGGCGTTCCGCTATGTGGAGGGCAAGGACACGGTGGTGGAAAAGACCTACGCTCAGTATGTGCAGGATATCCGCAAAGCGACCGGCTACCTGCAGCAGGAGCTGGGCGAGCCCAAGGGCAAGAAGATCGTCATCCTGAGCCGCACCAACTATGAGTATGGCGCGGTCGTTTTTGGCACCATGATGGCAGGCGCTGTCATCGTGACCCTGAACCAGGGCAAGACCTGGGCCGAGCTGGAGCATGAGCTGGGCATGGTGGAGCCGGACCTCATCTTCAACGACGGCATCGATTACGGCTACCGCGCCCAGCTGGAAGCACTTTACGGCGCTCGGCTCCGCCCCATGGATGCCTGGACCGCTGCCCCTGAGGCCGAGATGGTCAACCGCATCGACCACGAGGATCTGCTGATGCTGATGTTCACCTCCGGCACCACCGGCCGCAGCAAGGGCGTGATGTTGAGCGAGAAGAACTACTTCACCGCCTGCCAGATGTACATCGATGGCCAGAAGGACATCCTTGACCAGGAGGAGCGGCTGGCACCCCAGTACCTCGACCAGACCTTCAGCCACTTTACGCTGGTGCCCATGTTCCATCTGGCCGGTTTCATCTGCTACTTTGTCTACGGCATACAGGGCTGGACCCTGAATCTCTGCTGTGATGCCCGCGACCTGCGCCGGGATATGAGCCTGATGCACAGCGATGCCATGTCTACCCCGCCGGTGCTGGTGGAGATGATCTACAACGAGATCAAGCGCGGCCATGCCGACCGCCTGAACGGTCTGTGGAACCTGAGCTGCAGCTCTGCGATCCTTGATCCCGCCATCCTGGGCGATCTGGTGAAGAATGGTTTCTACATCAACCAGTGCTACTCCATGACCGAGCTGGCCGGCTATGGCCTGCTGAACGTGACCCAGGAGGGCGACCACCTGCGTGCCCTGGGCAAGCCGGACGGCTTCTGTGAGGTCAAGGTGGACGAGACCGGCGAGATCTGCATCCGGGGCGGCTGTGTGATGCTGGGCTACTATAAGGATCCCGAAGCCACCGCCGAGATCATCGACAAAGACGGCTGGCTCCACACCGGCGACCTGGCCCGTGAGGACGAGGACGGCTATTACTATATGGTGGGCCGGAAGAAGAACCTGATCATTCTGGGCACCGGCGAGAACGTCAGTCCCGAGGAGCTGGAAAGAAAGCTCAACGCCTGCCCTGAGGTGCAGGAGTGCGTGGTCAAGGAGATGGGCAAAAAGATCGGCGCGCTGATCTGCTGTACCGAGGAAAAGCAGGCGGAGGTCCGGGCCTTTATCACCGAGTTGAACCGTACCCTGCCGCTGTACCAGCGGATCACGGCGGTGGAGTTCAGTGCCGAGCCCCTGCCCCGCAACGCCATGGGCAAGCTGCTGCGCAGGTAAGCGCGGAAATTGTAAAAAAAGCGCAAAACCGGGCGGTCGGTGTGTTGCATTTCCTCCATAAAACAGGTATTATAAAACACAGGAATGCCCCGCCGGCTGGCTAAACCGGCCCGGCGCGTGGCATACTGAAACTGCGCCCTTGCAGGCGATAAAAAAATCCCTCACGGAAAGGAAGATTTTTTGATGGAAAGAGCAGAAATCGTGTCTCAGATCCTGGCAATTCTGGAGGATGTGGCAGAGATCTCGCCCGAGGATGTCAACGAAGACAGCGTGATGATGGATGATCTGGATCTGTCCTCTATGGAGATCCTGACCGTCGTGGCCGATCTGGAAGAGACCTTTGGCCTGCGCATCCCCGAAAAGGAGCTGCGCAACTTTGTGACCATCGGCGATCTGGCTGATTATCTGGCCGAGAACGCGGGGTAATTCCGGATGAATGCAGAGCAGCGTGCGGTGTTTCAGGGCATCGTCTACTATTACCGCGAAAATCAGGTCCTCTGCCGCTATCAGGCCACGCTGAAGGAGGCCGTTGACCCGGCCCTTCTGCAGCAGGCGCTGGAGGCGGCCCGCCCGCTGGCAGAATATTATTTCTGCCATGTGGTGTGGGAAAAGCGGGAGGCCCGTCTGGAGCCCAACACTGCCCCCTGCCGTGTGCGGCAGGGCAGCACCCAGCCAAAGATCCCCGAGGAGACGAACGATTATCTCTTCTCGCTGGGCTGTGAGGGGAACACGGTCTATCTGGACTGGTTCCACTTCCTGGCCGATGGCCGGGGCGGCTCGCCCTTTTTCACCCTGCTGCTCAAGCTCTACTGCAACCTGCGCTCCAACGCCGGTTTTGTGTGCGAGGCCCTTGCCTCTGACCCGCCCTACGATGTGGAACAGCTGCTGGCCCGCTGCCCGGAGAGCCAGGTGGCCAACGACATGCAGAAGGACGTGCTGCAGATCCACGAAGGCACGCCCCATTTCCAGCGGCTGCGGCTGGACAGGCAGAGCCTTGTGGATCTGGCGCAGAAGGAGGGCGTGAAGCCCTTCAGCGCCCTCATGGGGCTGACCTGCCAGGCAGCGCAGCGGTATCTGGAAAAGAATGACCTTGCGTACAGCTATGCCGCCGACACCCGCGCGGCACTGGGGGTGCCGCACGCCCTGTACAACTGCATTGCGTCCTTTCAGCTGCCCCTGCGGCTGGAACCGCAGGCCCGGTTCCACAGCTTTGCAAAGCAGCTCGACCAGGAGATCCGGGAAAGCCTGACCCCGGAGCGCCGCCTGTTCCGCATGGCCGAACAGATGGGCTGGGTGTATCAGGTGTTCCGGCAGAAGGCCGCGCTCAAGATCAAGAAGCGTGTGTTCCAGATGGGCGAGTACATAAGCGGCTTCCCGGCAGATTTCTGGGTCAGCTACATCGGCAGCCCGCTGCTGCCGCACAGCCCGGAGCTGGAAGCGTACCTGACCGATTTCCAGACCTGGGTGCTGCCGGACGGTGCGTCCCTTGCAATGGAGGTCACCAGCCTGCACGGCGTGCTGACCTGCTGCATTGAGAACAAGGTGGACAAGCCCGGCTACCTCGAGGCCCTGCGCGACGTGATGGAGCAGGAGGGCATCAGGGTGCTGGAAGCGGTACATATTTCCTGAAGCAACAATAACAGCGAACCCCCCAGTGCAGATCGCACCGGGGGGTTCGCTGTTTAGTTAGCATCCTCACCCTCTCCGTCATTGCTTGCGCAATGCCACCTCTCCCGAAGGGAGAGGTAAGACATCTACGGGGTCAGGTGATGCGAAGTACAACCTCTCCGTCATCATCGCTTCGCTCGATGCCACCTCCCCTAGTAGGGGAGGCCTTGGCATACCGTCACGTTTTCGAGCGTTGGCGCTTCGCTAATTTTTGCACAGTTGCCGTCAGAATTTTTTCTTGCGGCAGATGATGGTTTTGGAGCCGCAGGCGACCATAGCGAAAAATGAATCTCCTGCCAAAGGCTCCCCTACTAGGGGAGCTGTCACGGCGTTGGCCCGTGACTGAGAGGTTGTACGAAGGATAACCTGCCCTCTTTTATGCGGTTACTTTATGCGTTTACTTTTCCCCAGCTCCGAAT
>ENA-OQDC01000836-OQDC01000836.1-human-gut-metagenome-genome-assembly--contig:-NODE-836-length-19031-cov-6.052899_pt1 | contig 19031 bp, 15 predicted proteins | sample MGYA00242770_ERZ504601 | MGnify/ENA primary metagenome ERZ504601 (study PRJEB26092, sample SAMD00036305) | human gut metagenome | host: Homo sapiens | study: EMG produced TPA metagenomics assembly of...
CAAATGACAGGATTACATCGCTTACAGATGCGGATGCAGTAGCAAAATTTGGGTGGAAAATATAAAGAAGAGATTGAATCAACCAACTCCGAGGAACTTTTAGATTCGCTAAAGGCTGATGGAGAGCTTTACGGGGTTCCGTTTACAACCAATACCTGGTATATGTTTTATGATAAGTCAGTGTTTTCAGAAGAAGATGTGAAAAATCTGGATACGATGCTGCAAAAAGGAACAGTATCCTTCCCATTTACTAATTCATGGTATCTTCCGGCATTCTATCTGGGAAATGGATGCACCTTGTTTGGAGATGGAACAGACGAGTCAAAAGGAGTTGATTTTGCAGGAGAAAAAGCAGTGGATGCAACTAATTATGCAATTGATCTAGCATCAAATCCCAATTTTATAATTGATGCAGACGGATCTGCTCTTGCAGGACTTCGTGATGGCAGTGTAAAGGCAATGTTTACCGGATCGTGGGATGCAAATGCGATTAAAGAAGCACTTGGAGATAACGTGGGAGTTACATCTCTTCCAACTTATACAATTAACGGAGAGGAAAAGCAGATGCTTGCATACGCTGGTTCAAAGGCAATCGGAGTTAATGCGCATAGTGAATATATGGAACAGGCAGTTGCGCTTGCCGTTTATCTGGGTGGAAGTGATGCACAGAGAGCACACTACAAGATGAGAACCGTGATTCCATGTAATACAGAACTTTTGAAAGAAAAAGATATTGCATCCGATCCGCTTGTTCAGGCACAGAATGATACCTTTAACAATACATCGATACTTCAGCCGTTCGTGGCATCCATGACGAATTGCTGGACACCGGTCGAGAATATGGGAAAAGGAATTCGTAACAAGAGTGTGACACATGAAAATGCTGAAGAACAGACAGAAGCAATGAATGAAGCAATGAACAGCAATGGAATCAATTAAGAGGTGAGTGGAATGAGTATATTTAAGAAAAAAAGTCAATGAATTTCCAACGCCATATACCTGCAAAAATGCAGTAAAAAAGGGTGGATTAGAGACTAAGCTTTCCATGGCCCTGATGGGATTTGGAAATATCGTACATGGTCAGATTATCAAAGGTCTTTTGTATCTGGCAATTGAAATTGCCTACATCGTCTTTATGGCGGTAAATGGAATCGGATTTATCGGCGGTCTTCGGACACTTGGAACTGTAAAGCAGCAAGAGGTGTGGGATGAAGCAAAGCAAATTTATCTTTACACGAAAGGGGATCAGTCGGTTCTGATTCTACTTTATGGGGTGACGACAATCCTGCTGACGATTCTTATGATTTTGGTATGGAGAGGAGCCCTGAAAAGTGCATATAAAGCAGAGTGTCTTCAGAAAAAAGGAATGCATGTGAATACATTTGCAGAAGATTTAAAGTCTCTTCTGCATGAGAATCTGTATCGTTTGTTTATGACACCACCGACAGCATTCATCTTTGTATTTACTGTACTTCCGTTGGTATTCATGATCTGTATGGCGTTTACTAATTACAGCCGTATTGGAAATCATCTGATGCTGTTTGACTGGGTGGGGCTTGATAACTTCAAGACATTATTTGATTCGGGAAGTATTCTGGGAAGTACTTTCTGGTCGGTTCTTGGATGGACGATTGTCTGGGCGTTTTTTGCAACTTTCAGTAACTATATTTTCGGAATGATTCTGTCCCTGCTGATCAATAGAAAGGGGACAAGAGCAAAAGGATTCTGGAGATTCTGTTTTGTCCTTTCCTGTGCAGTACCGATGTTTGTATCTCTTTTGATCATGCGTACTATGTTACAGCCGGAAGGAGCAATCAACGTACTTCTCAGAAATATAGGACTGATTGCAAGTGATGCAAGCCTTCCATTCTTTACAGATACGACATGGGCCAGAGTGACTGTGATTATCATAAATATCTGGGTAGGCGTGCCGTATACTCTGCTTCAGCTGACAGGTGTACTTCAGAACATTCCAGAAGAACTTTATGAAGCTGCAAAAGTAGATGGTGCAAATGCATTTCAGACATTTACCAAGATTACACTGCCGTACATGCTGTATGTGACAACACCATATTTGATTGTAACCTTTACAGGAAATGTCAATAACTTCAATGTCATTTATCTTCTTTCAGGAGGAGATCCGGTAACAAACCTTTCTTCAACTGCAGGTAAGACAGACCTTCTGGTTACATGGCTCTATAAACTGACAATCGACAAACAGTACTATAACATTGGTGCGGTAATAGGAATCATGACCTTTATCATTCTGGCAATTGGTGCACTTTTCACATACCGTAACAGTAAATCCTATAAAGAAGAAGGAGGATTTTAATCATGGCAGGAAAGAAATTACAATCTGCAAAAAAGAAGAAAATGATCAACAATACGATCGTACATATTGTTCTTGCGGTGTTGGCAATTATCTGGCTTTTCCCAATTGCATGGGTAATCCTGACGAGCTTCCGTGCGGAAAAAGGCTCTTACGTATCAACCTTCTTCCCGAAAGCATTTACGCTTGACAATTATATAAAATTATTTACTGATACATCCATTTTAAATTTCCCACAGATGTTTATGAACACGCTGTTTATCGCAATCTGTTCCTGTATTTTATCAGCATTTTATGTGCTGGCAGTTTCCTACTGTTTGTCCAGACTGAAATTTAAAATGAGAAAACCATATATGAACATGGCAATGATTTTAGGTCTGTTCCCGGGATTTATGTCCATGATCGCTGTGTACTTTATTTTAAAGGCGATGGGACTTACAGAAGGAAGCCTGATTAAACTGGCTCTGATCTTATGTTATTCCGGTGGTGCAGGACTGGGTTTCCAGATTGCAAAAGGATTCTTTGATACAATTCCGGTTGCAATTGATGAAGCTGCACTTTTGGATGGATGTACCAGATGGCAGATTTTCAGCAAGATCACACTGCCACTTAGTAATCCGATCATTGTATATACAGTGCTGACATCTTTCATGGCTCCGTGGCTCGATTTTATTTTTGCAAAGGTAATCTGCAGAGCAAACTCAGACCAGTATACGATTGCAATTGGACTTTGGAAAATGTTGGAAAAAGAATATATTGACAGTTGGTACACCAGTTTTGCGGCTGGGGCAGTTCTGATTTCAATTCCGATTGCGATTCTGTTTTTGTTTATGCAGAGATACTATGTAGATGGAGTATCAGGTGCAGTGAAAGGATAAGAAAGATGATGAAGGATAGAATAGAATTAAAAAAATATTATTCTACAAAGAGTTTCTTGAAAATTATATTTATGAGGAAAATAATCTTGGCGTAGAATGTACAGAAGAAGGAACGACATTCCGCCTGTGGTCACCACAGGCGGAATGCATTAGTTTAAACCTGTATCAGACAGGAGATGGAGGAAATGCATACGAGCAGATTCCGATGAAAAAAGAAGAAAAGGGTGTGTGGAGTTGGAAGAGTAAAGAAGAACTTCACGGCGTTTATTATGATTATCTGATTACACGCAATGGCGAAGAAGTCCGATCAGCAGACCCATATGCAAAGGCATGCGGAGTTAATGGATTGCGCAGCATGGCAGTGAATCTGAAAAAGACCAATCCAAAAGGATGGGAAAAAGATCAGACACCAGAAGAAGGACCGGAGAGAATCGTCTATGAACTTCATGTAAAAGAATTTTCATGGGATAAAGCAGGTGGTTTTCCAGAGGAATATCGTGGGAAATACAAAGCATTTACGTGCAGACATACAACGTTAAATGGGAATGGAATTCATCCAACCGGTTTGGATTATTTAAAAGAACTCGGGGTGACACATATTCAGATCATGCCAATGTATGATTATGGTTCTGTAAATGAAGCAGGGGAAGATACGGAGTTCAACTGGGGTTACGACCCGATCAATTACAATGTGCCGGAGGGCTCCTATGCGACAGATGCCAGACATGGTGAAGTCAGAATCAGGGAAATGAAAGAGATGATCCAGGCAATTCACGAAGCTGGTTTTGGTGTGATCATGGATGTGGTTTACAATCATACTTATTCACTGGATTCCTGGTTTCAGAGAACTGCACCTTGGTATTTTTACCGGGTATTTCCGGACGGAACAGTTTCTGATGGCTCTGCTTGTGGAAATGACGTGGCAAGTGAAAGAGAGATGTGTGCAAAATATATTCTGGAGTCAGTGCTTTACTGGGCAGAGGAATATCATATTGATGGATTCCGTTTTGATTTGATGGGACTTCTGGATGTAGATCTGATGAATCGGATTCGAAGTGAACTGGATCAGAGGTACGGGAAAGGAAAGAAGATCATTTACGGAGAGCCATGGGCGGCAGATAAGACGGCTGTAGAAGGCGATAAAAAACTGGCAGCAAAAGAAAATATCGGACTTTTGGATGAAAATATCGGGGCTTTTTGTGATAGCACCCGAGATGGAATCAAAGGTTCTGCACTACGTGCAAAGGAAGCAGGGTTTATAAACGGCGCAGAAGGAAAAGAAGATGAAATGCTTGCAAGTGTGACAGCATGGTGCGCAAATCCTTATCAGGCAGAAGGTTTTGAAAATGTGAAAGCACCTTCGCAGATTGTTACCTATGTATCGGCACACGACAATCATACATTATGGGATAAATTAAAAGGGACAGTCGTAGAGGAAAAAGAATGTATGAGGTTGAATAAAATGGCTGCATCAGTCTATATGACTTGTCAGGGAACGCTGTTTTTCTTATCAGGAGAAGAATTTGCCCGCACAAAAGATGGATTGGATAATACCTTTAAGGCTCCAATTTCTCTGAATCGTCTTGATTGGAAAAAGGCATGGAAAAATCATGAACTGGTTCATTATTATCAGGGGTTGATCGCACTTCGCAAACAGATTTCCGGACTTTGTGACAAGTCGAAGGAAAGTTCTAAGCGAATTATCAATATGTGGAAAGAAAAGGATGTAGTGGGATTTACCGTGGTCAATGATGAAGCAGCAAGATGGAGCCAGGTGAAAATAATTTATAATGCAAGAAAAAGCAGCTATAAAGAAGAATTTTTGGACGATGGCTGGGAAGTCTTGAGTGATGCAGATGACAGCTGGTGCTGGAAAAAAGGAATCTGCGTAGACAGACAGATAGAAGTCGCACCGCAGAGTGTGTTGATACTGGGACGTAAATAATTAAGGAGGAGTAGTACATGAAGTGGATTTATGGAAGACAGGATTGGAAGACATTAGAGAGAGGACTTGAAAACTGCTATCTTTTAACGAACGGTCTGGGAGGTTTTTCTTCGCTTACGATGATCGGAGCTGTGGCAAGAAATGATCATTCGGTATTCATGGCATGTACGAAAGCTCCTAATCACAGAGTGAATGTGATTCATCGTATAAAGGAAGAACTGGATATAGGGGAAACAAAATATGTTCTTTCAACCCAGGAATTTGCGGATGGAACGAAAGAAGAAGGATACCGCTATCTTACAGAATTTTCTTTTGAAATTCTTCCTTCGTGGCGTTATCTGACAAGTGGAGTAGAGATAGAGAAAGAGATTGTGATGGCACAGGGCAGCAATCAGATCGCAGTGAATTATCATATGAAAAACCGTGGTCAGGAAGAGGCTGTTCTCTGTGTAACTCCGTTTTTTCAATTTGAACCTAAAGGGGAAGATTTGAAAGAAGATAAGATATTTTCAAGACAAGACCAAAAGATTACCGATGGAAAGTATAATCTTTTCTTTGAAACAAATGGGGAGACAGAAGAATTTCAGGAAAAGAAAGAAACGTATTTTTATCGTTACGATGAATGTGATGGAAGACGAGAAAATGGAACCGCAAGCGCAGTGTATCAGATAAAAAAACGGGTAAAGCCAGGAGAAGAGACAGATTTGACAGTAATTTATTCGCTGGAAAGTCGGATTGATATGGATGCAAAAAAATTATTTGATAAAATTAAAGAAGAACAGATCCATCATCACGAGAAGCTTATAAAGACTTCAGGTTTGAAAAATAAACTGGCACAGACACTGGTATGTGGTGCAGACAAGTTCCTTTCGAAAAGAGAGTCCACAGACGGATTGACCATTCTTGCCGGTTTTCCTTTTTTTGAGGATTGGGGAAGAGATACAATGATTGCACTTCCGGGAATCTGCATCTCCACAGGAAGATTTGAAAGTGCAAAATCAATTTTGCGGACATTTGCATGTTATGAAAAGGATGGATTGATGCCAAATCTGTTTCCGGAAGGGGAGAATGAGCCACTTTATAATACTGTAGATGCAGCACTATTATTTATCAACTGCGTGTGGTTATATTATGAAAAAACCCAGGACATCAAATTTGTAGAGGAAATGTATCCGGTAATGCAAAGAATTATTTCCGGTTATGAAAGAGGAACAAATTTCAATATCCATATGGAAGAAGATGGTCTTATCAGTGCCGGAGCGGGGCTGGATCAGGTAACATGGATGGACGTACGTGTGGGAGAAATCCTTCCGACACCAAGACATGGGAAACCGGTGGAGATCAATGCTTACTGGTATAATGCACTTTGTATCATGCAAAAGTTTTCCGAAGTTTTGAAGAAAATGAAGAGCAGAAATATGGAGAACTCGCACAGAGAGTGAAAGAATCTTTTGCACGAAAATTCTGGATGGAGGAAAAACATTGCCTGAAGGATGTAATCTCAGAAACAAAGGCAGATACACAAATTCGCTGTAATCAGATATGGGCTGTGTCTATGCCATTTACGATGCTGGACGAAGAAAAAGAAAGACGGATTGTAGATACGGTATTTGAAAAGCTGTATACGCCGTATGGACTTCGGACATTAGATCCAAAAGACGAGGAATTTCGTGCGAGCTACGGTGGAGAGATGATAAAAAGAGATCTTGCTTATCATCAGGGAACCGTCTGGACTTTTCCAATGGGTGGATATTATCTAGCTTATCTAAAAGTAAATAAAGATTCAAGAGAAGCAAAGGAGATTGTGGCAAAGCAGTTGGAAGTGTTGGAAAGTGCAATGCGTGAAGGATGTATTGGCCAGCTTCCGGAGATTTATGATGGAGAGCTTCCGGTTTCTTCAAAAGGATGTTTTGCACAGGCGTGGAGTGTGGGTGAAATTCTGCGGGTTTATGAAAAATTGGAGGAATAATAAGATGGAGTTTACCGGGGTATATCATAAAACATCAGAGCAGATGAGTTATCCTCTGGATGAGGACAGGCTGATCGTAAATATTAAGACAGGATATGATGTAAAACAGGTTTTTATCCATTACGGAGATCCTTATGAGGCAGGGATTCTGGGTGGAAATGAAAAATGGACAGGAAAAAGAGAGGAAATTATTTATAAAAAACGTCTGCCTTATCAAATCTGGTGGACAACAACGCTTCTTCCTGCATATAAAAGATGTAAATATTATTTTGAACTTAGGACAGAAGAGGAAGTCTGGTATTATTTTGAAGATGGTTTTCTGACAGAAGAGCAGCTTCAAATGGATGGGCGTATGCAGCAGTGCTGTATTGTGCCCTGGATGAATCCGGCAGATATAAACCGCACACCAGCATGGGTAAATGATACGATCTGGTATCAGATTTTCCCGGACAGATTCTGCAATGGGACACCGGAAAAGAATGGAAATGATATCACGCCGTGGAGAAATCACGGAACCGTGACAAATCAGGAAAAATTCGGAGGAAATCTGGAAGGGATTCGTCAGAGATTATCGTATCTTCAGAACCTTGGAATTACCGGGATTTATCTGAATCCAATCATGGAAGCAGAGTCAAATCACAAATATGACACTACGGATTATACAAAGATCGATCCATCTTTCGGTGATGAAGAAACGATGAGAATGCTTTGCAAGGAAGCACATGAAAAAGGAATCCGCATTATGGTAGATGCCGTATTTAACCACTGTGGAAGAAAATTTGCGCCGTGGCTTGATGTACTGGAACATGGAAAAGATTCTTGTTATGCGGACTGGTTTATGGTGGAAGACTGGGAGCAGATTGGAAAAAGAGCAGACACCAGAGACAGGCGTTTTTATTCTTTTGCATTTGCAGATACAATGCCAAAGCTGAATACGAATAAGGAAGAAGTGATAGAGTATTTCTGTAAAGTCTGCGAGGAATGGATTCGAAAATTTGATATAGACGGAATTCGGTTTGATGTAGGAAATGAAGTATCACATCGGTTCTTAAAGCGGATGCGAGAACATTTAAAAACGATAAAACCAGACATTTATCTGTTGGGAGAAATCTGGCACGATGCAAGTCAGTGGCTGCAAGGAGATGAGTATGATTCCGTTATGAATTACCCATTGCTCAGCGGAATCCATGACTTTTTCCTTGACAAAACGATGAAAAAAGAGGAATTTGAATATATGGTAAATCGTTGCTATACCATGTATATGCAGCAGAATAATGATGTACTTTTCAACCTGTTGGATTCCCACGATACGGAGAGACTTATGAATCGTTTTCATGATTTGGATAAATTTTATCAGCAGCTTGCAATTCTCTTCACGCTTCCGGGAAGCCCTTGCATTTACTACGGAACGGAAATCGCAATGGAGGGTGATCATGACCCGGATTGCAGAAGATGTATGCCATGGAGTGAGATTGAAAGCAAAGAGCATCAGGAAAAGATTGCAATGATGCGGAAACTGATCATGCTTAGAAGAAATGAGAAAATGTGCAGAAGCCCTCATTTCCATTTTCCGGATACATATGAAAATGATCGATGTGTAGAATATATTAAATTAGATGAAGAAGGTAATCAAATTGAGGTTCTATTAAATGCATCGGAGGAAAAAGTGAAAGTAAAAGGAAATGGGAAAATTCTTTTTGCCCGAGAATTTGATGGAGAGATACTGGGTGTGAACGGAACACTCATTCGTAGAATTTAGAGAGAATATAAAGAAAGGAGAGGATATCCCGGTAGAACCAGATAATCTGCCGGTGAGATATCGAAATTGAGTATGGAAAACAAGAATAAATGGTGGAAAAATGCAGTTGTATATCAGATTTATCCGAAAAGCTTTCAAGATTCGGATGGAGATGGAATCGGTGATATTCCAGGAATTATCAGCAGATTGGATTATTTGAAAAAACTTGGAATAGATGCAATCTGGCTCTCACCGGTGTATCGTTCGCCACAGGATGACAATGGATACGATATTTCAGATTATCAGGATATTGAGCCGATGTTCGGAACAATGGAAGATATGGAACAGTTATTTGTGGAGGCAAAGAAACGTGGAATCCGAATTGTGATGGATCTTGTATTGAATCATACTTCTGATGAACACAGATGGTTTTTGGAAGCAAAGAAAAGTAAAGACAATCCGTATCATGATTATTATGTGTGGCGTGACGGAGAAGAAGACGTTTATCCAAACGATATGAATTCTGTATTCGGCGGACCGGCATGGGAGTGGGTTCCAGAACTGGGACAGTATTATTTTCATCAATTTTCAGTGAAACAGCCGGATCTGAACTGGGAGAATCCGAAAGTGAGAAGAGAACTCTATGATATGATTCTCTGGTGGATGGAAAAAGGGGCAGGCGGATTTCGTCTGGATGTAATTGATCAGATTGCAAAAGAGCCAGATCTTAAGATCACAAATAACGGACCAAAGTTGCATGAATTTCTGCGTGAATTAAGCAGGGAAACATTTCAGAAGGGCGACATGATCACTGTAGGAGAAGCCTGGGGAGCAACACCGGAAATTGCAAAGAAATATAGTAATCCGGATGGAAGTGAATTTTCCATGGTTTTCCAGTTTGAGCACATTATGCTTGATCAGGAAGAAGGAAAGGAAAAATGGGACACTATTCCATTGAATCTGGTAAAGCTGAAAAAATGCCTTGCAAAGTGGCAGAATACTTTATATCAGGTAGGATGGAACAGTCTGTTCATGAATAACCATGATCTTCCTAGAATCGTGTCGCGCTGGGGAAATGACGGAAAATACAGAAAAGAGTCGGCAAAAATGCTGGCGACAATGCTTCATGGAATGCAGGGAACTCCTTACATTTATCAGGGAGAAGAGCTGGGAATGACGAATGTGCAGTTTGACAGCATTGAAGAATATGAAGATATTGAGACATTGAACATGTACAAAGAGCGCCTGAAAAAGGGATATCAGCCAGAAGAAATCCTGCATTCTATTTACGCAAGAAGTCGTGATAATGCCCGTACTCCAATGCAGTGGAGCAGTGAGAAGAACGGAGGCTTCACAACAGGAGAACCATGGTTTGCGGTGAATCCAAATTATATCAGGATTAATGCGAAAGAGGCACTGGAAGATGAAAATTCGGTATTTTACTATTATCAGAAGCTGATTCAGTTAAGAAAAGAAAATCCAGTATTTGTGGATGGAAAATTTGAACTTCTTCTGCCGGAAGATGAGAGAATTTTCGCCTATACGAGAACAGATGAGCATACAAAGATGCTGGTATGTACGAACTTTACGGATGAGGAAGTTAGCTGCCCATTGCTTGATGAGTGGAAAGCCGGGGAAGTCTGGATCCGGAACTATGAGGACGGTAGAGAAGGAAATATATTGCGTCCTTATGAGGCAGTGATAATTGGAGCTGCTGGAAATGTTGTGAAAGCAGGATAGTTCCCGTCTGACAGAGCAATTGAGGAGTACAACAGAGATATCAGGTATCTGTAAGAGGAGGAGAAAGAGATGAATAGAGCTAGTGGGGTACTTTTACCTGTATTTTCACTTCCATCAAAATATGGAATCGGATGCATTTCAAAAGAAGCGTATCAATTTGTTGACCAGCTTAGAGAAGCGGGTCAGAGTTACTGGCAGATTCTGCCGCTCGGACCAACTGGTTACGGGGATTCACCATACCAGTCCTTTTCTACATATGCTGGGAACCCATATTTTATCGATTTGGAGACGTTAATAAAAGAAGGACTTTTGACAAAAAAAGAATGCAAAGAATATGATTTCGGAGATAAGGCAGAGTTTATTGATTATGAAAAAATCTATTATTCTAGATTTAAAGTACTGAAAAAGGCATTTGAGCGTTTCGAAAAAGATGAAGCATATGATAACTTTATTAAAGAAAATGCGTACTGGCTGGATGATTATAGCCTCTATATGGCAATCAAGGACAGTAAAGGTGGAATCAGTTGGAATGAATGGGAAGATGCTCTGAAAAACCGTGAAGAAACAGCACTTGAAAATGCAAGAGAAGAACTTGCGGAAGAGATTGATTTCTATAAATTTCAACAGTATGAATTTGATAAACAGTGGTCACAGCTTCACGCTTATGCAAATGAACAGGGAATTCAGATTGTTGGAGATATTCCGATTTATGTAGCATTTGACGGTGCAGATACATGGGCATCCCCGAAATTATTCCAGTTTGATGAAGAGAATAATCCGGTTGCAGTAGCAGGGTGTCCTCCGGATGATTTTTCTGCAACAGGCCAGTTGTGGGGCAATCCGCTGTATAATTGGGAATATCATAAAAAGACAGGATATGGCTGGTGGATTAAGAGAATCCGTCATTGTCTCAAATTATATGATGTAGTAAGAATTGATCATTTCCGTGGATTTGACGAATATTATTCCATTCCTTATGGAAATGAGACAGCAGTAGATGGGACATGGATGCCTGGTCCGGGAATGGATCTGTTCCATACAATTGAAGAAAGACTTGGCAAACTGAATATTATTGCAGAAGACCTTGGATTCCTGACAGAAAGTGTACTACAGATGTTGTCTGACAGTGGATTTCCGGGAATGAAAGTAGTTCAGTTTGCATTTGATCCAAACGGAGGTTCAACATATCTTCCGCACAATTACCCGGAGAATAGTGTTGTGTATACGGGCACTCATGACAACGATACAACAAGAGGTTGGTATCACAGCACAGATAAAGCAACAAGAGATTTTGCGAAAGAATATATGAATGCACAGCGCTTGGATGAAGATGACCTGGCGTGGGATTTCATTCGTCTTGCAATGAGCAGCATGGCGAATCTTTGTGTGACACCAATGCAGGACTTATTGAACCTGGATGGCAAGGCGAGAATCAACGTACCGTCTACACTTGGCGGAAATTGGACCTGGAGAATGGAAAAGGGACAGTTTGATGAAAAGGCGGTGGAGAGATTAAAACGTATGACATGGTTGTATGAACGTCTTCCAGAAAAGGAAAATAAAGTAGTGTAGAAAGATGTCGCTTATTCACGTATTGCTGAGTGTGAAATTCCGGAAGATATGTTTGCATTTGATAAATTATAAGTTGTGGAAAGAGTATATTTGAAATTCAAGGATTTCGGCTCGGTTGATATTTCAAAGTATTTGCACAAAGAAAAAGGTTACAGTTCAACAAAAACTGGGGAAATAATTTCATAATTTCATATGTAAAAAGCTTCTTGAACAAAATGAACTTTCTGATAAAATTAAAGAGAATGAAAACCAGAAAAAGCAGTTGACTTTTTATTAAAATCGAATATTATATATAGAATCTCTTTGCACTGAATATATCCAATACGGATACGGGATAACAGTACAAACTGATCAGGCTACATTCAATTTTTTATAAAGATAATATCGAAAAGAATGATGTGCATGCCGGGCCGGTCGATTACCGGCAGCAGATGAGACGATATATCATACATCTGTGGGACAGTAAGTAGAAAGTTCCACAGGTGTATTTTTTTGCAAAAAAGCAGTCTTGTAAATAGAATACCGAGGAACAGTAGTCTCACCTTAGGTGCCATAGGAGACATGACATTATGAAAAATGGAGGTTATCTTATGACAAGTCAAAAACAACAATTAAATGAACAGAAAATGATCAATCATTTATCAACTGTGGGAATTCTTGGAAATGTCATTCTGACAGCGTTCAAACTGCTGGCAGGAATTATCGGACATTCGGGAGCCATGATATCCGATGCGGTTCATTCATTATCGGATGTGTTTGCCACATTCATTGCATTTCTCGGGGTAAAATTATCTAAGAAATCGGCGGACAGCGAACATCCATACGGTCATGACAGATTGGAATGTGTAGCATCGATGGTGCTTGCAGCCATTCTTCTTGCAACGGGTATTGGTATTGGAATGAGTGGTGTGAAGACGATCATAGCCGGTGATTACAGTCATTTGCAGGCACCGGGAACGATCGCACTTGTGGCAGCTATCGTGTCGATTCTTACAAAAGAAGGGATGTTCTGGTATACCAGACATTATGCGAAGATTCTGGATTCCGCAGCATTCATGGCAGATGCATGGCATCACAGATCAGATGCATTTTCTTCCGTTGGTTCATTGATTGGTATAGGTGGTGCAATGCTTGGATTTCCTGTGCTGGATCCGCTGGCAAGTGTAGTTATCTGTATTTTTATCCTGAAAGTAGCATTTGATATTTTCAAAGATGCACTGGATAAGATGCTGGATACTTCATGCAGTGAAGAATATGAAGAGAAACTGGCAGACTATATCAGAAAGAGCCGGGGAGTAGAAAGACTGGATCTGTTAAGAACGAGAATGTTCGGCAACAAGGTGTATATCGATGCAGAGATTGCAGTAGATGGAGCACTTTCGTTGAAAGATGCGCATGCAATTGCAGAGGATGTGCACGACAATGTAGAAAAGAAGTTTCCGAATACAAAGCATATTATGATTCATGTAAATCCGGCGTAAAAAGTGGGAAAATACAGACATTCAATAGAAAAAAACAGAAGCAGTTTATACGGGAAGAAGAACCCGTGTAAACTGCTTATTTAATATGTTCTCATATGTTCTGATTATAGCTAGAAATCATAACCTTTTACATATACAAAGCTGTCTGTATCATTGTCACGCTGCATTGTATAGTGATGATTGAGCATGGCTTCGATAAGTTCCTGTCCCTGGTTTTCTACGGCGACCAGAGTCATATCTAATGCATCTTCCAGTTCCTGTACTGTCATATCGTCCAGAAATACCTGTTCGCCGCTTCTTAACATATTGCATGTGATAAGAAGTGTGTCACCAAGATCGGTGCCGGAGGCTTTCTTTTCCAGAAGCTGGGCTTTGAGATCCTGACCGGTGATCAGACCGGATACGGTAACAGTCTCGCCAAAGAAATCATTGCGGATCGCAAATACATTGATCTTAATATATGGAAATGCTTTCATGATCTCCTCTGCGAATCCGGCAAGGGTACTGTAGGCAAGCTTGCCTGTTGCAATGGTAAGTGTACGGCAGGTCTCATTTTTCCAGGTCTCATAGTTGTCATTCTGCTTCAGAGCTTCCAGAGCGTCATGGAATTCTGTCTTTAAAAGACGCATCATGCCAACTCCGTTTTCCAGCTGGATATATCCATCATAGCGTTCTTCTTCCGGAAAATCACGTTCGGCAAGAATATACCATTCATCACTTGCCTGTATGAAGTGCAGACCATATTCTTCATAGAATTTTGGCTGATAGCTTTCAATCATATCAATGACTTCACCGGCTTCTTCTTTTGAAAAGAGTTCCAGCGGATAGAGACCTTCGCGGTATTTTGTAAGTCCGGCAGGTACAACGGATACACTTCTCATAAAAGGAAGATAGCTGGAAAGATCCTCAATAGAACGTTTTAATTCATCTTTGTCATTTACGCCTTTACATAATACGATCTGACCGTTCATCTCAATATGTGCTTCATACAGATCCTGCAGAAATTTTAGCTTTTCTCCGGCAAACCGATTATGCAGCATCTTACAGCGGAGCTCCGGATTGGTTGTCTGTACAGAGATATTGATCGGTGCGAGCTGCATATGGATGATGCGGTCAATATCTGCCTGCTTCATATTTGTCATGGTGATATAATTTCCTTGCAGAAATGAAAGACGGGAGTCATCATCCTTAAAATACAGAGTCTCACGCATGCCCGGAGGCATCTGGTCGATGAAGCAGAACATACATTTATTACTGCAGGAGCGGTATTCACTCATCAGTCCATTCTCGAATTCAACTCCAAGTTCATCGTCGTACTCTTTATCGATTTCCAAAAGCCATTCTTCCCCGGAAGGCTTGCGGATCAGGACTTCGACATATTCATCTTTCATCAGATAACGATAATCAAAGACATCCTCAATTTTCTGTCCGTTTAGTTTTTAACAGTACATCGCCGGGTTCGATTTCCAGTTCTTCAGCAATAGAACCCGGATAGACGGTCTGTATCAGGTGTTCCTGTTCCTTTTTTCTCACAAATATATTCCTCCGTATAAACATTTACCCATATAGACAAAATGATAGCTTATTCTCAGTCTGAGTGCAAGGTAAGAATTATAAAATCAGAACGTAATTTTTGGATAAATTGATGAAAAAAGAGGAATTGACGGGATTCATTTTTCTACGGGATGTAAAAAATGTGATTTCTGACAAATATACGATTGTAATCAAACGTTTAACGTGACATAATAAAAAAGAAAAGGTTAAGATATTTTAAAAGAATGTTAGTAAGCGTAAAATAAGCTGACAACAAAGGAGAAAATTATGGAAATATTTTTCTATGGTATTGTCATTGTTAAGTGGAGTCGCTTTGTTTCTGTTCGGAATGTCCCTTATGGGAGATGGGCTGAAACAGGTTGCCGGTAATAAACTGGAAGCATTACCTTTACAAAATGACAAACACACCGCTCAAAGGAGTAGCACTTGGAACAGGAGTGACCAGTGTCATTCAGTCATCTTCCGCAACAACCGTTATGGTCATCGGTTTTGTTAACTCCGGTATGATGAAACTGAAACAGGCGATCGGTATCATCATGGGAGCCAATATCGGTACCAGTATCACTGGATGGATCTTATGTCTTTCTTATATTGACGGATCGAATGGTATTGCGAAGGTTTTATCTTCTGCAACGATAGCGGCTGTCGTTGCGGTAATTGGTACGATCATGCGGATGATCTGTAAAAGAACGACACACAAGAACATCGGTAATATCATGCTTGGTTTTGCAATTCTGATGACAGGCATGCAGACAATGAGTGGTGCGGTTACACCATTAAGAGAGAGTAAAGTATTTATTGATATGCTGACGATGTTCTCGAATCCAATCGCAGGTATCCTGGTAGGTATTGCATTTACGGCCGTCCTGCAGAGCGCATCTGCTACCGTTGGTGTATTGCAAGCTTTATCGGTAACAGGAATCCTTACATTTTCCAGTGCATTTCCGATTATTCTTGGTATCGGTGTAGGAGCATCCTGTCCGGTACTGGTCTCAGCGATCGGAGCAAATAAGAATGGTAAGAGAACCGCACTTGTGTACTTATTAAATGATACCTTTGGAATGTTGATCTGGTCGATCGGATTCTATACGATCAATGCATTTGTCCACTTTGATTTTCTGGACAATATTATGTCGCCGGTATCGATTGCCCTGTTGAACACAGTGTTCCGTCTGGTAACGGTATGTGTTCTGTTTCCGTTTATTAATAAACTTGAGAATCTGGTATGCTGGCTCGTAAAAGACAGCGCAGAAGAACTCGAAGATGAAGCAGACTTTGATCTTTTGGAAGAGCGTCTTCTTGCGTATCCTGCACTTGCGATCGGACAGTGCCACAGAGCAATGAGCGGTATGGCGAAGAAGCTTCGTAAGAATGTTAACCGTGCAATGAATCTTCTGAATGAATACCAGCAGAGTAAGTTCGACAAGGTTCAGAAAAAGGAAGATCTGATCGATAAGTATGAAAGCCGTCTGGGCGATTATCTGATCAAGCTTACAAAGCATGAGATGAACACAGCACAGACAAGGCAGGTTTCACTTTATCTGCATACGATCAATGACTTTGAACGTATCGGAGATCATGCTTCTTATATTGCATATATGTCCAGTGATATGCATGAGAATAAGACACAATTCTCGGAAGATGCCTGGGATGAACTGAATGTTGTCATGGAAGCGGTACGTGAGGAGATCAATCTTACGTGCAAGGCGTTCCTTGAGAATGATAAAGAAATGGCACAGAGAGTAGCACCGCTTGGTATGGTCATTACAACACTGTGTGATGAACTGAAGATGCGCCATGTGGAGCGTATGAGCAGTGGTGGATGCGGTCTGGAAGAAGGAACAGTATTTACAGATATCCTGAACAGCTTTAACCGTATTGCGACACACTGTGCAAGTGCGATGGTTGCACTTATGAACAGCGATAAAGAGAATATGGATACACATATTCATGATTCGAAGGTATATCCTTCCGACAGCGCTGAATATAAAACTTATCTGAATGAATATAATCAGAAATATGAGATCAAAAAAGACGGGGAACATATGAGAAGCATGGAACCGGAAGAGGTTGAGTAGGATTTGCATAAGAGCATATAAGTAAGACAGAGGTAAGTTTATCTTATAAAAATGAAAAAAAGAACAGAACCTGAGAGGGAAATATCTCAGACGCTGTTCATTTTTTTGTTTACTAACGGTTCCGGTATTCTCTCGGTGACATCTGATATTCTTTTTTGAATAAACGGTTAAAATAAGACAGATTATTGAATCCTGTGCGTTCCGAGATGGACAGAATACTGTCATCTTCCGTGAGCAGAAGTCTGGCGGCAATGGTAAGACGGTAGCCATTCAGATAACTGGTGAACGTTGTGTGCAGGTGCTGCTTAAAGAATTTCATAAAATGTGATTCGGAGAATCCCATATAGTCTGCTGCGCTTTGAACGGTAATCGGTTCTGTATAATGTGATTCAATGTAGGAAACAATCTGTTTTACCTTATCCAGAGATTTGCTGCGGCTGAAAGTGACAGGTGATCCCTGGGAGGAGAATAACAGGTAAAAGAAGTGAAAGAGATGTCCTTTTACTGATAATTCATAATAGTCCGGACGCTTAGCGCAGAGGTCATCGATTGCATCAATACAGGAAGAAAGTTCTTCATGGGAGGAACAGGTATCGTCAAAGAGCCATGGAAGTTTATATTCCAGTGAAAAATACGGCTGGAAATATCCGACTGTCCGGGGATCGGAATCAGCAGAATATAAAAGACTGCTCTGAAACAGGATATTTTCATATTCCATACTGTCTTTTTCATGCTGGGAAATGGAGTGAAGCTGCCCCGGGCGGACCAGGATGATGTCACCGGCTTTCACAGCTCTGGGCTCGGTATCAACGGAAATGATACCACAGCCTTTTTTTATTACAATGATCTCCACGTCATTATGCCAGTGAAGCGGAACCTGTGTGAAGTCCAATGGAATGGAGCACAGATAGGTGTTGTATGGAAACTGGGTGCTGACGTGTTTTTTTACTTCGTGGAGGTTTTCGTAGGTGAGTGTGTTCATAATCAGATACTGGAGTCCTTTCTACTGTCAAAAAGTTGTTTATTTGATAGTATTGTATTACTTTTTACTACTATGATGCAAGAGATTATGGTTATAATCTGATTATAATATCAGTGTAAAGCAAACGGAAACTGATAAACAAAGAATTTATAGAAATGAATCAGACACAGATTCGGGATAATGATGCGGCAGCGCAGATTCAGGAGGTTAATTATGAATTTCTCAGAAAAATTACAGCAGACACTTGGTAAATCAATCAAAGATGCGGCAAATGAAGAGATCTACGCAGCACTTCTTTCAACAGTAAAAGAAGCTGCGGCAGATAAAGGAAGAAATATTTCGGAAATCGGAAGGAAAGTATATTATATATCAGCAGAATTCCTGATCGGAAAACTGTTATCCAATAACCTGATCAACCTTGGGGTATACGATGAAGTAAGAGAACTTCTCGCGGCAAATGGAAAGGATATCTGTGAGATTGAAGAAGTAGAGCCGGAACCGTCACTGGGTAACGGAGGACTTGGAAGACTGGCAGCCTGCTTCCTGGATTCCATTGCAACACTTGGTCTGGAAGGAGACGGAATCGGGCTTAACTATCATCTTGGACTGTTCAAACAGGTATTTGAAAATCACAAAACAGAAAGAGACTCCAAACCCATGGATCCAGAATACAAGCTGGCTTACTGATACAGGAATCGGATTCGATGTACCGTTCAAAGATTTTAGCCTGCATTCTAAATTATATGATATTGATGTAACCGGATA
>ENA-OQDC01000838-OQDC01000838.1-human-gut-metagenome-genome-assembly--contig:-NODE-838-length-18975-cov-5.270320_pt1 | contig 18975 bp, 21 predicted proteins | sample MGYA00242770_ERZ504601 | MGnify/ENA primary metagenome ERZ504601 (study PRJEB26092, sample SAMD00036305) | human gut metagenome | host: Homo sapiens | study: EMG produced TPA metagenomics assembly of...
GCTGCTCTTTCATTTGTTGTATAAATTTTACCTTTTTGCAATTTAATTTCCTTTGCTTTGGATTTCTTATAGGCTACGTTCTTGCTGTAATATTTCTTTGATAAATAACTGTATTTAACTGTTCTTTGGAAGCATTTAATACCAGACGATAAGTTCCTTTGGAAAGTCCACAACCACTGCTATATCATCTTCTTTTCTGCTCATTGTCACTAAATGTTTTGTTCTTCCAATGGTAACCATTTCCTTTTCGCTTTTCTGAATCTTATAACTTGTTTTTCCACCATCTTCTACTAATGATGCAACAAGGAAGCTTGCATATCCTCTCTTTGTCAGCTTAAATGTGTGGTAGGTTTCTTTTCCTTCCCCTTTCTGCATGTTCAGATCATCTTTTACTAATCCTTTGCATTCATTTTCTAACACATAGGCTGTCAGCATACCTTCTTTGCAGTTTCTTGGGAAATCAATGTAATATGTTTCTCCTGCTTTAACCTCTGCCTTTACATATACTGATGGTACTTTCTTAATCAGCTTCTGATTTGCATCATAAATAGCTCCTGCCTGTCCGTTATCTCCTGCTATGATTAAGAATAAAGATCCTGATTCAACTGGCGTGAGCTTAATTTTTTCAGGGTTTTTAAAGTAAGTGCGGTTATAATATTTGATTCCACCAGTCAACATATAATATAATGCATCTTCGGCATCTCCAAACTTATAAACTTTAACATCTGTTTTGTTCCACTCTGCTGGCTCTGTTTTCTTTGCAGCTTTTTTCATCGTTACTTTCTGTGGAAAATAAGACTGCTGTACTTTTGCTGCTGCATCTTCGGATGCTGATACCTTTGCCTGTGGAAGCAACATTGTTGCTGATATTGTTGCTGCCATTAAAATACTTAGTAATTTACCTCTTGTTTTTTTCATCCTGTTTCCCTCCTTAATTAAATGCATTGAAGTCCATGATCGTATAAGTTCCATTGGTTTTCTTTGTAAGTTTGTTTACTTTGACATAATAGGTTCCTTTACCTTTTGGAAGATTTACAACACCTATACTTTCATTTGTTTTTACTTTTATAGTTTTAATTGGTTTCTTCTTTCCTTTTTTATAAATAGTAAATTTAAAACCTCCGCCATTTGTTGCCTTTGTAATATTGAGAACATTCACCTTATCTGAAGCTTTACGTGTAAATTTATACCATCTTGATGCCGTTTCCCCTTGTGTATAAATATTTTGTACATAGGAATCTTTTTTTATCTTCTTGGCTTTCGATCTCGTATACGCTACATTCTTGTTCATTTTACTTATTCCATATGAAAGACAATATACCTGTCCTTTTTGTGTATTTAATGCAACACGATATTTTCCAGCTTGAAGACCATTGATCACATACTTGTTAATATCAATATAATCATCGGTTCTCGGCTTTATTGTTTTTTTGTATCCTATGTTTATCCAATTGCCTTTCACATACTTTTGTACTTGCACTGTTACGTTTCCCTTATCTTTATGCATAACTTTCAATGCCATTTGTGAAAGAGATCGTTTCGCAATTGAAAATGAATGATACATGGTATTTCCAGTTGCAGATTCTCCATAAGAATTTCCTGCTTGAATTGTTCCAAATCCGTCTTTTAAGACAGCTACTACAATGGATTGTTCTTCTATCTTCTTTGGAAGTTTTATATAAAAAACATCTCCAGCCTTTGCTTTTATCATATATTCTATTTTTTCGTCTGCTGTTAATGTTTCTATTCTATTTTTCTTCGACTGATCATATATCTGTATACTTCCATCATCAGATGCTGTCATAACATAAAATAGTCCTGAATCTTTAAGTGTCACCTTAATCCAGTGGTCTTTTTCTTTATAATTATCATTGTAATAATGTAATCCACCGGTTGTAACATATTGCGTCATTTCATTTCCAGTGTCAAATAAATATGCAAACAGTTCTTTTTGATTCCATTCTTCTGGTTCTATATACCTTGCAGATTTTTTAGAAACTTTGGCATTTGTAATAATCGTTGTTTTCGCTGTTTTCTCTGCTGCAAACACTGGTGCTGCAAATAATCCTGCACAAATACCTGCTGTTAGTAAAACTGCTATAAACTTCTTTATTGTTTGTTTTACCATAAACAGCCCCCTTTCATTATTCCTTATATGTTTCTAACTCATACACTCCCGTTGTCTTATCTGTGAGCTTTGAAACTTTAATATAGTATGTTCCTTTTTTCTTTGGAAGTGTTACATATTTTTCATCATCATCTTTCTTCACTTTGACTGTTTTGATGACTTTTCCTTTTTGATAAACCTTAAACTGGAAGCCTCCGCCAACAGAGTATTTTGACAAGAGTACTCCTGTTCTCTTCTTTGTAGAAGAAACTGCAACTTTATACCATCTTGCTGTATGTTCTTCTGTTGTGTATACATTTTGCAAACTTGATTTAACATTGATTGCTTTTGATTTCTTATATGCTACATTTTTGTTTGTCGTCTTTCTCTTATATTCAATATTTATTATATTGTCTTTTGGATTCTTTAATACCATACGATATTTACCCGGTTGTAATCCATATCCAAGTGCTGTTCCATATTCTGCTGGTTTTATATTGGCACTATATCCAACTCTCTGCCATGTTCCATTGACATTTTTTTCGACATAAGCACCAACTTTTTCAACCTTTTTCCCTACTGGTGCGATTTCTAAATATACTCTTGAACGCTTTGAAATTGAAAATGGATGATATGTTGTTGTTCCTTTTCCAACTTCATAGTAGCTTTTATCATTCGCCATTGAACCAAATTCTGTTTTCATGACTCCTGTTAAAATAATAATTTTATTGATCTTAGTTGGTAATTTTACATAAAATTCATCTCCTGCTTTTACAACAGCTGAGTATTCATCTCCATTACCATCTCCATTCAGATCTTTTATCAAAACTTTTTTCTTCGTTGCATCATACAATGGTATTTTTACTTTACTATCCCCCATAACATCAATTGCAAAAAGTCCTGGATCTGCAACTTTAATTTTCACCCAATGATCTTTTGCTTTATAATTTTTATTGTATAAATGCAATCCTCCGCTAGCCATATATTTTAAGAAATCATCTTCTGTATCAAACTGATACGCTGTCAATTCTGCTTTGTTCCATTCTTCTGGTTCAACATTTTTTGCTGCCTTCATTTGTGCCGTTTTGTTGATCTTAACTGCCGCTGATACGGACGGACTAAACATTCCAATACTTAACCCTGCTGCCAGCAAAACTGCTCCTGCTTTTTTAATTACCCTTCTGATCATAAAAATTCCTCCTTAATTCCTACCTTTGTAATTTTAATAATATCCGATTTCATAAACTCCATTTGTTTTCTTCGTAAGTTTTGAAATCTTAAAATAGTATGTGCCTTTTTTCTTCGGCAGCGTTACCATTTTTCCACTTGCTTCCTGTGTTACCTTAATTGTTTTAAATACTTTCTTGCTTCCTGCTTTATAAATCGTAAATTTATATCCTCCTGAAACTGTATCTTCCCCAAACTCCAGTCTCCTTTTCTTCTTACTGGATGTTACTTTTACCTTATACCATCTCTCTGCTTTTTCGCCTGTTGTATAAATATTAGAAATCTCTTTATTTAAAGAAATACTTTTTGCTTTTGATTTCTTATATGCTACATTTTTTGACTTGGAACTCTTTGTAAATGAAACTGCATTCAATTGCGTTTTTGGTGCTTTGATCAACAGTCTGTATTCACCCTTTTGCAGTCCATGAATAAAATCATCGTCATAAGATGCCGGTTCGATCTTTACTGTATTATCAAGTCTCTTCCATACACCTTTTTCTTTTTTCTCGATATATGCATAGGTTTCTCCGCCTTTTCTGTTGATCGCGGAAATATTAAATTCTACCGCAGATCTTTTTGATATGGAAAATGGATGATATGTCGCTGCACCTGTTCCTGATTCATAATAGGTATCTGATGCCTTCATTGATCCAAATTCATCCTTGATCACACCTGACGTAATAATGATTTTATCAATCTTAGCTGGCAATTGAATATAAAATGTTTCTCCTGTCTTGGCAAGTCTTCCATATTCCAGATCTCCGTCAGATGTTGTCTGTGCCAAAACTTTCTTCTTTGTGGAATCATATAATTTTACTTTCTGTGAGCCATCTCCGTCTGTATCTGCTGATACAACAAAATATCCTGGATCTTCTACTGTAATCTTTACCATACGATCACTCTGCTTAAAATTCTTGTTATATAAATGAGCTCCACCTGTTAACAGATAGTTTTCAAACTTGTCTGTTGAATCAAACTGATACGCTTTGATTTCTGTACGATTCCATTCCTCTGGCTCAACATAACGTGCCTGCTTTGTTATATTATTATTCGTTCCTGCAAAAACAGCTTCTCCCTGATAATTCATGGATACTCCGATTGCTGCTGCCATTATCATTACTGCTGTTTTCTTTAATATCCTGTTCATGCTATATCCTCCCATATCTTATTCTATTACCTTATTGCCTTATCTATCATAAATAACCCGATCCATCAAAATATCATGTTCTTCTATCGGAACTTTATCCAACAACAATTTTCTGTAACATATCATAATCTTTGGAAATTGTGTTCCTCGTAGAAAACGATCATAAAATCCGGCTCCATGGCCTAATCTGTGGCCTTCTTTATCTGCACCTACACATGGAATCACTGCCATATCAATTTGTTCTTTCGGTAAGACTTTACATTGTTTTGAAGGTTCCATGATTCCATATGCACCTTTTTCAAAGTCAGCCAGTGTTTTGATCTGTCTTACTTCCATAATTCCTTTTCCGATACACAATGGAACTCCTACTATCTTTCCCTGATCTAATGCAAGTGCGATCAATGGCCACGTATCTACTTCATTTTCCATGCTTGCATAACAAAAAATAGTTTCAGCTTCCTTATATTCTTTTAATTCTTTGATCTGATCAAAAATCGATTGATCTGCTTCTTTGATATACTGTTTATCTAGTTGTTTGATCTTATCTTTTATCTGTTGTCTCGCTTCTTTTTTTGTCATGATGTCCTCCAGATGATCAATATATTTAGGTACGAAAAAATGAACCTAATTTCTTAGGTTCATTTTATCACAATTTGTTCACAAAGTATCGTTTTTTATTTATAAAGTCTCATATAAACTCATGATTTTTTCACCAGTTGCTACATCTTCTGAAAATGCTGTTGCACTTCCTGCTGCAGTTCCCATCTTCAGTGCTTCGTTGTAATCTCCGTTGCTTCTTAAATATCCTGTTACAAATCCTGCAACCATAGAATCTCCAGCTCCTACAGAGTTCTTAACTTCACCCTTTGGACAAGGTGTCACATGAACATCTCCTGCTTCTGTAATAAGGATCGCTCCGTCTCCTGCCATGGAAACTAAAACGTTTCTTGCACCCTTTTCCTGAAGTTTCTTTGCATATTCTACAATCTCATCATTTGTCTTTAATACAACACCAAACATCTCTCCTAATTCGTGATTGTTTGGTTTAATCAGGAATGGATGATATTTTAATACATTTAACAGTAGATCTTTTGTTGCATCTACAACGATTCTGATATCTTTTTCCTGAAGACGTTCCATGATCTTTTCATATACATCAGATGGAAGTGTTGCTGGAATACTTCCTGCCAGGATTAATACATCTCCATCCTGTAACTCATCAAGCTTCTCATACATCTTCTGTAACTCGTCATCATGGATCACTGGTCCCATTCCATTGATCTCACTTTCTTCATTTGATTTTACCTTAACATTGATTCGTGTCATTCCTTCACGGACTCTGATAAAATCAGGTGTGAATCCAAGCTCTTTTGCTCCTTTTTCAATGACATCTCCTGTAAAGCCTGCAATAAATCCAAGCCCTACACTTTCCATTCCAAGGTTCGCAAGGACATGGGATACGTTGATTCCTTTTCCTCCGCAGAAAATATATTCTCTTGTTGTACGGTTGATCTCTCCTAATGTCAGATTGTCTACCTTGATTACATAGTCGATCGCTGGGTTAAATGTTACTGTATAAATCATGAAAATACCTCCTCAATGGTTGTGATTTCTCTTAATTTGTTATTCTTAAGATGATCTGTGATAATGTTTGCTTTCTTAAGATCAGCAAACTTAAATGTTGATATTTGATCAAATTTGCTCTGGTCTGTAAGTATATATCTTTGCTGGCATTGTTCCATTGCTTTTCTCTTGATCGCAGCTTCCTTCATATCTGGAGTTGTAAATCCTCGAACCTCATCAATTCCGTTCGTTCCAAAAAATCCTTTGGTAAAATTGTACTTATCAAGCTGCTCTAATGCTTCTTCTCCAACAACAGCTTCTGTCACTGCCTTTATCTCTCCACCGATCAAATGCACTTTAAACCCTGCATTCATTAACTTTCTTGCATGTGTGATTCCATTCGTAACATAGATCACATCATACTCTTTCAGAAAATCAATGATCATCTCTGTTGTCGTTCCTGCATCCAGATATACCATATCTTCTTTATTAATAAGAGATGCCGCATACTCTCCAATCTTTCGTTTCTCGCTCTGATGCTTCTTTGCTTTCGTGATAACTTCTTCTTCTCGTGATAGAACAGACTTTACTGCGGTTGCTCCACCATGAACCTTGATCAGCAATCCCTGTCGGTTCAATTCTGTTAAGTCTCTTCTTATTGTTGATTCTGAGGTGTTAAGCCACTTTGTCAGATCTGTTACTGTGACTGACTGTTTCTCTCTTAAAATTTCTAATATTCGTTCAAAACGTTCTTGTGCTAACACATTCTTCACCTCTTTTCTCTCTATTTTAGTATATCACTCTTCCAGTCAAAGTCAATCATTTTCTTTCATTTTCAATCATTTATATTTTGTTCATACTTTGAAGATAATTTAAACACATTTGATTTCTATACTAAATGACATAAGCTCCAACTGGACAGATGCAACAACAGACAAATAATCAATCTGGAAGCAATTCTTCTGATTCATCTGACAACAATAACAGTAGCAATGACTCTTCTTCTAAGATCAAATTAACAGGAGATTCTTATGTAACATCATTAAATGATGAAGATAGTTCTTTCACTAAGTTACCGCTTTTCCTTCAGCATGTTCTTACTTCCAATATAAGTTGCGATTATATATCCAACATAGATAACAATCACAATGATCAATGATTGCACTACCGCCTCTGATATATTGATCTGTCCTAAGGTTGAAATCAGAATGGATGCTGTTTTAATTCCAACATAAGAATGAACCAACGCCAGACTTAATGGAAGACAGAAATATAAAATAATCTGTGCCTTGATCGCACGATTAACCATTTTTGTGAAGTTCCAATCTTACGCAATAATTGATATTTTTCAATATTATCTGCATTTTCACTCAATTGCTGCAATGCCAATACGGCCGCACATGTAATTAAAAATACCAATCCTATATAGATTGCAATATATGTCATGATCGTACTTAGTCCCGTACTTTGTTCATACACTTCTTCTTTTGAAATCGCCATTGAATAAGGCGAATTCTGCATCTTGCCTGTTCTGATCAACTCTTTTAAATGGTTGTTATACCTTTCAGATACTTTCTTGGCATTTCCTTTCCAATTGATATTTAAATACAGTGTTGAATTATCAATCTTTAGTGTCTGAATGATATTATCATTTAACACAACTGTTCCCATATCTGTTTTGACTGGTGCCACCATAAAAGTATCCTTTTGAAGTTCATACTTTATTTTATATGTTTTTCCATCCAGTGTAATCTTCTGCTTATCTTTGGCCGTCTTCTCCATTGTCGGAATCAGATTTGCATAATCGCAGTTTAATATATATTCATCTGTTTTTAACGTTAATTCTTTTTCTCCGATTGCTTTTCGAAGCTTGTTATACTCAGACAGCTTCACAAAAGTTAATGGCACTTCATACAGATTCTTTACATAATCCTTTGTATAGTCTGAATATTTTTCTCTTCCTTTTAACAATGGCTCCATTTTATATCTGCACTGCTTAAATACACCATTTTGATAAACTGTGATCGGCAGAGTTTCTTTTGCATCTTCTTCGATCGATAATCCAAGCGAGTTCATTTTCTTCACAAACTTCTGCTGTAATTCATCCTGATATCCCTTTTGACTTAAACTATAAAATGAATAATCAAATTTCGTCAGATCTTCCAAATCTGTTTTCACAGAAGATGCCAATCCGCTTCCCGTTGCAAATGCACTGATCGCCAGAAACAACATCAGACACAACATGGACATAGAAACAAATGTTGTCGTAATCTTTGAGTTAATCTGTCGCAGAACAAACAGGTTCAATCCATTATAGTAAAATTTCTTATTTCTTTTTGCCAGTTCTAATAAAAATCCTGACAATGAAAAGAAGAATAGAAATGTTCCAATGACACCTAAAATGATACTCATTTTAAAATCATTGTCCACACCAAGCATCTGATTCTTTGTGATCAAATGATACGCTATCCCTATACATGCAATGGACATTACAAATAAAATCACTGATAGAACAGGATTTTTTAATCTCGTTTTCTGGTTCTTTTTTGCTGCATTCAACAGATTGATCAATTTTATATTTTGATATTGTGATTCCATTAAATATCATCACAATAATAAAAATAATTGCAAAATACATAATTGTCTGAATAAATGCAGTTTGCGAGAAAACAAACTTAAATTCTTTCATCTGCACTGCAAACATTTTAGCTGTCAGCATTGCTAAACCTTGAGATAAAAATACGCCTGCAATCAGTCCAGCGATCAATGCGAAAAAACCAATTAATAAAGTTTCAATTAACAAAATTTTTGAAACCTGTCGTTTCTCCATCCCCAACAACAGATAGATTCCCATCTCCTTATGTCTTCGTTTCATTAAAAACTGATTGGCATAGATGATCAGAAATCCCAAGATCACTGCGACAAATACAGAAATCCAATTAATGATCACTGACATCAAATGCATCATTGATTTCTGGCTTTCATTCAATTTTAAAACTGCCTGCTGTGCCTGAACAGAATTGAACATATAAAACAAGCAGATTCCAAACGTCAATGTCAGAAAGTAAATCGTATAATCACGAATACTTTTTTTGACATTACTAAATGCAATTTTAGAATACATTCGTACTGTCACCTCCAAGCAATGTCACAACCTCGATGATGCGGTCGAAAAACTGTTTCCTAGAATCACTTCCACGAACTAGTTCATTAAAGATTTTTCCATCTTTGATAAACAGAATACGTTTGCAATAGCTTGCTGTAAATGCATCATGTGTTACCATAAGAATCGTCGCATTTAATTCCACATTCATCGTATCCATGCTGTCGAGTAACATTCTCGCAGCCTTGCTGTCCAAAGCTCCTGTTGGTTCATCCGCAAGGATCAGAGATGGATTTGAGATCATTGCTCTCGCACTTGCCACTCTCTGCTTCTGCCCTCCAGACATCTGATATGGATATTTGTTTAACACCTCTGTGATCATTAATTTCTCTGCGATCGATCTTACTCTGTCCTCAATCTCTTTTGCCGGAACTTTCATGATCGTAAGTGTCAGTGCAATATTTTCAAATGCTGTCAATGTATCTAACAGATTAAAGTCCTGAAAGATAAATCCCAGTTCCTCTCTCCTGAATTTTGAAAGATGCTTCCCTTTCAGTTTGGTAATATCCATTCCATTGATCAAAATATTTCCGGCCGTCACACGGTCGATGGTTGATATACAATTCAGCAACGTAGTCTTACCACTTCCAGAAGCTCCCATGATTCCAATATACTCACCCTTCTCTACTTCAAAACTGATCCGGTCGATTGCCTTTGTCAGATTTGCTTTACTACCATAATATTTTTCAATATTATCAACCTTCAATACAGAACTCATTCTTCCATCTCCTTATCTTTCTTTTCAAATCATTTTGTTTTACCCTTTTGTTCCTCTTATTGCCTTGTCTATAATATATCATTAGCCAAAAACTGTATCCATCGATTTTCCTTACATGAAACTTACAATTTTGTTATATTGATATTTCCCATGAAAACTACTATACTAAATTTAACATGACTATATAAAGGAGGAACTCAACATGTATTTAAAAAATGAAGACGTAAAAATTGGAACAATTCCTGACGCTAATGGTTCTGACACACCACTTAGAAAAATGGAATTCTTAACGAAGAAAGAAATGAAAGACAGCAGCCGCCTCTACGGAAAAGTCATCGTACCACCAGGATGTGCCCTTGCTTATCATACTCATGAAAATGAAGGGGAAGCTTATCATATTCTTCAGGGAACTGGTCTTTACAACGATAATGGTACAAAGTATGAAGTACACGCTGGAGACACTACATTTACAAGTGATGGTGCCGGACATGCCATTGAGAATATTGGAGATGAAGATCTTGTATTTATGGCACTGATCTTATTAGATAAATAATCTGCTTTTAAATCATTGATCATCTAAGAATAAAAATATAATATAAAACGCTGGTCCAAATAATCATTGGTCCCAGCGTTTTTCTATCTCTATTTCTAAAATTTAAATTCATGAAATTTTAGTTTCATCTGATCAAACGTATAGATTCCATTAAATCCAATTTCTTTCAGTATCTTCTGCGATTCCATAACCCTGTCTCCAACACGGTCCGCATTATGTGCATCAGATCCGATCGTAATAATCTTTCCACCCATATCATGATAAAGCTCTAAGATTTCCCTTGACGGCATCAGACTTTTCAGATGATAAGCACGACTTGAGGTATTCAATTCAATTCCTTTTCCATCTGCGATCACAACTTCAAAGATCTGTTCAATCAAATCTTTAATTTTTTCAAGCTCAATTTCACCATTCAGATCGTATCTTTTGATTACATCGAGATGTCCCAGAATACTGTAATCTTTATATGCCTTTACAACGTCTAAAATTTCCTGATAGTATCTTCGATTATATTCTAACTGAGTCTTCCCTTTCTGCGGCTCCTGTCTCCAGTACTCTTTATTCTCTACCTGATGGCAGGAAAAGATTACAAAATCAAACGGATACTGTCCAAATGTTTCCTCATACGCTTTTGTTGTATGTACCTGAATTCCAAATTCGATTCCTGTCTTTAATGTGATCTGCCCTTTATATTTTTCTTTCATTTCTTCCATTTCTTTAAAATAAGCATCATAATCACAATTGACTACTGTCGGTACATCATAGTCAGAATGTTCTGTAAAACATAGTTCATCCATTCCTAATTCAATGGCTTTCTGAATCTCCAGCTCCATTGGAAAATCTGTATCTTCACTAAAATATGAATGTATATGGTAATCTGCAAACATTGTAAACCTCCTGTTGGATCATTCATTTAGAAAAATCATTGAGCTTCTTGGAAAACCAATGGTAACAATCGTGTATTCTTCTTCTTTTGACTCAATCTTGAAACTTAACTGCAATTTGTCACAAAGCTTCTTACACAAATATAATCCCATCCCGGTTGATTTCTCATAGTTTCTTCCTGTAGTTCCAGTATAACCTTTATCTGTCACTCTTGGCAAATCTTTTGCTGCAATTCCAATTCCATTATCCCGAATCTCTAAAAAATAATCTGATTCGTTGATTGTCTTGCCTCAAAGGATATCTGTGGATCTTCTTTTTTATATTTTACCGCATTGCTGATAATCTGATTTAATATAAATAACAGCCACTTTTCATCACTAAATATTTTCTGGTCCAGATTGTTCATACTAATTTTAATCTTGTTGCTGATCATGATTCTTGCATTGGATCTGACAGCTTTTTGTACCATATCTTTTAAATTTAATTCTTTTACCAGATAATCTTTTTCTACGCTATTGCTTCGTGCATAATAAAGTGCTTGTTCAAGATAGTAATTAATCTGCTGTAATGCCTCATCCATTGCTTCTTTGATTTCTGACGGATGATTCTCAAGAATTAACTTGGCTGCTGCCAATGGTGTTTTCACTTCATGAATCCACATTTCAATATATTCCCGATAGCCTGCTGCCTCCGTTCTATACTGAAGTATTTCATCATTCATAGACTTATTACAGCTTTGCAGAATATCATAAATAAATTCTCCCTCAAAAAACTCTGGCCGCTCCATCATTTCAGAAAGCATATTTTTCTGATCCAGCATATCAAGTTTAATTGTCATTTCTTTATAATATCTGAACTTTTTCATATACTGTTGTCCAAGATAAATAAGCTCCAGTAAAATACCGATCACTAGTAAATAAATCATCAAATATCTATTCACTTCAAAAATATAAAGTAATCCTTCTATCAGACATAGAAATATAAAATGAGTTGCCATCTGTGCATAATAAATACTTAAAAATCTTCGCAGTCTCATACCATATACCCTTGCCCTCTTTTGGTTTTTATGAAATCTTTTAACCCTGCTGACTCTAATTTCTTTCTGACACGATTAACATTTACAGTTAATGTATTATCATCAATAAATTCATTGGACTGCCATAATGTTTCCATCAGATGATCTCTGCTGACAATCTTACCTTTATTTTGTAAAAGCGTATACAATATTCTCATTTCATTTTTGCTCAATTCAATAACCTGATCTTCATAAACAACCATACTGTTATTTAATTGTAATTTCAAGCCATGATATTGTACTGAATTCTCTACTTCTTCTTTCCGGGTTCTTTTCAGCATTGCAGAAATCCTTGCTAATAAAATCTGTGTATTATATGGTTTCGTCACAAAATCATCTGCTCCAAGATTCATGCTCATCAGTTCATCCATCTCACTGTCACGGCTTGTCACAACTATAATCGGTACTTCTGATTTTTCTCTGATGGCTCTACATACATAATAGCCATCATATAAAGGCAGATTAATATCCAGTAAGATTAAGTCTGCGTTTTCTCTTAAACAATCTTCCACAACGGTATCAAAATGTTCTATTGCTATAATCTCATATCCATATTTACTTAATAATATGCTAAGTTCATTACGAATGGGTTCATGATCTTCTACTATGATTATCTTTGCTTTCATTTTCTTTCTCCCCACCTTTCCTTATGAGTTCTTATAATAATGAATTCTTATAATATCATATCATAAACTTTTGCAAAAGAAAAAGCGCCTCACATTTGAGACGCTTTCGGAAGTCTTTTATTTCTTATTTTTTAGGCTGTAAAGATTCTTTTCCACCCATATATGGTCTTAATACTTCTGGAATTGCAACGCTTCCGTCTTCTCTTAAGTTGTTCTCTAAAAAAGCAATCAGCATTCTAGGTGGTGCTACTACTGTATTATTTAATGTATGAGCAAAGTAGTTTCCGTTTTCACCTTTCACACGGATACGAAGTCTTCTTGCCTGTGCATCACCAAGGTTAGAACAGCTTCCTACTTCGAAATATTTCTTCTGTCTTGGAGACCATGCTTCTACATCAACAGATTTTACCTTAAGATCTGCTAAGTCACCAGAGCAGCATTCTAATGTTCTTACTGGAATATCCATAGAACGGAATAAATCTACTGTATTCTTCCATAGTTTTTCATACCAGTCTTTGCTTTCTTCTGGTTTACATACAACGATCATTTCCTGTTTTTCAAACTGATGGATTCTGTAGACACCACGTTCTTCAATCCCATGTGCTCCTTTTTCTTTTCTGAAGCATGGAGAATAACTTGTCAATGTTTTTGGTAACTGATCTTCTGGTGTTGTTGTGTCGATAAATTTACCGATCATAGAATGTTCACTTGTACCGATAAGATAAAGGTCTTCACCTTCGATCTTGTACATCATAGCATCCATTTCGTCAAAACTCATAACACCTGTTACAACATTGCTTCTGATCATGAAAGGTGGTACGCAGTAAGTAAATCCTCTATCGATCATAAAGTCTCTTGCATATGCGATAACTGCAGAATGTAATCTTGCAATATCTCCCATCAGATAATAGAATCCATTACCTGCTACTTTTCTTGCACTATCAAGATCAATTCCATCAAAGCTTTCCATAATGTCTGTATGATATGGTACTTCAAAATCAGGAACAACTGGTTCTCCAAATCTTTCAAGTTCAACGTTTTCACTGTCGTCTTTACCAATTGGTACAGATGGATCAATAATATTTGGAATTGTCATCATGATCTCTTTGATCTTCTCTTCGACAACTTTTTCTCTTTCACTTAATTCTTCAATACGATCTGCAGATGCTGTAACCTGTTTTTTAACTTCTTCTGCTTCTTCTTTTTTACCCTGTCCCATTAAGGCACCAATCTGTTTAGATAATTTGTTACGATCTGCACGAAGTGCCTGAACTTCCTGTTTGATCTCACGATTTTCCTTATCAAGTTCGATAACTTCATCAACTAAAGGTAACTTACGATCCTGAAATTTATTTTTGATGTTCTGTTTTACTACATCTGGATTTTCTCTTAAAAATTTAATATCTAACATTTTTTCCTCCAATTATTTGTTCATACATTTTTCTAATGTTGTTTTTTCCTCATCTGATAATGCTACTTTGGCAGCACCATCTTTGATTTCTTTGGCATAAACATATGTTGCATTCTGACTGCTCATACCATTTAAAAGTGTTCCATTATTATTATGGTCAAGTAATGCAATTACAAACTTGTTTCTCCACCCATATCAGAGAACGCATTATACTTATATACTTCCATCTTAGAAAAGCTACTCCTATGTTCTTCATCGATTCTCTGTATTTCACCTTCTAGAAAATCTTGTTCTACAATGATTTCGTTAAGCTTTTCAAATTTCTTGATAATGCTTTCTTCTAATGATTTACCATCTTTTCCCGATAGGAAATTTTTCGTAACGATTTTTTTAGTTTACTAACTTTAACTAAAGCAACAATTACAAGGATCAGTACTAATGCTAATACACCGGCCAGGCCAATCACAACATATTCCATACTTACACTATTTAAAAAATTTGTCATCTCATGTTCCTCCTAAATTGATCTTATCATATCCACAATGCGTTCTAATTCGTCTTGTGAATAATACTCAATTTCTATTTTCCTTTATTATTCTTTTATTTTTAATAGTTACCTTGCTTCCAAGAACCTGTTTCATAGATTCTTCCAGCTGAGTATAAAGGATTATCGTGAACATCTTTTTCTTCTTTTTATTTTTTTGATTTTCTTTAAATCTTTGACAAGTTTTTCGATATCTCTGACGCTTAATTTTTCATCAAAAACTTTCTGTGCAATTTCATATTGTTGATCTTTGTTTGTAATTGCTAATAATGCTCTCGCATGTCCTGTACTGATCATTTCTTCTTCCAGCATTTTTTGTACTCTTGGATCAAGTTTCAAAAAGTCTTAATGAGTTTGTGATCGCAGCACGGCTCTTGCTAACCTTGCCTGCAACTTCATCTTGTTTTAATTGAAATTCTTCCATTAGGCGTTTATATGCCATAGCTTCTTCAATTGGATTTAAATTATCTCTTTGAATATTTTCAATTAAAGCGATCTCTACAACTTCATTTTCATTATACTTACGGATCATGACAGGGACTTCATTAAGGCCTGCTAATTTTGCTGCTCTCCATCTTCTTTCTCCTGCAATGATCTCATAGAAGTCATCTTTTGGAGTTACCAAAATTGGTTGCAACATTCCATATTGTTTAATTGAATCTGATAATTCCTGTAATGTATCTTCATCAAACTGATTACGTGGCTGATCAGGATTAGGTTCAATCTTGTCAATTGGTAATGTCAGTTCTTTCTCTGGCTCAGCTTTTTTCTTTGATTTCGATGATCTTGATACTTTTTTCTTTACTTGTTCTACATCTTCTTCATCGACAATCGGTGCTTTTGGAATCAGTGTATTCAATCCTCTTCCAAGTCCCATTTTCTTTCCTGACATTATTTTTTACCTCCATTTTCAATCACTTCTTCTGCAAGTAGATTATAGCTTTCTGCTCCTGAAGATCGAGGAGCATATACATTGATTGGAAGTCCATGACTTGGTGCCTCTGCCAGACGTACATTTCTTGGAATGATCGTCTTGTAAATATTCTGATTTAAGTACGATTTGACATTCTCTACAACCTGCAGCGATAGATTTGTTCTACCATCATACATTGTAAACACAACACCCTCTATCTTTAATCTTGGATTCAGACTCTTCTGAATCAGGTCAATTGTATAGATCAGCTGTGTAAGTCCATCCAATGCATAAAATTCACATTGAATCGGAACAATTACGGTATTTGCTGCTGTCATGGCATTTACTGTTAACATTCCCAATGCCGGTGGGCAATCGATAATAATAAAATCGTATCTTCTTCTTACCTTTTGAAGATTCTCTTTCATGATAAACTGCATTTTATCCACAGTCATCAATTCAATTTCTGCTCCAGCTAAATTTCGATTTGCTGGAAGTAAGGATAGATTATCAAACAAGTCTTTAATGATACAATCTTGTATCTTTTCTTCTCCTGTAATCACCTCATAAGTTGTCTTATCCAGCTCGTTTTTGTCTAATCCCAAGCCACTGGTGGTATTTCCCTGAGGATCCATATCAACGAGTAAGGTTTTCTTTCCTTTTGCCGCAAGTGCTGCTGAAAGATTAACCGCTGTCGTTGTCTTTCCAACTCCACCTTTCTGGTTGGCAATTGCAATAATTCTTCCCATTTCTTTCTCCTTTTGAACAATATTATAACACTATTTTTTTTGCATTGCCATATGTTTCACGTGAAACATTTTATAATATTCAGATGCGAAAAGGAGTATTCATCTGAATACTCCTCAATTGCTTATAAATTTTGAAATGCATCTGTCCATAATAATTAATAAAGCTTTATTATTAATTACATTTGTTCTGGACACTGGATTCCTAATAATTCTAATGCATCTTTAATTACCTGTTTTGCCAAAATAACAATCTTAACTCTTGCTTCTTTTAATTTCTGATCCTCTACATTACACTGATTTTCATGATAAAAACGATTGAAGCTTTGTGCTACTCCCATAACATATCTAGAAACTACAGAAGGTTCTAATCTATCTGCTGCCACTTTGATCACTTCTGGGAATCTTTCGATTTCCTTTAATAAAGCTACAGATGTTTCATCTGTTACTAAGGATGCATCAATATCTCCAACTTCTGTGATTCCTGTTTTTCTCAACACACTTGCAGCTCTTGCATATGTGTACTGAACATATGGTCCTGTCTCACCATCAAAGCTGTGAATCTTCTCCCATGTAAATGTTACATCTTTGATTCTCTGGTTATACAAGTCATTAAAGATAATTGCTCCAATTCCAACTTTCTGTGCAACATCTTCTTTATCTTTAAGATCTGGATTCTTTTCTGCAATGATCTCTCTGATCTTAGATACAGATTCTTTTAAGATGTCTTCTGCATATACGATATTACCACTTCTTGTTGAAAGCTTTCCACCTTCTAAACTTACTAATCCATAAGGTACATGAATCAGGTTTTCTTTTGCCCATTCATATCCCATTAATTCTACTACTTTAAATACCTGTGCAAAATGTAATTTCTGCTCTAATCCAGTTACATAAATACACTTATCAAAATTATATTCTTTCTTTCGATAGAAAATTGCAGCTAAATCTCTTGTTGCATAAATACTACTTCCGTCTTTCTTCATTACAAGACATGGTGCCATATCATATTCATCAAGATCTACGATCATTGCTCCTTCACTTTCTTTTAGAAGATTTTTCTCTTTTAATTCTTCTACAACTGCTGCTGTTTTATCACGATAAAAGCTTTCACCTGTGTAATGATCAAAATCCATATTCAGCATTTTATAAATTCTTTTATATTCTACCATACTGATGTCTTTAAACCATTCCCAGATAGATAATGCTTCTTCATCACCTTTTTCCATCTTGGCAAACCATTCTCGAGCCTGATCATTTAATGTATCATCTTTCTCAGCTTCTTCATGGAATTTTACATAAATTCTTAAAAGCTCAGGAATACCTTTTTCTTCAACTGCTTCTTTACTTCCCCATTTCTTATACGCAACGATCAGTTTACCAAACTGTGTTCCCCAATCACCTAAATGATTAATTCTTTCTACGTGATATCCCAATTTATCAAAAATATGATATAAAGAGTTTCCAATGATTGTCGTTCTTAAATGTCCAACATGAAAGTTCTTTGCAATATTAGGTGAAGAATAATCGATACAAACAGTTTTTCCTTTTCCGATTTCCTGGGTACCATAAGTATCATTTACTTTTGCTAAAACTTCTTTTACATAATTTTCTTTATTCAAAAAGAAGTTTACATAAGGGCCCATAGCTTCTACTTTTGATACATCGTCGCTTGCAGGAATTTTTTCTGCAAGCTCTGTTGCGATCATATTAGGAGCTTTTCTAAATACTTTCGCTAATTGAAAACATGGAAATGCGAAATCTCCCATATCATCTTTTGGTGGAATTTCAAGAATTCCATCAATCTTCTCTTTATCTAATTCTTCGATTGTCTGATCTAATAAATCAATAACTTTATTTCTCATAATCTTCCCTTTCTATAGTTCGATCAATGCCTGAACATTAATTGAATTTGTCTTCCATCTTGTCACTGAAAATTCTTTTGTAAGTTCTTTTTCAAGGGCACTGCGTTTCTCATAAAACTCTTTTGCATTTTTAATAATTTTAGGTTTTGCTTCTATTTTAATTAATATTTTATACTCATCAATATTTTTTCAAAGTTAATAACAAAAACCCCTTATCATCCATTAATGTCTCAAATATCTCATGAAATCCTTTCAAAAATGAAAATGTCATACAAACTTTAGATTCCTCTTTTGATTCGCGATAATTTAATCGTGCTGTTGGATATATTTTTTTAATATATTTCATCAATTGATCAAACGCTGGAACAAATGGAATCTTTTCATCTTCGTTAACATCTTCAGTTACTATATCATCAAAGAGCAGATCTTCTT
>ENA-OQDC01000841-OQDC01000841.1-human-gut-metagenome-genome-assembly--contig:-NODE-841-length-18920-cov-5.426223_pt1 | contig 18920 bp, 18 predicted proteins | sample MGYA00242770_ERZ504601 | MGnify/ENA primary metagenome ERZ504601 (study PRJEB26092, sample SAMD00036305) | human gut metagenome | host: Homo sapiens | study: EMG produced TPA metagenomics assembly of...
ATAGAGAAATTCTCTAAAAATATTGGATGGGCTGTGTCGATTTCACGGGACGTTCAAGCTGCTCAGATTATTGGTTTGCCTATTTGGTCAATGTTCTGATTACATGGTGCCCATATATAGTGATAGCAGTTGTTGGAATAATTTCTTCTTCAATTGGTTCAAGTGCTCTGGCAATCATTTCACTCATCCTTGGACTTATCATGTGGGTCTATAAATTGGTGAGTTCTTACCAGGTCTTGCTGTAATAGTTGGTAGTTTGCATGATACTGGATATACATGGCCTTATATTTTTACTATTTTTATTCCGTTTGTAGGTTGGATTATTTTACTTGTTTTGTTATGTAAGCCAACTAAAGTTGAGTCCCCTATTTAACAACTCTTAGCGGTCAATCTCGTATGGAATATTGTTCTCGGTATTATGATATTTACTTCGAAACCAGGTACGAAATACCATCAAGATGCTTTAGGAAATGAATTGCTCGATTAATGGATTTTGAATAATGTGTAGGTAATCAAACCAATTTTTGAATTCTTTTAAAGTCGGTTTCTCTAATCCCCTAATCTTTATGTCAATATTGCACATTTTAATACCTCTGATATAATTTTATCTAAGACCAATTGATACTAAAATTATATTTAAGAAATGTGAATACTCTATGAAACTACTTCGTCATTTAAAAGTAAAACATTACCTTATTTTGGCTTTTACCCTACCGGCTATCCTTTTGGCTTTGACAATCGTCTTTTTGCAGCCCACGCACAATCGTGCTAAGGTACAAGTCAAGGTAGCTACTAAGTAGTCATCATCAAGCAAAACCAAGTTTTCGTCCAAGTCATCTAGCTCTAGTTCATCGTCATCTTCAACAAGCTCAAGTGAATCTTCGTCCTCAAGCTCCTCGGTATAACTATGAGCCACCAACAACTGATACCGACTCAAATAGTGATACCCCAAGCTATATAGACCCTGCCTACGGCTCAGATATTAGCTCTACTGCAACCGAATAGAGAGAAAGATTATCATGAAAAAGAAAATATTGTTATTAGTAACTGGCTTATCTAGCCTAGCCCTTTTGGTATCCTGTTCAAATCAGTTTAATCATTTATCACAAACAAATTCTGCCTCATCAGTAGAGCAGTCCCAATCAGACGGGAGCGAAAGCGAAGACTCAAGTTCAAGTGAAGAGAAGAAAGTAGATACCTCTGCTTATGACGACATTATCAGCAAGTATCAAACAGCTGTAGCTGACAATCAAACTGACGCTTCAATTAATCCTTTGGTGGTGACCTATGCTCGTTCTCAAACGAATCCGGCGTCCACTGTCTATGCTTATTATGATATGGATGGTAATGGGGTTGACGAGTTGGTGTTTGCTTTTAAACCTGGAAATATCTTTAAAGACTATATGATTACGGATATCTACACTATTTCTAAGGATGATGGTCAGGTGATTCGTCTGACTGATGGTTTGCAATTGGGAATGTTAGGTGAGCGTATGACCTTGGCTTACCTCAAGGATAAGACGTTTAGCTACTATGGTAGTGTCGGTGCCACGGCAGGCGGTGGTTCAGGTTACCACTTTAATAATGACGGCCTCTCTCTTGTCAAAAACGACAGTGATTCAGGTGCTGAAAAAGCAGATCTTTCTAGTTGGGATTGGGAGGATTTGAGTAGTGATGAAAGTAATAGTAGTTCTAAAACATCATTGGAAGATAAAACAAGCTCAAGCTCACTTAAGGCTGATGAACTGAAAAATGGTAACTATAAGTCATCTGTAGGCACATGGAAGTCCTCAAATGGAATGACCATCAAAATTACTTCGGATGGACAATTGGAACTTTGGGGGAATGCTTATCCAATTGATAAGGTTTCACAAAGTCAATATGTGTCTGGGATATATAGTTTAACTTATATTGATTCCATTCCGACAGGTAACACACCCCAATTGAGCTTTGTCCTAAAGGGGTTAGCGATGGAAGTGATGCTGGAGATAACAGTAAGGACCGAATTTTAGCGACTAATGGGATGCCTTCAGAGAAAAGTTATTATTACAGAGTAGACTAATTTTTGAGTACTAATATATCAATCATAAAGCCAGGCCTAGGGTCTAGCTTTTTTTGACTTCCTAACAACTTTCAAGTCGAGACAATTTCTCTGTTCTTATGCTATAATAAAAATTATGACTAATGAATTTCACCATGTAACTGTTCTTTTGCACGAAACTGTTGATATGCTTGATATCAAGCCTGATGGCATCTATGTAGATGCGACTTTGGGTGGCGCAGGACATTCGTCTTATCTTTTGTCACAATTGTCTGAAAAGGGACATTTGTATTGCTTTGATCAAGACCAGAAGGCTATTGATAATGCTCAAGTGCGTCTCAAGGACTATATTGATAAGGGCATGGTGACCTTCATTAAAGATAATTTCCGTAATCTCAAGTCCAACCTTGAAGCTTTGGGTGTGTCTGAAATCGATGGTATTCTCTATGACTTAGGCGTGTCTAGCCCGCAGTTGGATGAGCGTGAGCGTGGTTTCTCCTACAAACAGGATGCCAAGCTGGATATGCGCATGAATGAGGAGGCAAGTCTGACCGCATATGATGTGGTCAATACCTATCCTTACAATGATTTAGTACGTATTTTCTTCAAATACGGTGAGGACAAGTTCTCTAAACAAATTGCACGTAAGATTGAGCAAGCACGTCAGGTAAAACCTATCGAGACGACGACGGAACTGGCAGAAATTATTAAATCAGCTAAGCCTGCTAAGGAATTAAAGAAGAAGGGCCATCCAGCCAAACAAATTTTCCAAGCCATCCGAATCGAGGTCAACGATGAGCTTGGTGCTGCGGATGAGTCTATTCAGGAGGCTTTGGATCTCCTAGCTGTGGATGGTCGTATTTCGGTGATTACCTTCCATTCTTTGGAGGACCGGTTGACTAAGCAGCTTTTTAAGGAAGCTAGCACGGTAGATGTGCCTAAAGGCTTGCCCTTTATTCCCGAAGACTTACAACCTAAGGTAGCTCTGGTTAATCGCAAGCCTATCCTACCTAGTCAGGAAGAATTAGAAGCCAATAACCGCTCGCACTCTGCTAAGTTGCGTGTGGCTAAAAAAATTCAGGAAGTAACTATGGAAAATAAGGAACGTCAGATTGTTAATAGGGCTATTAGAAACCATATTCGTTTTATGACACGTATGGAAAAGGCCTTCTATTCGGCAATTGTTTTGACAGCTATTGTAATGAGTATCTCAGTCGTCTATTTGCAAGGACGTAATCAAGCCATCAAGAATCAAATCACAGACCTTAATCGCAAGATTAGTGACGAAAAGACAGAGCTTAACAATGCTAAGCAGGCAGTAAATGAGTTAACTAACTCTGATCGTATCAAAGAGATTGCCACTAAGGCAGGCCTGTCTATTAATAACGATAGTATTAAGAGTGTGAAATAGCAAATGAACAGACTTAAAAAACTTAAACATTTATTTCTAAACTATGTCGTAAGGGATAGGAGAAAGCCAGCTCAAAACCGACAGCATGTTGGTCAGAACCTGATGGTTCTCAGTATTTTTATCTTTTTTGTTTTTATTATTAACTTTGTGGTAATTATTGGAACCGATAGTAAGTTTGGTGTTGATTTGTCAACACAGGCTGCTAAGTCTTATAACACGAAAACCATAGTGGCGGCCAAGCGTGGAACGATTTATGACCGAAATGGGAATGTTTTGGCTGAGGATTCAACCAGTTATTCCATTTATGCTATTGTATCAACCAGCTATGTGTCACCAACTCGGGAAAAACTCTATGTACAAGAGAGTCAGTTTGATAAGGTTGCCGATATTTTGAAAGACAAGCTAGGAATTAAAAAGAGTTATACTTTGGCTCAATTGCGTACCAAGGGTGCCTATCAAGTATCCTTTGGACTAAAAGGAAAAGGAATCACCTACTCTGTCAAAGAGGACCTTGAAAAGACTTTTAAGGATGCAGGTATTAAGGGGATGGCATTTGAGGCAACAACATCACGTATGTACCCTAATGGCACCTTTGCATCAGAGTTTCTTGGTCGTGCTGAACCTATTGAAAATAAAAAGATGGTTCTTATTCTTTGATTGGTCAAACGGGTTTGGAGCGTTCGCTTAATAGCTTGTTGACTGGGACAGATGGGGAAGCTATCTATGAGAAGGATAAAGACGGTAATACGCTTCTGGGTACGGAAACGATTACCAAAGAAGCAATCGATGGTAAGAATATCTATACGACTTTGTCGGCCCCCCTTCAGACCTTCCTTGAAACGCAGATGGATACCTTTATGGAGCAGACCAAAGGCATAAATGCTTCAGCAACAGTTGTCAATGCGAAAACAGGTGAAATCCTTGCAACGACACAACGTCCAACCTATAACTCGGATACGCTAGAAGGACAGGCTAAAAAGGGTTACGACTGGGTCAACCGCCTCTATGAAGCTCAGTATGAGCCAGGGTCAACCATGAAAGTGATGCTCTTGTCAGCAGCTATCAATAATGGAAGTTTCAACCCGAATGCAACCTACAGTAACGCTAATGGTATTAAGGTTGGTGATGTTGAAATCAATGACTGGTCAATCAATGAAGGTATCTCAAAAGGTCGAACGATGTCATTTGCACAAGGTTTTTCATATTCAAGTAACGTTGGTATGACCATGCTGGAACAAGCCATGGGAGACAAAGTCTGGTCTAACTACCTATCGCTATACAAATTTGGAATTCCAACCCGCTTTGGGATGGTTGGCGAGTCTTCAGGGATTGTCTCTCAAAACTCAGTTAATATTGCCCAATCATCTTTTGGACAAGGGATTTCAGTAACTCAAGTCCAAATGCTTCGAGCCTTTACCGCAATCTCTAACAATGGTATTATGTTAGAGCCTCAATTTATAAAACAAGTTGCTGATACTAATAAAGGTACTGTTCGTACAGCCAAGAAAGAAGTTATTGGCAAACCTGTCTCTAAGCAGGCTGCTTCTGAAACCCGTAATTATATGATTTCTGTTGGTACAGATCCAGAGTTTGGTACCCTGTACAACAAGTCTGAAGGTTCACCAATCATTCAGGTTGGTAACAATGATGTTGCGGTTAAGTCAGGAACAGCCCAAGTGCCCGATGAAAAGACAGGAACCTATAAAGTTGGGACTAACGAGACTCTCAACTCAGTTGTAGCCATGGTTCCTTCTGAGGATCCAGAATACATCATGTATGTGACCGTTCAAGAGCCTAAGACCTGGAATAATAATTTCTTTGCGACTGTGGTGAACCCTGTTTTAGAAGAAGCCATGTCTATGGGTGCTACTTTGGATACTTCTGTTTCTGAGGGGAGTGGAAAGACTGAAGAGACTAGCTACCAAACTGGTGATATCATTGGTAAGACACCAGAAGAGACAGCTAATACTCTTCGCCAAAACCTAGTTCATCCGATTATTCTGGGTGTTGGCAATAAGATTGAAAAGGTTTCTGTAGATGCAAAAGAAAATATTAAAGCTAATGAGCAGATCCTAATCATGACTAATGAGTTCACAGAACTTCCAGACATGTATGGTTGGACCAAGAAGAATGTTGAAACATTTGCCAAATGGAAAGGCATTAAAATTACTTATAAAGGTGGCAAGTCAGGGACTGTTACCAAACAAAGTGTTGCGGCAGGAGAAGCCCTGTCTAAAATCAAAAAGATTACCATTACTTTAGGAGACTAAGATGACTATGAGCCTGATAGCAGGCGTGGCCGCTTTTGTGTTGACGGTGCTCGCCATGCCCCATTTTATTACTTACTACAAAATCAAAAAAATCGGTGGCCAACAGATGCATGAAGATGTGAAGCAGCATCTGGCTAAGGCTGGTACACCAACTATGGGAGGGACAGTCTTCCTAGTGGTTGCCATCTTGATTAGTTTGATTTTCAACTTTCACGTCTTTACTGAGGGGCACCAAGCTTATGGTGCTACAGCAGGGATTCTCTTTGTAATATTGATTTATGGTATTATCGGCTTCCTTGATGATTTCCTTAAGATTTTCCATCAAATCAATGAGGGTCTTAAACCTTGGCAAAAGATGGCTTTGCAGATTGTTGCAGGTTTGCTTTTCTATTTCATCCATGTACTCCCTAGTGGGACAAATAGCCTAGCTATTGGAGGATTGACAATTCAGCTTGGTGTCTTCTATGTTCTCTTTGTCCTTTTCTGGATCGTTGGTTTCTCAAATGCGGTCAACTTGACAGATGGTATTGATGGTTTAGCTTCTGTCTCTGTGGTTATCAGCTTGATTGCCTATGGAATCATCGCTTTTGTCAAGGGTGAGTTAGCTATCTTGACTATCATTATCACTATGATTGGTGCCCTTCTTGGCTTCTTTGTCTTTAACCACAAGCCAGCCAAGGTATTTATGGGGGATGTCGGTTCCTTGTCACTTGGTGCCATGCTTGCCGTTATTTCCATCGCTCTACGCGTGGAGTGGACACTACTCTTGATTGGTGTAGTCTATGTTTTAGAGACAGCTTCTGTTATGCTGCAGGTCAGCTATTTCAAATATACTAAGCGTAAGTATGGTGAAGGTCGTCGTATTTTCCGTATGACACCATTTCACCATCATCTCGAGTTGGGTGGTATCTCGGGTAAGGGTGAGAAATGGTCAGAATGGAAGGTTGATGCTTTCCTTTGGACTATTGGAGCTCTTGCAAGTTCCATTACCCTTTGGATGGTTCTTGGAAACGTTATGAAATAAATGAAAAAGAGCAGAAATGCTCTTTTTCTGTTATAATGATAAGGGTAGACTAGATAGAAAAGAAGTAAGAAAAAATGTCATTTAAAGATTTTAATTTTAAAGACTATATTCAAGAGGCTCTCGATGAGATTAAATTTAAGGAGCCAACACCTGTTCAGCAAAAATTGATTCCAGTAGTTCGTTCTGGCCGTGATTTAGTGGGTGAATCAAAGACTGGTTCAGGGAAGACACATACCTTCCTATTGCCAATTTTTGAGAAGCTTAATCCAGAGAGCAGGGATGTTCAAGTTGTTATCACAGCTCCATCGCGTGAATTGGCGACACAGATATATCAGTCGACAAAACAGATTGCCAAACACTCTGATACAGAAATTCGTGTTGTTAATTACGTCGGTGGTACGGATAAACAACGTCAGATCGAGAAACTTAAGGTAGCCCAACCGCATATCGTTATCGGGACACCAGGGCGTATTTATGACCTGTTTAAGTCTGGTGACTTGGCTATCCACAAGGCACATACTTTTGTCGTTGACGAGGCCGACATGACCATGGATATGGGATTCTTGGCTACTGTGGATAAGATTGCGGCAAGTCTTCCTAAGGAAGTTCAAATTTTGGTCTTCTCAGCAACCATTCCTCAAAAATTACAACCATTCTTGAAGAAATATTTGACCAATCCTGTCATGGAACAAATCAAGACTTCAACGGTGATTGCGGATACCATTGATAACTGGTTAGTATCTACCAAGGGGCGCAACAAGAATGGACAAATTCTTGAGATGCTTAAGGGGATGCAGCCATACTTGGCAATGATTTTCGTTAATACCAAGGAACGTGCGGATGATTTACACAGTTATTTGGTATCAAACGGTCTTAAAGTAGCGAAAATTCATGGCGGTATTCCACCACGTGAACGTAAGCGTATCATGAATCAAGTTAAAAAGCTTGAATTTGAGTATATTGTAGCGACTGACCTTGCAGCGCGTGGAATTGATATTGAAGGGGTTAGCCATGTTATCAATGACGCTATTCCTCAAGATTTGTCATTCTTTGTTCACCGTGTAGGACGTACTGGACGTAACGGCTTGTCAGGAACAGCAATCACCCTTTATCAACCAAGTGACGACTCAGATATTCGTGAGCTTGAAAAGATGGGGATCACCTTTGAACCTAAGGTCTTTAAAGATGGTGAGTTCCAAGATACCTATGACCGCGACCGTCGTGCCAACCGAGAAAAAGCCTATCAAAAACTTGATACGGAAATGATTGGTTTGGTTAAGAAGAAAAAATGAAAAAAAGTCAAGCCTGGTTACAAGAAGAAAATTCAGTGGAAGGTTGACGAAAAAGCGCAAACGTGAACGTCGTGCAGCCAATCGTGCTAAGGGACGTGCTGAACGTAAAGCTAAGAAGCAAAGCTTCTAAGCTTGGTTTTTAGATAAAGGTAAATTTAGATTAAAAAAACTTTAAGAGGTTGAAACTATAAAGTTTCGGCCTCTTTACTTATTATTCATCTTTTGAGCCGAAGGTCTCACTCCCCAAGCCTTATGACTACAAAGATTTAGGTGTTTTTATCACAGTGGAAAGCCTTAGTTTTTAGAAGATTTTCTTTAAAAGTAAAAGAACTTGTAAGTCCTAAGCTGAATCAACTCTCAAAATTATAATTTCACTACTTTTTGTTGGCTTCCCACCTATAATAAAATCATAGCTTTTAAGAAAAGCCTAAAACAAAATAGTTTAAAGAAGGTTGTTTTCATGACAACAAAAATCATTAACAATTTTAATTCACTTAATTCCGAAGACCTTTCTATTATTGAAGGTGAGGGTGTGATTGGTTGTGTAGCTGGGGCTGCTGGGATCTCATGTGCTTAGATTTTTGACTGGAACATCAGTTGGAACCCATACATTACCGATTGTTGGGACCATTCAGGTGGGGTATTTGGGGAATGGTCAGGAGCCGGTCTTGGAATGGCTACATTTTGTGGAGTTTAGTTAGAAATTTGAAAGAACAAAATGATCCGTGCGTTTTTATTTGTGTGTGTTTCATTCTAGTAAGTTGCTATCAGTTGTGTGTTCCTCATCATTGGTTCATTACAATGATAGATGTTTTAGGAGTTACAGGTTTTGTAGTCCTTATCTATACTAAAAAACATCATTACTCATAAGCCTTTCAGTAATTAAAAAATTGGATAGCAAGGAGCATCGTCTCACATATAAAAACTTGGCTGAATGAATGTCAAGTTTTTTTGTGGTAAAAGTGCTAAAATAGAAGTCATGAAAGACAAGATTCGAATTCTCCATATCAATGATTTGCACTCTCATTTTGAACAGTATCCACAACTCAAGCGGGCTGTGGATGATTTGAGTCAGACGGACAGAGAGTTGATTAAGGTAGATCTTGGGGATAATGTGGATAAGTCTCATCCCTTGTCAGATGTGACAGCTGGGCGTTTTAATATAGCCTTGATGAATGAGCTGGGGATAGACTATGCGACTATTGGAAATAATGAGGGGATTGGTCTAGCTAAGGATGAGCTAGACTGTCTTTATGAGCAGGCTCAGTTTCAACCGATCATAGGAAATCTCAAGGATGAGGAGGGACAGCCTGAATGGGCCAAGCCCTATCTTGTTCACAAAACTAAAGCTGGTACAAAAATTGCTTTCTTGGCCTATACCTTTCCCTATTACCTTACCTATGCTCCCAACGGTTGGCAGGTGTTAGAGCCTATGGCTAGGTTGGAAGAGGATTTGGCCCGCTCTGTGGTAATGGATGCAGACCTAGTCATAGTACTTAGCCATCTAGGTGTGCGTTATGATGAGCAGATTTCAGAGACTTATCCACAGGTCAACCTTGTTATCGGAAGCCACACCCATCACCTTTTTGAAGAGGGCAAATTGATTAATGAGACCTATTTGGCAGCTGCTGATAGATATGGCTATTTTCTTGGCTGTATTGACCTAACTGTGGAAAATGGGCAAATAATAGCGTGTCAGATCGAGGCTATCCCCACTAAGGACTATATCTTGGATTTGGACAAGGAGGACGAAGCCTTTATCAAGGCCATGCGTGAGGAAGGCCATCGTCGTTTGGCCCAGGAAAAAGTGGCTAATCTAGGTCGAAAATTAAATTTTAATGAGACCTGTCAATTGGTTTTACAAGCTGTTTGTCAGGAGACAGATAGCCAGTTAACGCTTTTGAATACAGGACTTATCATGAAAACGCTAGGTCCTCAAGTGACAATGGCAGACCTTCAAGAAGCCCTTCCCCATCAGATGCGGATGGCCCGTCTATTTGTGACAGGGCAAGAACTCAAGGAAATTTGTCGTGAAGTTTTTACTAAGGCTGAACTCCTTAAAAACCAAGCTATTAAAGGTATGGGCTTTAGAGGTAAGGTATTTGGTGAGCTAATTACAGGTAATTTTGCTTACAAAAACGGTAATTTGTTGTATAATAGTAGGGTTGTAGATTCCAATGAGAAGTTTAGTTTGGTCCTTGTGGATCAGTACTACTTTTCTTCTTACTTCCCTACAATCAAGGAAAAGGAAGTCACGCTTCTTTTTCCAGATTTGTTTAGGGAACTTGTGGCTAAGTATTTAAGAAATAATGGTGCTGATTGGGATAAGAGGTAAGAACATTATCACTGTGCATCAGGATAGAAAATAAGAGAGCAGAAAGGATGGCGCATGCGTAAAGAAATCTTGCCAGAAATGTTTAATTATAATAAATATCCAGGGCCAGACTTTGTGTATGTGGCCGACCTTCTGAAATCAGATGCCTATCAGTTTACGGTTCTTGAAAATCACAAGGATGCTTTAGACGCCACTCGCTTTGGGCAACGTTTTTCTGAAATCATGCTCAAGTATGACTATATTGTTGGTGATTGGTCTAATGACCAGCTTCGCCTTAAGGGATTTTACGAGGACGATCGTCCCAATACGCGTAAGACAGATCGTATTAGTCGATTGTCAGAGTATTTACGCGAATACTGTGCCTTTGGTTGTGCTTACTTTATTTTGAAAAATGAAGAGCCGCAGTTAATCGTCTTTGAAGAGGAGACAGAGCCTCGTCGCAAGTGTCGTCGTTCTAATAATCGTCGTAATTCTTCTCAGGAATCTAGAGAGAAGGAGCATAATGCTTCTCAAAAGAATAAGGGACAAAAAGTTTCTGCTAAGCAAAAGCGGGATAAGTCCAAACGAGGAGACAGGGACCAAGAAGGGGCAAGCTTTGAGAAAGTCAAGCGTCGATCTAAGTTCAAATCTAGGTCCGAGGATGGTAGTCGTGAGCGAAAGCCTAACTTCAAGAAGAGTCAGAAGAAAGCTTCAAAAAATCAAACCCCCTCACTGAAAAAGCAAAGTAATGCCAAGTCAGATGGTCAGCATTTTACAATCAGAAAAAAAGGAAATTAAACTATGTCAGAAGTAACAACACAATCAAAACCAGAACGTCGTAAACGTCAGAAATTAGAGGATATGGAGGGCTACAAACCTTCTATTTACGGTCTTACTCGTGATGAGTTGATTGACTGGGCTGTGGAACACGGTGAAAAGAAATTTCGTGCTACTCAAATTTGGGATTGGCTCTACAAGAAGCGTGTGCAGTCTTTCGAAGAAATGACCAACATTTCTAAGGACTTCATTGCTAAATTGAACGATAATTTCTGCGTAAACCCATTAAAACAGCGTATCGTTCAAGAATCAAAAGATGGTACAGTTAAGTATCTTTTTGAATTGCCAGATGGTATGTTGATTGAGACTGTTTTGATGCGTCAACACTATGGTTTGTCTGTCTGTGTGACAACTCAGGTTGGATGTAACATCGGTTGTACTTTCTGTGCTAGTGGCTTGATTAAGAAACAACGTGACTTGACTGCTGGTGAGATTGTTGCTCAAATCATGTTGGTACAAAAGTACTTTGATGACCGTGGTGATGGTGAACGTGTCAGCCACGTGGTTGTTATGGGGATTGGTGAACCTTTCGATAACTATGACAATGTGCTTCGCTTCTTGCGTACCATTAACAATGATAATGGCCTTGCTATTGGAGCTCGTCATATTACAGTGTCAACATCTGGTTTGGCACCAAAAATTAAGGAATTTGCCAACGAAGGTGTTCAAGTTAACCTCGCCGTATCACTTCACGCGCCTAACAATGACCTTCGTTCAAGCATCATGCGTATTAACCGCTCATTTCCACTTGAAAAACTCTTTGAAGCTATTGAATATTACATCCAGACAACCAACCGTCGTGTAACTTTTGAGTATATCATGCTTAATGAGGTCAATGACCACCCCGAAAATGCTCAAGAGTTGGCTGATTTGACTAAGAAAATCCGTAAGTTGTCATACATCAACTTGATTCCTTACAACCCAGTATCAGAGCACGACCATTATAGCCGTTCAACTAAAGAACGTGTGGCTGCCTTTTACGATGTGCTCAAGAAAAATGGTGTCAACTGTGTCGTTCGTCAAGAACACGGTACAGATATTGATGCTGCTTGTGGACAATTGCGCTCAAACACTATGAAACGTGACCGTCAAAAGGCTGTGGCAGAAGCATCTGGTAAATCAGAAGGTAAGTAAGATGTTTCAGCTGACGACTTGGGTAGATAAGAATGGAGAACTAACACCAAAAGGAAGAAAGCTAAGTCAAGTTTTGGTTTGTTCTTATCTCCTTTGTTTAGTACTCCTTTGTTGGACACCCCAGTATGGGCTAGTTGAAGGTGTTGAAACCCCTGGTATTCAACATTTTGGTAGGGTAGTGGTGCTTTTGACGCCGTTCAACAGTCTGACTAATTTTAATCAGCTGGATAGTCTTAAGGAGATTGTCTTTGTCCTTGGGCAAAATGTGACCAACATTTTCTTGCTGAGTCCGCTGATTTTAGGGCTCTTAGCCTTGTACCCAAGATTTAGGTCTTGGAAAAAGGTCCTTGTAGCGACGCTTGCCATGTCTTTGACGATTGAAATCGGGCAGGTGATTCTTGATCTTCTCATTGATGCTAATCGTGTCTTTGAGCTAGATGATTTATGGACCAACACTTTGGGTGGTTTGGTGGCACTAGGTGCCTACCGCCTCCTTGTGAAACTGATTCAAACGTATTTTAATGAGTAAAAAACCTAGGACACTTTGTGTCCCAGGTTTCACTTATTTTCTCTCATACAAATACAACACATCCAAAAGAGGGAAAAATGAATAAACACTTTTAGTGAAACAATGAAATACTTAATGTGACAGTAGTCACCGTATTGACACTAGGAGCAACAATGACAGCGGTTAAAGCAGATACTTATCAAAAGTGGCCGTGATGCCGATATTATGCGAGAAAGAGGGCAGGTTTGGAGCTATTCTGAGGTTAAAAGAGAGTCTCAATTAGCTAATTACAACACTGATGGTCGCTATCTCAGTGAGGCAACTAACTTCGAATTGTACAATTTTGTCAGAGAGTATAAGACATCTGATGAAATCAGACGTATTTGGAACCCTAAGAAGGACGAATCAGTTATCCACGATAAGGATAACTGATTCTATTGATGATGGGCACAAGGCCTATAATTTTGACTCCTTTGCTTATCAATTGCCAGAGTCTACTGATTTTGGAAAATTGACTTATATTGGTCACTTTCAGTCAGAAGATGGTACAATTTATCGCTATTGGAAATAACTTTCATTAGACTTATAATCATCCTTTTGTAGGGATAGGGGGAATAACTTGTTTTTTAAAGAATCAATCATTGCAAAACTTTGGTGGTTTTTCAAGTTAGAAAAACGCCGTTATACTGTCGGGATATTGGCACTGAGTTTGGTTTCGGTTCTCAATCTGCTTCCTCCTATGGTTATGGGTCGGGTCATTGATGCTATCACATCGGGAAAATTGACCAATCAGATCTTGCTTTTGAATCTCGTTTATTTGCTTTTGGCGGCTTTAGGAATGTACTATTTGCGCTATGTTTGGCGGATGTATATCTTGGCAACGTCTTATCGCTTGGGACAGATTATGCGTTCGCGGCTTTTTGAGCATTTTACCAAGATGTCGCCTTCTTTTTACCAAAAGTACCGAACTGGTGATCTCATGGCCCATGCCACCAATGATATCAACTCTCTAACCCGTTTGGCTGGTGGGGGTGTCATGTCAGCCGTGGATGCGTCTATCACAGCCTTGGTGACTTTAATCACCATGTTCTTCAGCATTTCCTGGCAGATGACCCTGGTGGCAGTCTTACCTCTACCTTTCATGGCTTTTGCGACTAGTCGTTTGGGACGTAAGACCCACAAAGCTTTTGGAGCATCCCAGGCAGCTTTTTCTGAACTTAATAATAAGGTACAAGAATCGGTGTCAGGTATCAAGGTAACCAAGTCTTTTGGCTATCAGGAGGCTGAGCTCCAGTCCTTCCAAGAGACCAATAAGATGACTTTTGAAAAGAATATGCATACCATGAAGTATGACAGCCTTTTTAATCCTTTGGTCTTGCTCTTTGTTGGCTCATCTTATGTTTTGACCCTCCTTGTCGGGGCCTTTATGATTCAGGCCGGTCAGATAACGGTCGGAAATTTGGTAACCTTTATTACCTATTTGGACATGCTGGTTTGGCCCCTAATGGCCATTGGCTTCCTCTTTAATATCACGCAGAGGGGAAATGTGTCCTACCAACGTATCGAGACTCTTTTAGAGCAGGAATCAGATGTTCAAGATCCTGCTTATCCTCTTCCAAGCATTGAAAATGGTCGTTTAGACTTTGCGATTGACCGCTTTGCTTTTGAGGATGAGGATACTTTGCGAGATATTCATTTCACCTTGGACAAGGGGCAAACCCTTGGTTTGGTTGGACCGACTGGCTCAGGAAAGACGGCTCTTGTCAAGTTGCTCTTGCGGGAGCACGATGTCAATCAAGGAGCCATCTATTTGAATGGACATGACATCCGAGACTATCGCCTATCAGACTTGCGTAGCTTGATTGGTTATGTTCCTCAAGACCAGTTTCTCTTTGCTAGTTCTATTTTAGACAATGTCCGCTTTGGTAATCCAGATTTCTCCATTGATAAGGTGGAAGAAGCGACTAAGTTAGCTCAAGTTTATGATGATATCAAGGATATGCCTGAAGGCTTTGAAACAATCATTGGTGAAAAGGGTGTCAGCCTATCAGGTGGTCAAAAACAACGTCTGGCTATGAGCCGGGCCATGATTTTGAATCCAGAAATTTTGATTTTGGATGACTCCTTATCTGCGGTTGATGCTAAGACAGAACATGCCATTATTGATAATCTTAAGCATACTCGCAAGAACAAAACAACTATTATTACCGCCCACCGTCTCAGTGCGGTGGTGCACGCTGACCTCATCCTGGTCATGCAAGATGGTCGTATCATTGAACGTGGGCGTCATGACGACTTACTAGCTCAAGGTGGTTGGTATGCCAAGACCTATGAGTCTCAACAGTTAGAAATGGAAGGAGGAGAAGCTCATGCCTAATCAAAACCAATGGTCTGTGTTTAAGCGTCTCTTGACCTATCTCAAGCCTTACAAGTTCTTGACCTTTCTAGCTTTGACCTTCCTCTTGTCCACAACGGTTATCAAGAGTATCATTCCCTTGGTGGCCTCTTATTTTATTGATCACTATCTTCATGATATGAATCAGCCGGCAAGTATGATTCTGATTGGCTACTATGGTCTCTACCTCTTGCAGACACTAGTCCAGTATCTGGGAAATCTCTTCTTTGCGCGTGTGTCCTATAGCATTGTCAGAGATATTCGTCGAGATGCCTTTGCCAATATGGAAAAACTGGGTATGTCTTACTTTGACAAGACCCCAGCAGGTTCCATCGTTTCCCGCTTGACCAATGATACTGAGACCATTAGCGAGATGTTCTCAGGAATTCTGTCTAGTTTTATTTCGGCTATCTTTATCTTTGTTACCACCCTTTACACCATGATGATCTTGGACATTCGTCTGACCGGGCTTATTGTCCTCTTTCTTCCTCTGATTGTCCTTTTGGTTAACCTTTATCGCAAAAAATCAGTGGCCATCATTGAAAAGACCAGAGCCTTGCTTTCAGATATAAATGCCAAACTGTCAGAGAGTATCGAAGGGATTCACATCATTCAGGCCTTTAACCAGGAGAAGCGTCTTAAAAAAGAGTTTGATGCCATTAATGAGGAACACCTGATTTATGCCAGCCGTTCTATATCACTGGATTCTCTCTTTCTACGCCCAGCCATGAGTCTACTGAAGCTCCTGGCTTATGCTGTTCTCATGGCCTATTTTGGCTACCGAGGTATCTATCTGGGTATCACAGCAGGTACCATGTATGCCTTTATCCAGTATATTAATCGCCTCTTTGATCCCTTGATTGAAGTGACACAAAACTTCTCGACTCTACAAACCTCTATGGTCTCAGCAGGTCGGGTCTTTGCCTTGATTGACGAGCGTACCTATGAGCCTGAACAGAGAGACACAGCTGCCAAGGTTACTGAGGGGAATATTCGCTTTGAGAATGTCTCCTTCTCCTATGATGGCAAGCACCAGATTTTGGATAATATTTCCTTCTCTGTCAATAAAGGTGAAACCATCGCCTTTGTGGGATCTACAGGCTCTGGAAAATCCTCTATTATCAACGTGCTCATGCGATTCTATGAGTTCCAATCAGGACGAGTTCTCCTAGACGGTGTGGATATTCGTGATTATAGTCAGGAAGAGCTGCGCAAGAATATTGGTCTTGTCCTTCAGGACCCCTTCCTCTATCATGGCACAATCAAATCCAATATTGCCATGTATCAAGATTTAACTGATGAAGAGATTAAAGCTGCTGCTGAGTTTGTCGATGCCAATCACTTTATTGATAAACTTCCTGAAGGCTATGATTCCCCAGTTTCCGAACGTGGTTCAAGTTTCTCAACCGGTCAACGCCAGCTTCTAGCCTTTGCTAGAACCGTTGCTAGCCAGCCTAAAATCTTGATTTTGGATGAAGCGACAGCCAATATTGATTCGGAGACAGAGGCTATTGTTCAAAACTCTCTTGCAAAAATGCGTCAAGGCCGTACAACCATTGCCATTGCCCACCGCCTATCAACAATCCAAGATGCTAACTGCATCTATGTCTTAGACAAGGGCCGCATCATTGAACACGGTAGCCACGAAGAGCTCCTATCCCTCGGCGGCACCTATCACAAGATGTACAGCCTACAAGCAGGCACCATGGAAGGAGAGTAAGCTAATCTAGACCATAGCTTCTATATTCGAAAAGATTTCTTAAAAATCAAAATCGAGTAGTGACATTTATGTCACTACTTTTTTGTTGGCTACCACCCTATAATAAAATCATAGCTTGAGAGAAAAAGCTAAAAATAATTTAGGAGGTTGTTAGAATGACAAGGCAAACAAATAATACATTTGAAACACTCGATCTCGAAGGTACTTGCAAACGTTGAGGTAGTGTAAAATAAGTTGTGTAAACACAAAAAGGAATAAATCCGTTATAGTAGAGTTGCAAAACATTACTAGAAAGAGATTTATTCCTATGACTCAGTTTACCACAGAACTACTTAACTTCGGCTCTATAATTTCTGTAGTGGGTAAAACCACTGTAGAGATTATAGAGCTTTTTGAGATGGTGCCACCTCAAGGTTGAGTAAATCAAAAGATAGAAGGCACAATTACTCAAGGTGGAAATAAGGTGGGCATTAAGGAAGGGAACCCCTCTAGTGACGCTAAAAATAGCATTGACAGTGATAACAAATACACTTACAAAGCTAAGGAAAATTAAACCGATAATTGAGTAATCGAATCTCAAGAGGCTGATTTAGCCTTTTTTGATAGGATTTTTTGAGATATGGATTGACGTTTTTCATAATGTTATCCCTTTTCGGAATAAAAATAATCAAATTATGACATCATACGATAGAGATAGGCTCCGAGGCTATCAGCAGTCATGGTTTCCTTTGGAAATACCAGGGCTGGCACAGTAATAATGGTTAGATCAAATACGTATGCTTGTAGGACTATTTTAGAATGTTTCCTTCTAATAACTATTGTATAACTTTGAAATCGATTTCAATGAACTTGTCCTAAATGACCCCAAATACGGCTTAAATGGTAATAGTGGAGATGACTTTAAGATTTTTCTTACCGTTTGGGACGTATGGCAACTTTTTGGGACGCTGGCTCTTTTATCCTGAAAATATGACATACTAATCATATGATAATTTGTGATGAAAGGGTTTGGTATGTTTCGTTTTCGTAGGACTTTTGTCCCTCAAATAGACATGAGGGATTGTGGAGTTGCTGCCTTGGCATCAGTGGCCAAGTACTATGGTTCAGATTATTCATTAGCACATCTGCGTGAGTTGGCGAAGACCAATAAAGAAGGGACAACTGCCTTAGGTCTTGTAGAGGCTGCTAAAAAAATTGGCTTTGAAACGAGAGCTATAAAGGCTGAAATGTCGCTCTTTGAGATGGAAGATGTTCCTTATCCTTTTATTGCTCATGTTAATAAAGATGGGAAGCTTCAACATTATTATGTTATTTATAAAAGCACCAAGGATTATCTGATAATTGGAGACCCTGATCCAAGTGTAAAAGTAACTAAAATGACTAAAGAGCGTTTTGAGAAAGAGTGGACAGGTGTTACTCTTTTTATGGGACCGGAACCCAGTTATAAACCACATAAGGATAAGAAAAATGGACTCTGGGACTTTCTCCCTTTGATCTTTAAACAAAGGTCCTTGATAGCTAATATTGTCTTTGCCAGTCTCTTGGTTACTTTAATAAATATTTTAGGTTCCTATTATTTACAAGGTATTCTAGACGAATATGTCCCTAATCAAATGAAGTCTACCTTAGGAATTATCTCAATTGGATTAGTTGTGACCTATGTTTTACAACAAATGATGACTTTTGCAAGAGATTATCTCTTAACCATACTGAGTCAGCGATTGACCATTGACGTTATCTTGTCCTACATACGACATATCTTTGAACTCCCAATGTCTTTTTTTGCCACAAGACGTACAGGGGAGGTTATCTCACGTTTTAGTGATGCTAACTCTATTATCGATGCTGATACTGTCAATAATTATGTGTAAACACTCAAGTAGAGTTGAAGAATGTTAATCAAATAAGCTTTCAAGTGTGTCAGCACATTGGCCAAACCCTTTATGGATGCGTTGATTTTGCTTGAAATTATAA
>ENA-OQDC01000842-OQDC01000842.1-human-gut-metagenome-genome-assembly--contig:-NODE-842-length-18918-cov-2.685488_pt1 | contig 18918 bp, 20 predicted proteins | sample MGYA00242770_ERZ504601 | MGnify/ENA primary metagenome ERZ504601 (study PRJEB26092, sample SAMD00036305) | human gut metagenome | host: Homo sapiens | study: EMG produced TPA metagenomics assembly of...
CTGCGCACAGGGGGAAAATGCAGACCAGGAAGGTATGAAAGGAGGATTTGACGTGAAGGTTAGATCATCAGTAAAACCGATTTGCGAAAAATGCAAAGTTATCAAGAGAAAAGGAAGCGTCAGAATTATCTGCGAGAATCCGAAACATAAACAGCGTCAGGGATAGGTTCTGAACACTTAATGAAAGCAAGCCACAGGCGCAGCTTAAATTTAGTGAGAAGACCGCTCCCAAGCCTTAGTGACGACGAGCCGTAGGCGACAGAGGAACTTAGGCGCACGGAGCAGCGAAAGACAGATTTATGTAAACTTAATTAGGCGGCTGATAGAGGATACGCCAGGGTGTGTGTAGAGCGTTATCCACTATTTAATATACATGAACACCACGGGCAAGTGGTTTCTAGTATATTGCTTAAAAACCGGCGGTCATTAGCCGAGAGATCGGTTGCCGGAAAGGATGCGGATACCGAACCGCATCTGGGCTGGGATATCGGACGTGTCTGAGGCATTGGATACATTTTGAAAAGTCCGGTAGGGCTCTTTTTGATAACGGGATGCCCGCAGCCTCATTATAGGACAATGTACGAAAACAAAAAGAAAGAAATGGAGGAATCACAAATGGCTCGTATTGCAGGTGTAGATTTACCAAGAGACAAACGTGTAGAAATCGGATTGACTTATATCTATGGAATTGGAAGAACAAGTGCAACCCGTATTCTCGCAGAAGCAGGAGTTAATCCTGATACTCGCTGCAGAGATCTTACAGATGACGAAGTTAAAAAGATCAGTGCAGTGATCGATGAAACTCAGACAGTTGAAGGTGATCTTAGAAGAGAGATCGCTCTTAACATCAAGAGACTTCAGGAAATCGGATGCTATAGAGGAATCCGTCACAGAAAAGGACTTCCGGTTCGTGGTCAGAAGACAAAGACCAATGCAAGAACAAGAAAAGGTCCTAAGAGAACAGTAGCAAACAAGAAGAAATAATTTCGACAAATAATAAAAAGGAAAGTGTAGGTTAGTTTAAATGGCTAAGAAAGTTACAAAAAAGTGACAAAGAAACGTGTCAAGAAAAACGTTGAACGCGGACAGGCACATATCCAGTCATCTTTTAATAATACAATCGTTACATTAACAGATGCACAGGGAAATGCTTTATCATGGGCAAGTGCTGGTGGTCTTGGATTTAGAGGTTCAAGAAAATCTACTCCATACGCAGCTCAGATGGCAGCTGAAACAGCAGCTAAAGCAGCTCTGCCGCATGGTCTTAAATCAGTAGACGTATTCGTAAAAGGACCAGGTTCAGGAAGAGAAGCAGCAATCCGTGCTCTTCAGGCATGCGGAATTGATGTAACAAGCATCAGAGACGTAACACCGGTACCACACAATGGATGCCGCCCGCCGAAGAGAAGAAGAGTCTAGTCGAATTATTATAGGAGGATACGAACATGGCAGTAAATAGAGTTCCGGTTCTTAAAAGATGCCGTTCCCTTGGAATGGATCCGGTATATCTTGGAATTGATAAAAAGTCTAACAGACAGTTAAAGAGATCCAATAGAAAAATGAGCGAGTATGGTCTTCAGTTGCGTGAAAAGCAGAAAGCTAAATTCATCTATGGTGTATTAGAAAAACCGTTCCTGAACTACTTCAAGAAAGCAGATCAGATGAGCGGAATGACAGGTGAAAACCTGATGGTTCTTCTTGAATCAAGACTGGATAACGTAGTATTCCGTCTTGGATTTGCAAGAACAAGACGTGAAGCAAGACAGATCGTTGATCACAAACAGGTTCTTGTTAACGGAAAACAGGTTAACATCCCTTCTTACCTCATTAAAGCAGGTGATGTGATCGAGATTAAAGAAGGTAAAAAATCTTCACAGAGATACAAAGATATCGTAGAAGTTACAGGTGGACGTCTTGTTCCGGAATGGCTTGAATCAGATATCGAAAACCTGAAAGGAACAGTTAAAGAACTTCCTACTCGTGAAGCAATCGATGTTCCAGTTGACGAAATGATGATCGTCGAGTTATATTCTAAATAGAACGCATTCATATAAAATGCAATACTTAACGAACCTGATTCCTGGGTTCGTTAAGGTTCTGTTAGGAAATATCCTGTTTTTTATCGAAAACAGGACAAAAACTGACACCCTCAACATACAAAAACCCATAAGGAGGGACCAAAATAGTGTTTGATTTTAATAAACCTAATATTGAAATTGCAGAAATTTCAGATGATAAGAAGTATGGCAGATTTGTTGTAGAACCACTTGAAAGAGGATATGGTACAACACTTGGAAACTCTCTGAGAAGGATTATGCTTTCTTCTCTGCCGGGAGCTGCAATCAGCCAGATTAAAATCGACGGAGTATTGCATGAGTTCAGTTCTATTCCGGGCGTAAAGGAAGACGTAACTGAAATTATCATGAACTTAAAAACACTCGCAATTAAGAATTCTTCCGAGACAGATGAGCCGAAAACAGCTTACATCGAATTTGAGGGAGAGGGCGTAGTTACAGCTGCTGATATTCAGGCAGATTCTGATATTGAAATCATGAATCCGGAAACTGTAATCGCTACACTTAACGGCGGTGCAGACAGCAAGCTTTATATGGAACTGACTATCACAAAGGGAAGAGGATATGTAGGTTCTGATAAGAATAAGACAGAAGATATGCCGATTGGTGTGATTCCGATCGACTCTATCTATACACCGGTTGAGCGTGTAAATCTTACAGTTCAGAATACTCGTGTCGGACAGATTACCGATTATGATAAACTCACACTTGATGTTTATACAAATGGTACTCTTGCACCGGATGAAGCAGTCAGCCTTGCTGCAAAAGTATTAAATGAACATCTCAAGCTCTTTATTGATCTTTCTGAAGTTGCTCAGTCAGCGGAAGTTATGATTGAAAAAGAAGACGATGAAAAAGAAAAAGTTCTTGAAATGAGCATTGATGAACTTGAACTTTCTGTTCGTTCATATAACTGTCTGAAGAGAGCAGGAATCAATACTGTAGAAGAACTTACAAACAGAACATCAGAAGATATGATGAAAGTTCGTAACCTTGGACGTAAATCTCTTGAAGAAGTTCTTGCTAAATTAAAAGAACTTGGTCTTGAACTCAGCCAGGGAGACGAATAAGGAGTTCCCGTTTCGCATGTGAATACAGGCAGAAACACTGACACACGATCTGGCTAGTAAGCCCGATGAAAGCATAACCAGATGGCATATCCGCAGTAAGACCGAAAGTGCATGCCGGTATGTCCCGAATAATGGAGGATAAAAAAATGGCAAGTATAGAAAACTTGGAAGAACAGCAAGTCAGAGAAAAGCATTACTGAGAAATCAGGTAACAATGCTTCTTCAGCACGGAAAAATCAGAACAACAGAAGCTAAAGCTAAAGAAATCCGTAAGATCGCAGAAGGTCTTATCGCTTCAGCTGTAAAAGAAAAAGATAACTTCGAAGAAGTTACAATCAAAGCTAAAGTTGCTAAGAAAGATGCAGAAGGCAAGAGAGTTAAAGAAGTAGTAGATGGTAAGAAAGTTACTGTATACGAAGAAGTTGAAAAGACAATCAAAAAAGATAATCCGTCAAGACTTCATGCAAGACGTCAGATGCTGAAAGTACTTTACCCTGTAACAGAAGTTCCGACTGCTGCAGCTGGAAAGAAGAAAAATACAAAAGAAGTTGATCTGGTAGACAAACTGTTTACAGAGATCGCTCCGAAGTATGCAGACCGCAACGGCGGATATACAAGAATCATCAAAATTGGACAGCGTAAAGGTGACGCTGCAATGGAAGTTATTCTTGAGCTTGTATAATCAAATGAGATCGAAAGCCACAGGCATTTATGTCTGTGGTTTTTTGTGTATATAGTGAGCTGGTCTGCTCGATTTCTACCTTTCTTTCTGATAAAAGTCAGTGTATAATAGAAAACATCTGAAAAGAATGTCCTTTAACAGACGTGAAGGAGGAACGACATGGGACGTGTAGGACGATTTATTTTAAAGGTTGCGGCAGTATTGATATTGATTGTATCGGCGGGTACATTTGCACTTTCTTTATTTACAGGAGAGACAAGAAATGGGGATAATCTGCAAAGCGAGTTCGATTATCTGATCACAGTGGGAATTTCACAGAGTGGAGAAGAAAGCTCATGGAAGGATGCAAATACAGCGTCTTTTATGGATACATTTGTCAAATCAAACGGCTATGAAGCGGTGTATGCAGATGCAGGTAGCGATCAGGAAAAACAGATTGAAGATGTGGAAGGATTTATAAAACAGGGTGTGGACTATATCATTCTGAATCCGATTTCTGAAATTGGCTGGGATGATGTGCTGGAAGATGCAAAAAAGGCACATATTCCTGTAATCCTTGATGAATAACGGTGTTGATACGGATGACAGCAGTCTGTATTCGTGCATGCTTGGAAGTGATTACGGAAAACAGATGAAAAATGGCAGGAAAATGGTTGGATGAAATATCTGAAAGAAGAGGAGGAGAAAAAGGCAGAGAAAGAAAAGGCGGCTTCTGAGGCACCGACTCAGGAAGAATCGGAACAGACGGACAGTGAAGATACGGAAGTAAATACAGACAGTCAAAAGCGACAGATAGCAGTGCATCCATTTTAATAAAATTATGAAAAGCAGTTCAACGGCGAAGGATGAGGCGGATTCGACAGAGGAGGAGCAGACAGAAGAAGACATTACCATCAAGATCGCCGCGATTCAGGAATCCATCGGCTCGGAAGAGCAGCTGACGAGAGCGCAGGGATATCAGACTATGCTGGAGAGGTATTCGGACTGGGAGATGGTGGCACAACAGACCGGTGACAATTCCAGAGAAGAGGCAGAGAAAGTCATGAAACTATTTCTTGAGCAGGAACCGGATTTACGGGTAGTGTTTGCTGAGAGTGACGAGATGGCACTGGGAGCCATCGATGCGATCGGGAAATCAGGAAAGACCTGTGGAGAGGACGGAGATATTATTGTGATTTCATTTGGTGGAAGCAAAGCGGGGATCGAAGCTGTAAAAGAAGGTAAATTGAATGTAACCTTTGAATGCAATCCTGGCCAGGGACCGAAAGCGGCAGAACTGATCCAGAGACTGGAATCGGATATTTCCATTGATAAGGAACAATACGTGGAAGAAACATATTTTGATGGAACTATGGATTTGGATGAAATTATAGAAAACAGAACATATTAAAGGCAGGAAGAAGAATGATAAAAGTATTTTTGGTTGAAGATGAAATTATTATCAGAAATGGGATCAAGAACAGTATTAATTGGGAAATGCATGGATATGACTTTGTCGGAGAGGCAAGTGATGGAGAACTTGCGTTACCGATGATTCTTGAAAAAACGACAGACATCCTGATCACGGATATTAAGATGCCTTTTATGGATGGACTGGAACTCAGTGAGCAGGTTAAAAAGTACTTCCGGCTACGAAAATCATGATTCTGAGTGGATATAATGAGTTTGATTATGCAAAGATGGCGATTAAGATCGGTGTAACCGATTACCTTCTGAAGCCAATTTTCTTCAGAAAATTGTTGGATGCAGTTAACAAAGTAGCAGAAGAAATCCGGAAAGAGCAAAGTGAAAAAGAGCAGATGAATCAATATGTCCGTGAAATGCAGGAAAACAAAGAAAGTGAAAAGTTTCAGTTTTCAATCAGGTGTTTGCAGGAAGTATGCCATTTGGAGAATGTCTGGAGCAGGGAAAGCAGCTGGGAATTGAAATCAGTGCAGAGGGATATTGTGTGATCCTCTTTAAGATCATTATGATCGATCATCCGATGGATTATAACGAGGATATTGTAAGTGCAACTGAAGATATAGAAAATCTGAGTGAGCAGACAGAAAAGCTCCTGTGGTTCCGGAGAGGTGTAGAAGGATGGGGATTTATTGCACAGGGAGCTGTTGGTGAAGAACTGACTGCGAGAGCTCAGACATTTAGGGAAGATCTGGAAAAAGTTCTGGAAAAATATAAAAATCTGGAATATTTTGGAGGAATTGGAAGTCAGGTGGGGAGGTTCAGTGAGATAAAAAGATCCTACAATGATGCAAACAGAGCCTTTGCGGAGCGTTTTTCGAGAAGTTTGAGACAGTTTGTGAGTTATTCAGAGGTTCATCAAGTGGGGGTTCAAAATGACGTTGAGATGCACAGACTCGGAACCATGGCGGAGAATCGGAAAATGCTGGAGCGTTTCCTGAAGACAGGAACGGAAAATGAAGTAAAAAGCTTTATGGATGCATATTTTGATGCAATTGGTGAGCAGAACCTGCAGTCGATGATGTTGAGACAGTATATTGTAATGGATACTTTTATCAGCGTTCAAAGTCTGGGAGATAGTTTGAACATTGAAAAAGAAGATATTGAAAGAGAGCTTGGCGATGTGCAAGGAGGTATCGCAGTATGTGCAGGAACTGGAGGCAACGAGGAAGTACCTGGAAAATATAGTCAGACGAATGATCCGGTTAAGAGAGCAGGCATCGGGCAGACGCTATTCAGAAATTATTGAAAAAGCGAGAGATTATATCGGACAAAATTATATGTCAGAGAATATTTCACTGAACCTGGTGGCTTCGAGCGTCAACATCAGTCCGAGCTATTTCAGCTCTTTGTTTAGTCAGGAGGTTGGCTCAACCTTTGTAGAATATCTGACGGGTGTTCGTATGGAAAAAGCAAAAGAGCTTCTGATGTGTTCGGATAAGAGGACATCGGATATGAGGTGGGATACAAAGATTCCCATTATTTCAGCTATATATTCAAAAAGACACAGGGATGTTCGCCGAAGGAATTCCGTTCAAGAGGAAGGGGATAAAATATGAAGGTGAAATATAAGAACTGGTCGATCAATAAGAAACTGCTTTCCATTTCGCTGTCAGCATTTCTGCCAATGGTAATTCTGGCCGCCTATTTGATCGTGTCTTTAAATAATGCGGCATCAGCTTATTCTGAGATTACAAAAAGTATTGCCTATGCCAACCGTTATGTGAAAGACTTTAAAAGTCGGCTGGACTATAGTGTGTATCTTGCTGTGGTAAGTAATAAGCAGCTTAAGGAGGTCGGAGATGGAGTTACAACGGTAAATGGAGTAGTGACGGTGAATCCATACGACTATATTACGGAGATGGAAGAGGCGTGTGATAAGATGACGCAAAATGCGACGGTTCCGCTCACCCAGTCACAGGCGGGACGTATTAAAAATTCACTGTCTTCACTCCGTTTTTGTGTACAGGATCTGGATAAACAGATTAAAGAACGGACTTCTTATGATGAGAGAATGGAATATTTTAACAGTAATGTCAAAGATCTGACGACACTGGTAGAGACCGGAATCCAGGACTATGTCTATCTGGAAACTTCCAATTTTGTGACTGTACAGACGGAACTGAACCGGAATAACCGTAATTCGACCATTTTGGCGGTCGGAGTAGCAATTGTTGCGATGAGTATTTCCCTGCTGCTCAGTGGACGAGCAGCAAGAAGTGTGACAAGACCGATCCGCGATCTGTGTGATCTGACAGAGAAGGTTGCCGGCGGTGATTTCTCTGTAAAAACACAGGTCGAAGCGGGGGACGAGATTGCGGTGCTCACGCGGAGCTTTAACGATATGACAGAGGAAATCGGGATTCTGGTAGATGATATCCGGAAAAAACAGGAAAATCTCAGAATTATTGAGAACCGACTTCTGCAGGAACAGATCAATCCACATTTCCTTTACAATACTCTTGATGCCATTGTCTGGCTTGCTGAGGAAAAGAAAAGTGCAGAGGTTGTGAAAATGGTAACCTCGCTCTCTGATTTTTTCCGCACAACCTTAAGCAAAGGACATGATTATATTACAGTAAAAGAAGAGCGGACGCATATTGAGAGCTATCTGGAGATCCAGCAGTTCCGCTATCAGGATATCCTGGACTATGAGATCCAGATGGATGAGGAGATCTACGGCTACATTATACCGAAGCTTACACTGCAGCCTCTTGTCGAAAATGCGCTTTATCATGGAATTAAGAATAAGCGGGGGAAAGGTAAAATCCTGATTACCGGTAAAAAGCAGGGAGATAAAATCATTTTCCAGGTCATTGACAATGGAAAAGGTATGACAGAGGAAGAACTGAACAGTCTCCGGAAAAAGATGGCAGGGACGGATACAGGAGATGAAGCGAAGGGCTTTGGTGTATCGAATGTGAACCAGAGAATCAAGTATTATTACGGGGGAGAATACGGAGTGTTCTTTGAAAGCAAGGAAAATGAAGGCACAAATGCGACAATCATCATAGCAGCTAAAAATATTCAACTTCTATCATAAAAAAACTAACTTTTTTCACGGAAAAGCAGAAAATATTCTACCAAAAGAGGAAGATTTTCTGTTTTAAAAGTATGAAAATTTTATTATTATAAGTACATCAAGAGGTTAAGAAAACCCAATGAAGGAGGAACATGTAAAATGAAAAAAATGAAAAGTGTTAGCAGTATTGTTATGTGCAGCGATGACAGCAGCTTTAGCAGTTGGATGCGGTGGAAGCAAAGGATCTGACAGCAGCGACAAGAGCAGTGATTCATCAAGCTCATCCGATGATGTGATCACAGTAGGTTTCTCACAGGTAGGTGCAGAATCTGACTGGCGTACAGCAAACTCTCAGTCAATGAAAGACACATTCAGCAAAGAAAACGGATATGACCTGATCTTTGATGATGCTCAGCAGAAACAGGAAAACCAGATCACAGCAATCCGTAACTTCATCCAGCAGGAGGTTGATTACATTCTTCTTGCACCTGTTACAGAGACAGGATGGGATACAGTTCTTCAGGAAGCAAAAGATGCAGACATCCCGGTAATCATCGTTGACCGTATGGTTGATGTATCTGATGACAGCCTTTACACAACATGGATCGGAACCGATGCTCTTTGTGAAGGCCGTAAAGCAGCTGAATGGCTGAACGGATTTGCAGAAGCAAAAGGAATCGCAGCATCTGATATCCATATCGCTGATATCCAGGGAACAATCGGATCTACAGCTCAGATCGGACGTACAAAAGGTCTTGAAGAAGGCGTTGATAAATACGGATGGGATCTTGTGGCTCAGCAGACAGGTGAATTTACACAGGCCAAAGGTCAGGAAGTTATGGAATCTATGCTGAAACAGTATGACAACATCAACGTTGTATACTGCGAGAACGATAACGAAGCATTCGGAGCAATCGATGCAATCGAAGCAGCAGGTAAGACAGTTGGATCTGATATCGCTAACGGCGAAATCATGGTAATTTCTTTCGATACAACACATGCAGGACTTCAGGATGTTCTTGATGGAAAGATCGAATGCGATGTAGAGTGTAACCCACTTCACGGACCACGTGCTGAAGAACTTATCAAAAAACTTGAAGCTGGCGAAGACGTTGATAAACAGAACTATGTAGATGAAGAAATCTTTGCTCATGATGACACAGTTAAATCTGTAAAAGCTACAAACAGCTTAGACGAAGAAAAAGATTTTGATGTAACACCACTTACACAGGATATTCTTGACAAACGTGCATACTAAAATGCATTAGGAAAGTCGGATATATAATTTGACAGACACATAAGGGTGGTTGAATAGAGAGGCGTGGTAGATAATAATCGGAATGTGCCGGATATTTATACTACGCCCTCTTTATTGAAAAAAGGAAAGCAGGTGGAAGAGTATGGAGGGTAATGTTGTACTTACAATGCGGGATATTTCCAAGACATTTCCCGGTGTAAAAGCATTGCAGCATGTTGATTTTACACTTCGCAAGGGCGAAATTCACGCTCTGATGGGTGAGAACGGTGCAGGTAAATCTACACTGATCAAGGTTCTTACCGGTGTACATGAATTTGAAAATGGCGAGATCCGTCTGGATGGAAAAGACGGTCCGATTATTAATAAATCACCTCAGGACGCACAGAACAATGGTATCAGTACTGTATATCAGGAAGTTAACCTTTGTCCGAACCTGACGGTGGCAGAAAATCTGTTTATTGGACGCGAACCAAGAAAAGCAGGATTTATTGACTGGCGTACAATGAATAAACGTGCAACAGAATTGCTTAAGAGTCTTGAAATTGATGCTTCAGCTACCCAGAAGTTGGAAGAGGTTTCTCTGGCAAGACAGCAGATGATCGCAATCGCACGTGCAGTTGATATGAAATGTAAGGTTCTGATCCTTGATGAGCCAACTTCATCTCTGGACGATGATGAGGTTGCAAAGCTGTTCAAACTGATGAACAGACTGAAAGATGAAGGTGTAGGTATTATTTTCGTAACACACTTCCTGGAACAGGTATATGAGGTCTGTGACAGAATCACAGTTTTACGAAATGGGGAACTGGTTGGCGAATACGAAGTCAAAGATCTGCCAAGAGTTATGCTTGTTGCCAAGATGATGGGTAAAGACTTTGATGATCTGCAGATATCAAGGGAGATCATGCAGAACTCAAAGAATTCATCCCGGTTATCGAGGCAGAAGGACTTGGCCATAAAGGAACGATCAGACCGTTTGATATGACGATCAACAAAGGTGAGGTTGTCGGATTTACAGGACTTCTTGGGTCCGGACGTTCGGAACTTGTCCGTGCAATTTATGGAGCTGATAAAGCGGATTCCGGTAAACTGAAAGTTAACGGAAAAGAAGTGAAGATTCATGCTCCGATCGATGCAATGAAGCTTGGTATGGCATATCTTCCGGAAGACAGAAAGAAAGATGGTATCATCGCAGATCTGTCTGTCCGTGAAAATATTATTATCGCACTTCAGGCGAAAAAAGGTATGTTCCATCCAATGAGCAGAAAAGAAATGGATGAAGCAGCAGATAAATATATTAAGATGCTTCAGATTAAGACAGCAAGCCGTGAAACTCCGATCAAGAGTCTGTCAGGTGGTAACCAGCAGAAGGTTATCATTGGTAGATGGCTTCTTACCAATCCGGATTTCCTGATCCTGGATGAACCTACAAGAGGTATTGATATCGGAACCAAGACAGAGATCCAGAAACTGGTACTTGATCTTGCAGATCAGGGAATGTCGGTTGCATTTATTTCTTCAGAAGTAGAAGAAATGCTCCGTACCTGTTCACGTATGGCAGTTATGCGAGACGGTAAGAAGGTTGGAGAAATTTCCGGTGATGAATTATCACAGGAAGGTATCATGAAAGCAATCGCAGGAGGTGAAGAGTAATGAGCACAAATAAATCAACATGGAAAAAGCTTACCTCTATGAGGCTTTTCATGCCACTGGTGTGTCTGCTTGCAATCATTATCGTAGCTACAATTACAATTCCGGGCTTCTTAAGCATGTCTCTTAAGAATGGAGTTCCATACGGATATCCGGTCGATGTGATCAACCGTGCATCCGAGCTGGTTATTTTGTCAGTTGGTATGACACTTGTTACAGCAGCTTCCGGAGGACAGGACATCAGTGTCGGAGCTGTTATGGCAGTCGCAGGAGCCGTATGCTGCCAGATCCTTTCCGGTGGGGAAGTATCTGTAAACTCTCTGTCAGCACCGATTATCGTTGCATTCCTTGCAGCACTGGTTGCTTCAGGAATCTGTGGTGCATTTAACGGATTTCTGGTTGCAAAGCTGAATATTCAGCCGATGGTTGCGACATTGATCCTTTACACAGCAGGACGTGGTATCGCCCAGCTGATCACAGACGGACAGATTACATATATCCGTGTGAAATCTTATCAGGTATTCGGAGCTATGTCGGAAAATTCCCGATTCCGATGCCAGTTGTAATTGCAATTATCGTAGTTATCATTTGCATAATGTTATTTTGAAAAGACATGACTCTTGGACTTTATATCTGAGAGCGTTGGTATTACGGTAACCGCATCCAGACTGGTCGGACTTAATTCAACCATGATCAAGTTCCTTACTTACCTGATCTGTGGTGTACTTGCAGGTGTTGCAGGATTTGTGGCTTCCAGCCGTATCTACTCAGCAGATGCCAACAACATTGGTCTGAACCTTGAAATGGATGCCATCCTTGCAGTTGCCCTTGGTGGAAATGCCCTTGGTGGTGGTAAGTTCAGCCTGATGGGATCTGTGATCGGAGCTTATACAATCCAGGCACTTACAACCGTTCTTTACGGATTGAATGTATCAGCCGATCAGCTTCCGGTCTACAAGGCAATCGTTGTTGTAGTCATCGTTGTCCTTCAGAGCCCGGTATTCAAGAAATTTATTGCAGTGCAGAAAGAAAAAAGAACATCAAAGGCTGCAGTGAAAGGAGGAGCTAACTAATGAAAGCAAAAGTATCCGGAACAAAAAAGAAAATTAACGGAACGACATTCCTCCTTATGATTACAATTTTACTGTTTGTTGTAATGTACGCAGCAGGTATGATCGTATTTAACGACAAAGGTTTTGCAAAACCGCAGATGTTCCTGAATCTGTTCATTTCCAATGCAGGTCTTCTGGTTATCGCGATGGGCGAAACGATCGTTATGATCACAGCCGGAATTGATATCTCAGTTGGTTCTGTTACAGCACTTGTATGTATGGTTGCTGCAAACCAGATGGAAAATCACGGCGCAAGCGCTTATACCGCACTTCTTATGGCACTGGTGATCGGACTTCTCTTTGGTCTGGTTCAGGGATTCCTGGTATCTTATCTGGAGATCCAGCCATTCATTGTAACACTGGCAGGTATGTTCTTTGGACGTGGTATGACATCAATCATCAGTACAGATATGATTTCTATCAAAAATGCAACTTTCATGGCATGGGCTAAATACAAAATTTACATGCCGTTTGGTTCTTACAGTAAGAGGGGAAAATTCCTCCCGGCATATATTTATCCGACAGTTATCATTGCAATCATCGTTCTGATCGTAATCATAATCGTTATGAAGTATACAAAATTCGGACGTTCTGTATATGCGATCGGTGGAAATGAACAGAGTGCACTTATGATGGGACTGAATGTTAAGAGAACAAAAATGGCTGCATACCTTCTGGACGGCTTTCTTGCAGGACTCGGCGGATTCCTTTTCTGTATGAACAGCTGTGCCGGATTCGTAGAACAGGCAAAAGGTCTTGAGATGGATGCGATTTCAGCAGCCGTTATCGGGGGTACACTACTTAGTGGTGGTGTCGGAACTCCATTCGGAACCCTGTTCGGTGTACTGATCAAAGGAACGATTTCCAGTCTGATCACAGCACAGGGTACTTTATCAAGCTGGTGGGTACGAATCGTACTTTCCGCACTGCTTTGCTTCTTCATCGTTCTGCAGTCTGTATTTGCAAGCCTGAAGAAGAAAAACTAAAGAAAGAACAGTACTTGAAATATTACAGGCGAAAAGAGAAAACGACGGGTATTGACGGAAACTTTTTAATTGCCTATAATAAAAAAGTAGGATTTAAACACCGGATGTTCATATCGTACATCCGGTGTTCTTTTTGTAAGCATTGAGTATAAAGGGGAAGGAGGAAGATGAGATATGAAAATAGGGATTGCGAATGACCATTCTGCAGTGGATATGAAAAAGCAGGTGGTAGAGTATCTTGTGGAAAAAGGATATGAAGTTGTCAATTACGGAACTGATTCTTATGAGAGCTGTCCTTATCCGAAATATGGGGAAAAGATTGGAAAAGCAGTTGCAGACGGAGAAGTGGATCTCGGAGTTGCAATCTGTGGAACCGGTCTTGGAATTTCCATGGCAGCCAATAAGGTTCACGGTGTCCGCGCAGCGGTGTGTTCTGAACCATATACGGCAAAGATGGCAAGAGAACATAATAATGCAAATGTGATTGCGTTCGGTGCAAGAGTAATTGGAATCGAGATGGCAAAGATGATCCTTGATACATTTCTTGGTGCAGAGTTCCTTGGGGGACGTCACCAGGATCGTGTAGATATGATTATGGCGATCGAAGAAAATCAATAGCGCGGATGAAAAACAACAAGAGCGGATAAAGGCAATGAAAAAGCTTTTATCTGCTCTTGTTGTGTATATGGTGAGTCAAGTGCAGATTGGCGCCTGCACAAGGTTCTGCATTTGGTGAAGGGAAGAGGTTACAGAAGTACGTGAATCGAAAAAAGCTTGTTATACTTGTTTTGGTGGCATCAAAAAACAATACCATATTATTTGATGTTTTATAAGAAGTGCACAAAAGGTACAAAAGAAGAATACAAGTTAGGGCCTCGATGAAAAACGAATATGTATTCAAGTTGTACACATATAATAAATACAACTTAGCAAAAATATACAAAAGTTGTACGATAATTTGTAACATATTACGGGTTGAAAATCAGGTGTTTCTTAAGGTATATTAGAGGTAAGGAGAGCAGGGGATTTGTATGTAAATCAGGGGGAAAAGAAGAAAAAAGTGAAAGAAACATCAGCAAAATATGAAGGAATTGTAAGATGGATCCGAGAACAGATTGAAGCGGAAGAACTGCAGCCGGGAGAGCGGATAGAGTCGGAATACCAGCTTTGTGACCGGTTTGGGGTAAGCCGTCAGACTGTCAGACATGCGATCGCTGTTCTGGAAAAAGAAGGTATGATCGAGAAACGCCGTGGAAGTGGGACTTATATAAAGGAAAGTGGCATCATCGGGGTCAGACGAAAAAAAACGATGCAGATCGCAGTGATGACAACTTTTGTTCAGGAATATAATTTTTCTGGTATTATTCAGGAAATCGAGAACAAGATGTCACGCGCCGGATATGGAATCCAGATTTCCATCACCAACAATTCTGTAGACAAAGAACGTTTTATATTGAAAAGCATTCTGGATAAGAAAAGAGTGGATGGAATTATAGCGGAACCGACAAAGAGTGGCCTTCCTAATCCAAATCTCGATCTGTACAGGCAGATCATGGAGCAGGGAATCCCGGTGATCTTTATCAACAGCTATTATCCGGAACTGAAAGCGCCGCATGTAAGTCTTGATGACAAGATAGCAGGGAAGATGGCGACGAAATATCTGATCCAGTGCGGACACCGTGAGATCGCAGCGATTTTCAAGGCAGATGACGGGCAGGGACACAGAAGGTATGCCGGTTATATCGAAGCTTTAATGGAAGCAGATATCAGGATCGAAGATAAACGGATTGTCTGGATTGATACCGAAGATGTGCGTAATCGCAATATGCGTGAGGAAAGCAGCTGGATTTTAAGAAGGATTCAGGGATGTACGGCATGTGTATGCTACAACGATGAGGTTGCGAGCAACCTTGCGGCGACATGTCTGGAACAGAAGATCAAAGTGCCGGACAAGATGTCGATCATTGGGAATCGATGATTCTGATCTGGCAAATTATTGCGAAGTACCGCTTGCTTCTGTGAAGAATCCGATCCGGGAGCTAGCGAAGAAGGCAGCAGAAGAGATCCTTGATCTTATGCAGGAGAAAGAAGTGCCGGACAGTGTGGAACTGAAACCGGAGATTATCAACCGGAGTTCTGTAAAAATCATTAAATAAAAATATTTATCAAATCAAATATATTTTATGAAAGGAAAGGTAAAGAAAAAATGAGTGATGTAAAAAGTATGATCGAAGCAGGAAAGACTTCTCTTGGAATCGAGTTTGGTTCCACACGAATCAAAGCAGTTCTGGTAGGAGAAGATAATGCACCGATTGCTTCGGGAAGCCATGAATGGGAGAACCGTCTTGACAACGGTGTCTGGACTTACACGTTAGAGGATATCTGGACTGGCCTTCAGGACTGCTACAGAGATCTTGCCGTAGATGTGAAGAAGCAGTATGACGTAGAGCTTACTACTGTCGGAGCACTTGGATTCAGTGCCATGATGCATGGATATATGGTATTTGACAAAGCAGGAGAACAGCTTGTACCGTTCCGTACATGGAGAAATACAATGACAGAGCAGGCAGCAAAAGAACTGACAGAATTATTCCGTTTCAATATGCCACAGAGATGGAGCGGAGCACATCTGTATCAGGCAATCCTGAACAAAGAAGAGCATGTAAAGGATATTGATTTTATTACAACGCTTGCGGGTTATGTACACTGGAAACTGACAGGAGAGAAAGTCCTTGGCGTTGGTGACGCATCCGGAATGTTCCCGATCGACAGCACAACACGTAACTGGAATAAAGAGATGCTTGCCAAGTTCGATGAACTGGTTGCACCGAAAGGATATCCTTGGAAAGTAGAAGATATCCTTCCGAAAGTTTTGGTTGCAGGTGAAAAGGCAGGAACACTTACCGAAGAAGGTGCAAAGCTTCTGGACCCAACAGGAAAGCTTCAGGCAGGCATTCCGGTATGCCCTCCGGAAGGTGATGCAGGAACCGGTATGGCAGCTACGAATAGCGTCAGAGTCCGCACCGGTAATGTATCAGCAGGAACCAGTGTATTTGCAATGGTTGTTCTTGAAAAAGCACTTGAGAAAGTACATGAAGAGATCGATATGGTAACAACACCTGCAGGAGATGCCGTGGCAATGGTTCACTGCAACAACTGTACTTCAGATCTGAATGCATGGGTAAATATTTTCAAAGAATTTGCAGAAGCATTCGGTATGAAAGTCGATATGAACGATCTGTTCGGAACTCTTTACAACAAAGCTCTGGAAGGTGATGCAGACTGTGGCGGTCTGATGTCTTATAACTTCTTCGCAGGAGAACCGGTTGTTGGATTTGATGAAGGACGTCCGTTATTTGTTCGTATGCCAGACAGCAAATTCAATCTTGCAAACTTCATGAGAGCAAATTTATATGCATCTCTGGAAGTCCTGAAAGTTGGAATGGACATTCTTCTGAAAGAAGAGAAGGTAGTCGTTGATGAGATTCTCGGACACGGTGGACTCTTTAAGACAAAAGGCGTTGGACAGAGCATCCTGGCAGCAGCACTTGACACACCGGTATCTGTTATGGAGACAGCCGGAGAAGGCGGAGCATGGGGAATCGCACTTCTTGCATCTTACATGAACAACAAGGCAGAAGACGAAGCCCTGGATGATTATCTGGATGCAAAAGTATTTGCAGGACAGAAGGGTACAAAGATGGATCCGAATCCGAAGGATGTAGAAGGATACAATACATTTATCGAACGCTTCAAGAAGACGCTTCCGATCATGAAAGCTGCAACAGAGACTATGAAATAGAACCCGAAATATTTTACATAAACACAGTAGGAGGCTAAAGCAATGTTAGAAGAACTGAAAAAAGAGGTTTATGAAGCCAATATGCTTCTGCCTAAGTATGGACTTGTCACATTTACCTGGGGCAATGTCAGCGGAATCGACCGCGAAAGCGGGCTTGTTGTGATCAAACCGAGCGGTGTTGATTATGACAAAATGACAGCAGATGACATGGTTGTTGTAGACCTGGAAGGAAACCGCGTGGAAGGCAACTTAAATCCGTCTTCTGATACGGCAACACATCTGGAACTCTACAAAGCGTTCCCGGATATGGGTGGTATCGTCCATACACATTCCCCATGGGCAACCAGTTGGGCACAGGCAGGAAGAGGAATCCCTTGCTACGGAACCACACATGCCGACTATATGTACGGTGAGATCCCATGTGTCCGCAATCTGACAAAAGAAGAAATCGACGAAGCATATGAGAAGAATACAGGAGTTCTCATTGTGGAACATTTCAAAGGTACAGAATACATGGCAATGCCTGCAGTACTCTGCAAGAACCACGGACCATTCACCTGGGGAACCGATCCACACAATGCAGTACATAATGCAGTCGTACTCGAAGAAGTAGCTAAAATGGCAGCCCGCTGCGAAATGATCAATCCAGACGTAAAACCTGCCCCACAGGAATTACAGGATAAACACTATTACAGAAAACACGGTAAAGACGCGTACTATGGACAAGGCTAAAGCACTTAATGAATGCGAGCCGTAGGCGACACATGAATTTAGTGCGTGCCTGTTCGGCGCACTTAGCGAGCGGGAGCGTATGCGACTGCGAGCTTAGTAAGACCGAACTTGTATTGGGAAGATAGAGTAAATCAATCGGACAACACAGTTAGCTATTTTACAGGTTTCATGCGAATGCCAATGCTCATCTCACGAGCTATGCTCGTGAGATGAGCCCACATAGCGTAGTAAATCATTCGACAAAGAAATCAAACAAAAAGGAGAATAAAAACATGTTAGTACAGAAAGATTACAAATTTTGGTTTTGCACAGGATCACAGGATTTATACGGAGATGAATGCCTTGCACACGTAGCAGAACATTCACAGATCATCGTAAAAGCCCTCAATGAATCAGGAATTCTTCCATACGAAGTAGTCTGGAAACCAACCCTGATCACGAATGAAGTAATCAGAAGAACCTTCAACGAAGCAAATACAGATGAAAACTGTGCAGGTGTTATTACATGGTGCCATACATTCTCACCGGCAAAATCATGGATTCTCGGATTAAAAGAACTGAGAAAACCATTACTTCACCTTCATACACAGTTCAACCGTGAAATCCCATACGACACCATCGATATGGACTTCATGAATGAGAATCAGGCAGCTCATGGTGACCGTGAATTCGGACATATTTTCACACGCCTTCATAAGAACCGTAAAGTCATCATGGGTTACTGGGAAGACAAAGAAACACAGGAAAGAATCGGTGACTGGATGCGTACAGCAGTTGGTGTCATCGAAAGCAGTCATGTACGTGTTATGCGTGTAGCTGACAACATGAGAAACGTTGCCGTAACAGAAGGTGACAAAGTAGAGGCTCAGATCAAATTCGGATGGGAAGTTGATGCTTACCCGGTAAATGAAGTTGCTGACGCAGTAGCTCAGGTTGGACAGGGTGATGTAAATGCACTTGTTGAAGAATACTATGACAAATATCAGATTCTTCTGGAAGGAAGAGATGAAGCTGAATTCAGAAAACATGTGGCAGTTCAGGCTCAGATCGAACTTGGATTTGAAAGAT
>ENA-OQDC01000843-OQDC01000843.1-human-gut-metagenome-genome-assembly--contig:-NODE-843-length-18891-cov-4.790450_pt1 | contig 18891 bp, 18 predicted proteins | sample MGYA00242770_ERZ504601 | MGnify/ENA primary metagenome ERZ504601 (study PRJEB26092, sample SAMD00036305) | human gut metagenome | host: Homo sapiens | study: EMG produced TPA metagenomics assembly of...
CAAGGCCAGACGCAGCACGCCCTCATTCAGGCTGCAGATGCCGTTGGAAAGCTGCTTGGGCAGCATGGGCACCACCTGATCGGCATAGTAGACGCTGGTTGCGCGGTTAAACGCTTCGTTGTCCAGTTCGCTGCCGGCTTGACATAGTTGGAAACATCTGCAATGTGGACACCCAGCTCAAGCCGCCCTCCGGGGTCTTGGTCAGGCTGATGGCATCATCGATGTCCTTGGTCTCAGCACTGTCAATGGTGGAAGATGGGCAGGCACGCAGATCCATGCGGCCTCGGTGTCCTTTCAGAGACCTCAGCGTTCTCCAGCTTCTTGGCTCCTCACGAACCTTATCCGGGAAGCGGCTGCGGATATCCTGCGCATAGAGCAGGGCCTTTGCGCAGCGCTTGCTTCGTCCGAGCTGCCAAACCGCATGGCAACGCCCACGCGGTGATCTTCCTGCCGATTGCCGCGCTGCAGGATCTCCACGGCCACCTTGTCGCCGTCCTTTGCACCGCCCTCGCAATCACGCATCATCTGCATGGAGATGGCCGGGCAGTCGTCCGGCACGAACTTCAGGCGGCCCTCAATGCGGCGAGCAGTGCCCACCAGATCGTTCTTTTCTTCCAGAATGGCCAGGATCTCGCCTTCATCGCTGCCCTCCACACGGGGGTGCTCAAACTTTTCCACAAGCACCATGTCGCCGGGCATGGCACCGCGGGTAAAACGGCCCGGGATAAAGATATCGCTGGTGCCGTCCTCCAGCATGACAAAGGCAAAATTCTTGCCCAGTTTTACCACCTTGCACAGCAGAGCCTTGTCTGCACGGCCGGAGCGCACCGTAAAGAACACGCCCTGACGCTGGCAGATGACCGCCTCGTGCACCAGCTGATCCACAGCCTCCATCACCTTGCGGTCCGAGCCGCGGTCCCCGCCGAATTTGGATTTGAGGTCTTTGACGGTGCACGGCTGATTCTGGATCGCGTGCTCAATTTTATCGCGCATTGCCATAATATTTTTTCTCCTTGCTCTTCCATGGCCGCAGCCTCCAACGTGCCGCAGCGCTGCCAATCGTGGGCCAGCTGCCCCACCCTGCCCGGCGGTCAGACTGCCGCCGACATCCTATCATAACACAGAAAAACAGCCCCGTCCTTTACACGGGGCTGCACGAACCTTGTCAACCTGCCAGACGGCCTGCAAACAGACATGCCAGAATGGCAACCACAAAGAAAACAATACCTGCAATGCGGGTGGTCTTGGCCAGCATCTGATCAGCCGGGGTCAAACGGGCATTGTTTGCGCCGCCCATACTGCCGTTGATAGCACCGGAAAGGCCCTGACCGTGGGTGTGCTGCATGAGAGTGAGGAAAACGATGACGAGCGAAGCGATCAGCAGGATCACACCGCCAACAATTTCGATAACAGACATGGATTGAAACGCTCCTTTATTTTAATTCAACAAAAACTACGCAGAAATACAAATATATAGTAGCATAACAAGCGCAAAAAAGGCAAGCAGAAACCGTGCATTTTTATGCCAGAAGGTCCAGCATTGCGCACAGCCGGGCAAAGATGGCGGCGCTGGAATGTTCCGTGCTCACCTGCCCGTCCTGCAGCACCACAATGGTGTAGCGCGGCTGCTGCGCCGGGTAAAACCCTGTGAACCACAAGTTTTTGCGTTCCGTGCCATCCGGTGTGAACTGCCCGGTCTGCGCGGTACCGGTCTTGCCGCCAGCCCCTTCTTCCAGCCAGGCAGCATCCTGTGCGGTGCCCTCTTCCACCACCTGCTGCAGCATTTTACGCAGGAGCGCTGCATTTTCCGCACTCATCACCCGCCTTGACTGCGGATGTGCAAGCGTTTCCAGCGGCGTACCGTCAGTTTCATCCACCGAGCCACACACAAAGAAAGGCGTGCGGTACACCCCGCCGGAAGCAATGGTGTTCATCATGGCGGCGATCTGTACCGGTGATGCCAGCAGACCGCCCTGCCCAAAGCTGAAATTTGCCAGCTGGCCGCTCTGGGCAAGCTCCCCGGCAGACGGCAGCTTTCCGGCATCGGCGTGCAACGCACCTGCCACCGGCACCTCCTGCCCGAAGCCAAGCTGCCGAGACATCTGCAAAAGCGTCTCTGCCCCCAGCTGCTGCCCCAGCCGGATAAAATAGCCGTTGCAGCTTTTTTCCAGAGCCGCAGTCATGTCCACCGTTCCGTGCGGAACACCGCCTGCGCAGCGGAAGATCTGTCCATCCACCACCACAGCACCGGTGCATTCGTACTCCGGCAGGATACCCTGCTCCAGCGCTGCCGCAGCCAGCACCGGCTTGAACACTGAACCCACAGCATAGCTTTCCAGTGCGCGGTTCAGGAACGGACTGTCCGGTGCATCCAGACTTGCGGCAAGGTCATCCGGGTCATAGCCCGGTACGCTGACGCTGGCGCGAACCGCAGCAGTGGCCGTGTCCAAAACCAGAATGCAGCCGCTGGTCATGGTGTCTGCGGCCACCGCTTCGGCGGCACGCTGCACCGGGCGGGAGATCGTCAGCTGCACGCCCACCGCACTGCTGTCCTGCCGGGTGAGCTGCGGTGTTTCCCCGGCCCGCAGCCGTCCTTGTGCTGTGACCGCGCACACCAGCGTGTCATGCTTCTTTGTCCCGGCCAGCTGGCTGTCCAGCGCCTTTTCCAGCCCGGCAGTGCCGCGGCCTTCTGCATCCAGATAGCCGATCAGATGCTGGCACAGCGGAACTTCTGCGCAGCGCCGTGCCGTTGCAAAGCAGCGTATGCCGCGCCCGGAAAGGTCGCGGTCCACTTCCAGCAGAAACGGTGCGGAGCGGTTGCGGTTCCGGTACAAAAGTGCCTGCCCGGCACTGTCCGTAAATGCATACAGGCGTGTGTAGTTGTTTTCGCCCGGGAAGCAGAGGGCAAGATACCGCGTTTCCAGCCCGGTGAGAAGCAGGCCGCTGTGGTCGTAGAAGCTGCCCCGCCGGGCAGGCAGCGAGAGCCGGACCGTGCTCTGTGCTTCGGCCCGGGCAGCATAGGTATGGTTCCCTGCCAGAAAATACAGGCGGCACAAAACTACCGCAAACCCCAGCAGAACAGCTGCATACAACGCCAATACCCGTTTGCCGGACATCTGCTCACCCCTTTTTGATAGAGTGGGCTGCATCTGTGGTTTCTATACAAAAAGAGACGGGGTCTCCGAAGAGATCCCGTCTCCATAAGGTACTTATTGAGTAAGCAATTCCGCTTCATACGTCGAAAATCACAGGTTGCCGGCGATCTGTTCAAAGGCTCTTTCAACCGATTCAAAACTGCTGTGCGTGTAGACATCCAGCGTCACACTGGCATTGGAGTGCCCCATCAGGTATTGCAGGCTTTTTACATCCAGCCCGGCCTGCTGAACATTGGTGCAGAAGGTGTGTCGCAGCACATGAGGTGTAATGCGCGGAACAGGTTTGCCGTACGCCTTCTCAAACTTTCCCTGCACGCCACGCACAAACAAACAGCGGCCCCGCAGACCTTTTTCAAAGTCTGCGGGGCCTTGTGCTGTGGGGCTATTTTACCTGCACGGTCATGGTTCGGTCACTGCCCGGTAGCCGCGGATGACGCGCCACTTGGCAACGCCCTTGTCCGGCTTAAAGCTGCCGTCGGCGCGGGCTTTCAGGTAGCCCTGCTCGATGGCCCACTGGGCGGCTTGGGCCAGCTCCGGGTCGGCTACGTCCGCAAAGGCGGGCAGAGTGGCCGGGGCCGGGCGGCCTGCGGTGTTCCAGAGGAGCATTGCCAGCTCGGCGCGGGTATGGGGCACGGCCACTCCTGCAGGCAGGAGCTGGTCAAGGATGAGCTCCGTGCCCACCTGATAGGCCACGACGCCCGCCACGCCCACGACTGCGCCGACCGCCAGAAGGGTGCCGAAGCCGTCTCCGCCATCTGGGCTGCCCTCGCCGCTCTCGGCGGTGCGCCAATGGCCATAGAAGGTCACGTCCCGGTCGAGGTTGCCAACATGGTTCGCGCCCGGGCCCATGTAGTAGGGGCTATCCTCCAAACGGGTGCCGTCTTCGAGGAACCAGCCCTCAAAGAGGCGGGCTTCCTCCTCGCTGCCGGTGATCGCACCGGGGAACTGCATTCCTCCATTCACCGGTTCGTCCCCCGGATGGACGACCCAGTAGACCTTAAAGTCCGTGGGGGCCTGCTCCGGCTGGGCGATCTTCGCCTTCTTGCTCTCGTTCATTTTGCCTTCCACCAGATCAAGGCCGTGAGACATGATCAGGCGTCCCAGTTCGAGGGCATAATAATCCTGTTCCTCCGATGCATCCGTTTCCGCCGTGATGACGGTGCCTGCGCCGGAAACTTCCATCTCATCTGCTGCCACGATGGCCGAGCCGTCGGCTTTCACATCCAGCGTGCTGTTCGCCACGGTAAGCTTGCCGCACCGAATGCCAAACTGGAAGAAGTTGCCCTCCGAGTTCGTGCCTGCAATGGTCACCTTGCTGTTTTCGATGGTGATGTCCTCGTCAGAGCGGCCTGCCCGGATCGCGTCCTCGACGCCGTCCCCGCTCTCGCCCGTAAGGGTGAGGGTTGCGTTATCCAGCGTCAGCGGGCCAGCCGTCATGATTCCATCGGCGTTGGAAAGGGTGGCTGTGCCGGTAATGGTCAGCATATCCGTCAATTCGGAATCGATGCAGTAGGTAAAATTCGCATCCTCGCCCAGCGTGAGGTCGGCCTGTTTCAGCGTCAGGGTGTGGGCAGCCGGGTCATAGGACACGGTGCCGTTGCCCAGCACGTCGTTCTGGTTGCTCTTTGTGACCTGCGTGCCTGCTACCAAAAGGGCGTAGGTTTCGCTTTCCTGCTGGTCCGGGTCCACATCCGTTAGCTCCAGATAGGCGTGGTTTGTCTCTTTGACTTCAAAAAAGCTGTCAAGTTTTTCCTGCACGCTGGTGTCGATTTCCGTATAACCTGCGTCATCGTCGGTGCGATACCAGAACCTGCTTACGTCCTTTCCGATGCCCAGCCTACTCAGGCCGAAGTCCATACCGATAGTCGTCACATTCAGGAGCAGGTGGCCGCCGTTGTAGGTCAGATGACCCTGTTCCCCGATGTACTGCTGCGCATGGATCACCAGCTCGCTGCCATGGTTCATGGTAGTGAAATTGGCGATGCCGCATTCTGCATTTGTGATCTTCACCTTGCCATCGATCTGAACGCTTCCCCAGCCGATGCCCGTCTGGAAACCATTCAGCGTGATCTCGGTATCGGAAGCAATCGTCGTTTTGTCGTTTGTAGTGCCTAAAATTCCTTTCGACCGATTTTCCGAATCTAAATTGGAGAGATCGTATTCTCCCCTTGCTATTTCCTTTGCTCCATCGAAGCCGTTGCTTTTCGTTCTGCCCGTCACTTTGCCGTTTGCCGCCAGCCTCAGATTTTTTTCACTGAGGGCTTCGACCAGCGAAGAATTATACGGGTCCGAAGTTGTATCCAGCGTCACATCTCCGTCAAAGGTCAAAAGACCCCGGTTATAGGATACCGTACCCTGAATGCATTTCTTACTATCGACCGGTCCGTTCCACTCCGGATACAGAAGTACATTTGTCACCCCGCAAGCTGCTCCCATCGTCGAGCTGCCCGCCAGTGCCAGCGGGGCCGCGAGGTTCAGCGCGAGGGCTGCGGAAAGCACCCCGGCGAGGAATTTCTTCCATCTTCGTTTCATTGCAAAAGCCTCCTTTTTTCACCCAATTTTGTTGCAGGAAAAAAGCTCCACGGTTCACTTTTAGGATACCGTGGAGCTTTGGTTTTTGCTATTAACCCGGGGTTAGTTTTTGGTTAATTCCGGGGGGCGTTTTTCTGGTACCACTCCGCCAGCCGGGCGCGGCGGGTGCGGGGGTCGCCGCCCATATCCAGCTTTGCGTACAGCTGGTTGATGTACTGCTTCACCGTGCCCTCGGAGAGGTAGAGGGCGGCGGCGATTTCCTTGTTGGTGCACCGCCCGGCCACCAGACGGGCCAGCTCCCGGTCGCGGTCGGTGCAGGGCAGCTCGCGCGGGGGCGGGCAGACCCAGCCGGGCGGCAAAGGCCCGGCCTGCGGGCAGGATGCGGGCCACGAAGGGCCCCAGACGCGGCTCGCACACGGCCCAGTCCTCCCCTTCCAGCAGGGGGGCCAGAGCGGGATACTGCTCCACAAAGAGCACCCAGAAATCGTCCTGCACAGCGTCCAGCAAAGCCGCTGCCAGCGCGGCCCCGGGCCTCGGCCCGCTGGCCAAAGCGCAGCTGCGCCGCCGCCAGCTGGATGCGGGTCTGCAGGCCCACCAGACCGTAGTGCATGGCCTCGCACCGGCGCAGCAGGCCCTCGCTGTGGGCAATCACCTTCACGTACTCCCCCTGCGCCAGCCAGACCTGCTGCTCGATGAGGGACATCATGGGGCGGCAGGGCCCAAAGAAGCTCACCTCGGCCAGCTTGTGCTCCCGGAACAGCTCCGGGGCCTGCTCCGGCCTGCCCTGCAAAGCGTAGAAATAAGCGGCGATGCTCTCCAGCAGATGCACCTGCACCCCGTCGTGCTTTTGCAGCAGGGCGGCGCGCTTGGCGGCAAAATCGTACTCCTCTTTCCCCTTGCCGCACAGGGCCAGCCGCAGGGCCAAAAAGTCGCAGCAGAGGGTCATGTTCTCCTGCCCGGCGGCGTCGGCCCGGGCCCGCTCCAGCAGCACGGCGGCTTTCTCCCACGCCCCCTGCAGGTAGGCGGCCTCCGCGTCCATCAGCAGCTCGGCCCCCCGGCCGTGGCCGTTGGTGATTTTATAGTAATGGGGCATACACTCGTACATTTCGGCCAGTTCTTTGCCCAGCTCCCCGGGGGCGCGGTAGTACATCATCAGCACCGAGGGGGAGCCGAAGGTCCAGCTGCCGCTGTTGCGCAGGGTGACGGCGGGGCGGCTCATCTGGCGGCTGGCGCTGCGGTGGAGGCGGCTCATCTGGGTGATGTCGTTGTAGAACAAGAAGCTCTGGATGAGGTCGCACTCCCCCAGCAGGTTGCCCCGCTCGGCGGCGGGCCACTCGGGGTGTTGGGCCACGGCGGCTTCCAGCAGGGCTTTCAGCTCCATCATTTTGGGGATCTGCTGCCAGGTGAACATCCGGCGCATCAGCACCAGAATGGCCAGCGGGTGGCGCTGCAGCGCTTCCACCGGGCAGCGGTCCAGCCGCTGCAGCAGCTCGGCGGGGCTGAGGGAGGCAAGCAGATCCCCCGCGTCCGCCTCGATGACGGCAAGGGCTGCGTCGCGGTCGCCGCAGTGCTCAAAGGCCTGCAAAGCGTGGAGGTACTGGGCTTTTTGGGCATACCAGCGGCCATACCGCTGCCAGACCTCCGTTTGCCGGGCGGCGGGCAGCTGGGCAAAGAGCCGCTCGGCGCACTCTTTCATCATGTGGTGGAAGCGGAAGCTCACCCCGTCCGGCAGGCGGGTGACAAAGGCGTTTTGCTGGGTGAGGGCCCGCAGCACCTCCTCCGCGTCGGGCAGGGCGGTAACAGCCCGGGCCATCTCCACCGTGAACTCATCGGCCAGCCCCATCACAGCGAGGAAGCCCCGGGTCTTCTCGGGCAGGGACTCCAGCATGGCGGCGGTGAACATGGCGTAGATGTCCGACCCCGGCTGCAGCAGGCTCCCCCGCTCGGCCAGGGCATGGAGGTTCAGGTAGACGGCGGAGAACCACCCCTCGCAGGAGCGCAGCAGGCTCTCGGCCTGGGCGGCGGTGATCTCCACGCCGCAGCGGTGGGTGTAGGCCAGCAGCTCCTCCCGGTTCAGGCGAAGGCCGTCGGCCTCGATGCGGTGGAGCCGCCGCCCCAGCCGCACCACCTGCTCCCCGGGCAGAAAGCGGTTGCGGCTGCCACGATAAGGTGGACGTTCTCGGGCAGGCGGTAGGCCAGCCGACACAAAAACTGCGCCACCCGCTCGTCCCCCAGCAGGTGGAAATCGTCCAGAAAAAGATAGTAGGGCGTTTTGCCGCCCAGCGCGGCACACAGGTCCTCCAGCAGCAAAGCCGCGCCGCTGGCGTCGGCGGGGCAGTCGTAGCCCTCCAGCACCGTCAGCCCGGCGGCGGCAAAGGCCTTCTGCACGCTTTTCCAGAAGATGGAGCGGTTATCCGAGTAGATGCTGGCTTGCAGCACCACGCCCCCCGCCTTGGCCTGCTCTGCCAAGAACCAGCGCACCGCCGTCGTTTTACCGTAGCCCATGGGGGCCACCACCGCCGTGAGCGCACAGGACGCTATGGGCCGCAGCGTCTCCCGCATTCGGTCCGAGATGTAGATGATGTTCAGGTTCTGCCTGTTTCTGGCCATGCGCGTTCCCCTTTTCCTTATGCTAAGGCTATTGTAGCACATTTGCGGCGAAGAGAAAAGTGCGGCAGGGGTGCAAAAAAGCAGGCAGAGCCTTCGCCTTTGCGAAAAGTTCTGCCTGCGTTCTTTTTATAAATTGGGATTCTTGGGAGCGGCGGTTTTGGCTTAGTACATGCCGCCCTTCCAAACCACACTTTTGGAGCCAAATCACGAATATCGGGAAACGTAGACTTTTGTAGAATTATCAAGGCCACAAGCCGATTTTTCCAGATTCTCCGTTTTTGCACGATCCACGCTTTTCTACGCAAATCTACGCCACTTACCGGGCGATTGGCGTAAGTTTTGGCGTAAGTTTCGGCGTAAGCAATTCCGCTTCATGCGTCGAAAATCACAGGTTGCCGACGATCTGTTCAAAGGCTCTTTCAACCGATTCAAAGCTGCTGTGCGTGTAGACATCCAACGTCACACTGGCATTGGAGTGTCCCATCAGGTATTGCAGGCTTTTTACATCCAGCCCGGCCTGTTGAACATTGGTGCAGAAGGTGTGTCGCAGCACATGAGGTGTAATGCGCGGAACAGGTTTGCCGTACGCCTTCTCAAACTTTCCCTGCACGCCACGCATATAGTTTTCCAAGTGCATTGCCACCTTCGGCATTCCGGACTTGTCCAGAAAGAGGAATCCGCTGCAACCATCCACCAGCGCTTCCACTTTCGTGGACGCTCTGGCTTTTACTACACGCCGCAACGCTGCACAAACGGTATCTGTCATGGGAACATTGCGGATACCGCTTTTTGTTTTCGGCGGTGTGACAAAGTAGGGCTTTTCAGCCGTCCGGCAAAGCTGCCGCCGGACATGGATACAGTGCCGTTCAAAGTCGATATCTGCTCGTGTCAGGCCGTACAGCTCGCTCACACGCAAGCCGGTTCCCATAAGAATGACGATATCATCATAATAGTTGCCGCCATAGTCCTGAACGAATTGCAAATATTTCTCCTGCTGTTCTCTGGTCAGGGCATTGCGCACATAAGCGTCCTTCGGCACAACGTCCGACAGCTTGAACTTAAATGGATTCTTGCGGATGATGTCATCCTCCACCGCCATCTCGAATGCCGGTCTGACAACGCTTTGCAGGATTCCTATGGTGTTTTGCTTGAAACCGCTGTCATGCAGAAACACGAACCAGCCTTTCGCATCGGACAATTTTACCGTTTTGATGGCTTTTTGCCCGAAAGGGTCCGCATGAATCCGCTTGACCGCTGTGTTGTACGACCGCAACGAATTTGGCTTCAACCCACGTTTCAGATTCATATAGCGGTCAACCAAATCAGCCACTGTCATCTCTCCGGCAGCATAGTCGATGCCGTCTGCCAGATCACGCCACAGCTCATCCTCTTTCTTCCGCAACTCTGTCAGGGATTTGGCGTAAATACAACGCCGTTTCTTGTGGATATCGGTATAACGATAGTCGTAGGTGCCGTTTGCTCTCTGGCTTTCGCCATCCTTCAAAACACGGCCCTTGCTATCTTTGCGCTTTTCAGACATTTAGAAACTCCTTTCTGTGAAAAGCGCATATAGGGGTTGATTTTAGTATACCATACCGACCATGCGATTTCCACCGATATCGTACAGAAAAGACGTTGCACAGTTCTCAAATAGAATACGTCATCTGAGAAGGTTGCCGCCAGATTGTCCGGGTCTTGTGGAGCGAGAGCCGAACGGGAACCGTGAAAGCAGTCCCAGTAGATGTTGCCTTTAGCTCGTTCCGGGTCAATGTGCTCGCTGTTGGAAAGGTTGAAACTGCGGTCATTGTGCTTGGGGTTATAGGTGCCGTGGGTTCCGGCTCGTCCGTTGTGTCGCGTTAATTTCAGATAGACATCCCTCTTTTCCTGTATTTTTTGTGTACGGCCACTCGTGCGATCAAATCACAGAAGTGATACAATTCTTCTAAGCAATGGGTCTCGCATTTCAAGACCGTGTCTTGAAATCTTCTCTCGGTTCTGGCCAACCTGCTGGCCGGGTTTTGCGCGGCTCTCTACGCCGAGGTGCTTGCCCGTTGCCGCAACGCCCCCTCTACCCCGTTTTTCATCACCGCGGCCATCCCCCTCATCCCCGGCAGCACCCTATATTACTGCATGAACGCCGTCGTCTCCAACGACCTGCCCGCCGCCGAGCATTTTGGGGAGCAGACCTTTCTGGCGGCGCTGGGCATTGCGGGCGGCATGGCCATCGCATGGTGTCTGGCCGATTTAAGCCGGAAGCTCCAGGGGCGGCTGTAAAGCGCGTGCTGCGCCGCGCCCCGGCTGCTTGACAAGCTGGTTTTTTCTGGATACAATACAAAGAAAAAAACCTCGGAGACGCTCCGGGAAAGGAACATTTGGATGAGATCGAACACGAAACAGGCCCTGCTGGTGACGCTGGTGGGCGTGACGCTTTTTGTGGCGCTGCTGCGGCTTTCGGACGTTTTGGCCTTTGCCGCGCAGCTGGTGGATCTGGTGCTGCCCATTTTGGCGGGCGGCATTCTGGCGTTGTTCCTCAGCGTGCCCATGGCCGGGCTGGAAAAGCGGCTGGGGCGGCTGTTTGCCAAAGCGAGAAAGCAGCCCTCGGGCAAGGCGCTCCACCTGCTGAGCTTTCTGCTCACCCTGCTGGGGGTGGTGCTGGTGCTGGTGCTGGCCCTGACGCTGCTGATCCCGGAGCTGGTGCAGTCCTTCCACAGCCTGTATCTGCAAATTGAAGCCAACATCCCCCGCTGGACGGCCTACCTCCACGCCCAGGACCCCGACATGGGCTGGCTGATGAGCCGGTTGGAGGGCATCGACTGGGAGCAGCTGCTGCACAAGGTGACCTCCGGCCTCGACACGGTGCTGGTGAACGCGGCGGGGGCCGTTTCCGCCACGGTGAATCTTGTGGTGACGGCCTCCTTTGCGCTGATCATCTCCGTCTACCTCTCGCTGGGGGCACAGAGCCTGGGCCACCAGGCCCGCACCCTGGTGCGCGCCTACCTCAAGCCCGGCCATGCCGCCTGGGTGCTGAAGTTCTGCCGCCTGTTCCGCCAGTCCTTCGCCAACTTCCTCACGGGCCAGTGCAGCGAGGCGGTGATCCTCGGCATGCTTATGAGCCTCGCCTTCTCCCTCTTCCGCATCCCCTACGGCAGCCTGGTGGGGATGCTCACCGCCATCTGCGCCATCATCCCCTATGTGGGGGCGCTGCTCTCCTGCGTCATCAGCGTGCTGCTGGTGCTGCTGGTGGACCCCCTGCTGGCGGTGCGCGCTTTGCTGGTCTACCTTGCGGTGCAGTTCATCGAGAACCAGTTCATCTACCCCCGGGTGGTGGGCAAATCGGTGGGGCTTTCGCCCCTGTACACCCTTGTGGCAGCCATGATCGGCGGCAAGCTCTTCGGCATCCTCGGCATCCTCTTCTTCATCCCGCTGACGGCGGTGGTGCTGGAGCTGGTGAAGGAAGACGCCTGCCGCCGCCTGCGCACCAAGGAGACGCTGCAATAAACAAACAGCGGCCCCGCAGACCTTTTTCAAAGTCTGCGGGGCCTTGTGCTGTGGGGCTATTTTACCTGCACGGTCATGGTTCGGTCACTGCCCGGTAGCCGCGGATGACGCGCCACTTGGCAACGCCCTTGTCCGGCTTAAAGCTGCCGTCGGCGCGGGCTTTCAGGTAGCCCTGCTCGATGGCCCACTGGGCGGCTTGGGTCAGCTCCGGGTCGGCTACGTCCGCAAAGGCGGGCAGAGTGGCCGGGGCCGAAACATTTTCCAGCAGGGTCTCCATATCCGAAACTTTCAAGGTCAATTCGTCCAGCTTGCTTTGCTGGGCGGCAAATTGCTCCTTCTGCTTGGCGAGGATGAAGTCCTGTTTTTCCAGATATTTGCGGTTGCCGTACTCCGCTTCTTCCTCCAATTCCAGCCCATGCCGCTTGGCAATCTCAAACAACATTTTCCGACAGGCGGCATCAAAGGTGATCTTGCGATTGTTGCGGCGGCTGAGGGGCTTAGCCGGGTCGGGCAGGTCAAAGCCCAGTGCTTCCAGCGCCTTTTCCTGCTGGGGAGCTACCTCGCCGTACTTGTTCTCGCAGTCGAACACATGACGCTCGTGGATGTGGGGCGTACTTTCGTCCAGATGCAATGCCCAGTCCAGCACATGAACGTGTTCGCCAAATTTGCCCTTGAACTCTTCGATAAACTCCGTGACGATATTCAGCAAGTCCTCTGCCGAAGCGTGTTCGTCCAGCGTTCCTAGCTGGTAAATGGTCTCTTCCGGGCAGGTCTTGCGGCCGGACAAAAGGTCAGAGATGGAGCGGTTGCGTTCGGTGTGCCGGATCTTGGCGTTGCGCTCGTTCTGCTTTTCGATGAACTCTGAGTAGTGGGTTTCATAGAATTGCCGTTCCACATCCGAGAAGGTTGCTACCAGATCGTCTGGGTCTTGTGGGTCAAAAGCAGTGCGGAAACCATGGAAGCAGTCCCAGTAGATGTTGCCCTTGGCTCGTTCCGGGTCGATGTGTGCGCTGTTGGTGAGGTTGAAATTCCGGTCGTTGTGCTTGGGGTTATAAGTGCCGTGGGCTCCGGCTCGTCCGTTGTGTCGTGTTAATTTCAGATAGACATTCCTCCATTTCAACAGCTTGGTGGGGAGAACGCAGCAGCGAAGCTGCTGCGTTCTGCCGCCTTTTTGCGCCAGATAATACCCAGTAGGATATGACGCACAGCATCATATCACTGGGCAAGGCGTTCCCCCTTGACTCCCTTCAACGGGCCATTTTGGCCCGTTGATTTTGGCAAGCTGGCGGGCAAAGATTTGCGAATCCCTGCCCGCAGCTCGTCCGGCTTTTTCAGTGGGCCACTTTGACCCACTGATTTCGTTACAGGTGGAATCAAGTGGTCTTTTTGACCACCTGATTTTTACGGAGTGGGAGTGACGTGTAACAGATAAAACCGAAGTTATCAAAATGAGAACTCCGGTGGCTCTGCCACGGATGCAATCAAGTTATCATTTTGATAACTTGATTTTGATACGGCTACAATCAAGTTCCCAAAGTGGGAACTTGATTCGGCGGGAGTTGCAAATCAAGTTACGGAAAGCGTAACCTGATTTCAGATGACAGCCCGAATTCCCACTTTGGGGATTTGGGAGTGAGCGATTAAGAGTTACGGTATTTTGGCACTTCCCAGAATGGGAAGTGCCACTTTACTGGATAAAAGCGAGCGTAGATAAGGAACTTGACAAACTTTGTCAAGTTCCTAAAAGAGAAGTGTGTGCGGCCGTTTTACGATGGTGGTAGTCTTTCTGACGACAGGCATTGCTGCAATATCTGGCATCCGCCCGAATTGGTAAGAACTGCTTCCCGCAGCAAGCGCAGGTGTACGTTCCACGTTCGGCACGCTTTTTAAGGCTTTTCCGCAGATTCAGCATCTTGTGGCCGCAAGTCTGGAAGCTGTAGTATTTGCGGTTTCGGGTCTGGGTGTAGATGACCTTGCGGCAGTATTCACATTGGATTCTGCGCACACTGGGGTCGCCATCAATGAAATATTCCATCAAGGTGTCTTGATTTTCGCGTTCCCATTGTTCTGTTGTCATAGGCATTCTCCTTTGGCTGTTACGGATATATGGTGGTTATCAAAATGGCAACCACCACTTTTACACAATAAAGCGTTACGATTGTCTGGTTGGTGATCAAAATGATCACCAACTAAAATCTGTGCGTTATGGCTGGGTGGTAAGTGGACATTTTGTCAATTTACCACTTCCAAGTGGTGAGTTACGGTTTTCGTAACCCACCATGGGGTAATCGTGTTACAGTAATCTGGCAAATACCGGAAAGCGACACTTACCAGATTTCACCGTGGCTTGACAAAATGTCAAGTCGAGGTTAAGCGTAGCACGAACAGAATCAATGTGGACAATTTGTCCACATTGATTTCTCCTACCTCAACGAGTAGATAAACGTCCGTTTCGCCTCATGTGCTCATTTTGAACACATGAGGCTGAGCGCGCCGTTCTCCCTGCATGGCTTTCCTGCCCCCTTCCGGCGGCGTTTTCCGGCTCTCCCTTGCGAGGTCATCGCCGGGTATCCCATGCAGACGGTCATGCGGTTTTCAAGGTTCGGCGCTGGATTTGGCAATAAAAAATCGCCACACAACAACCTGAACCTGACCATCCCTTCTGGGATGGCCTTGGTTCGGGTTCGTTATGTAGCGATAAGAAAGTCAAAAACTTGCTCCGGCTCCTTCGGGAGCCGAGCTGGAACTCTAAGTAAATATGTTATATTAAATTGTTGGGATAGATTACCACAAAAATCGAGCCATGTCAACAAAAAGTTTTGAAAACACGCCACTTTCGGCAGTGTGCAAGAAAACGCGCTGAAAACTTTGGCAAAAAGATAGAGAACAAGGTAGCCTATCCTGTTTAATATGGTGTTGTGAACTCGAAAATCATCTAGGTTATGAAATAACCGCCAGTTTCAAGTCAAAGTTGAAAGCTGACGGTCTGGTTTACAAAATGGCTTTGAAATTTGGAAAGCCCCCTAGGAGTCTCCGTAGCGTAAGCCAACAATTCGTCAGCATATAAACGGCATTTCGTTTTGCGGAATGTTTATTGGGAACACCTAAACCCGTAAACCGCATCCGTTAGATGAAGCCTGCACTAGCATACTGTCGCTTGCGATTATGTAGAAGTCAGTATTGGTTTTTCTATATTATTAGCTTTTCAGTCCATTTCGTTTTTTCATCGGTAAACCGCAACTTCCAAATCATAGCGTTAATGTTGATTTTCTGGCTCTCATGGGTTAAAATGAACTTAATTAGCAAATGGTCAAATCCATCCACTGAAAAAGGGGTGACTTTCATTGAGTTTTGAAGCAGATGACAAACACGTCTACGACCTTTTCACCAAGCGTTGTTATGGAACGCCCCGAAACCAGCGACAGTATGTATGGAACAAAAGAAACTGGCAAGAGTTATTTGATGATGTCTTGCTCGTTGCTACCGGAAAAGAAGCAACCCACTTCATCGGAAGTATCGTTCTTTACAAAGAGAACGACCGCAAAAACGGCATCTCATATTTTACAATTGTAGATGGTCAACAACGAATTATTTCCCTAACAATTTTTCTTGCAAGTGTAGCCTTTTGCCTTCATTGCTATGAATTTGACGACGAATTTCGAGGAACAAAGCAGTATTTGTTCACTCGTGACGATTTAAATCAGGAAGCCATGGTCATCAAGTCTGAGCAATATATTGCACTGGAGCGAATTATTACCGGGCTCTTTTCAATTTCTCCAAATATGGCAAAGTGTTTTGAAACCGCAGCACTTGTAAAGCAGTTTTCTCGAAACAACAAGAATCTCGCAGCTGCCTTTGTGTTTTTCATAAACAGCATCTATAAACATATTGAAGAATCTACTCTTTCCCCAATTCAAGTCCTACTCAATTTACTAACCGCCATCACGGACAATCTGCTATACGTTGATATTACCGCATCTTCCGAGGAAGATGCGTACACGATATTTGAAATTCTAAACGCTCGCGGCTCAGCATTGGAAGGACATGAACTATTAAAGAACTTTATTCTAAGAGGCATTAGACCCGATGGAGATGTCGACACTGCGAAAACCACTTGGTCGGAGATCGAATCGCTTTTAGGTAACAACATCGAACGCTTTGTAAAACATTATGCAACCCACAAATATAGAACCTCTGTTCAGGAAGGTGTCAGCGATTATAAACTCATTCGTGATTCCAACAAAGGCATTCCAACTGTTCCGCTTCTTGACGATATTTATCAGAAGTCCATCTACTACAACCGCCTTCTTTCTCCTTCTCAATCTGAGGAATCTGCAAACTGTTCGAATGTTGAATTTAAAGTATATGCTTTTTTCAAAAAGCATCGGCAAGAACAAATTCGTCCTATCCTTTTAAGTCTAATTCATCAATATGAACTCGGTCACCTCAGCCAAGAGAAGTACGAGGAGACCCTTCTGTTTCTCTATGATTTTTTCATCTGCTATACCATTATTGGACAAGAAAATTCGAACAAAATAACAAATGCGATTTACAAAAATTCCAGTATTCTCGAAAACCACTACTCCGACTCCGCATTGGAATGCTTTATCTCAGAGTTAAAGAATAAACTTCCCAGCAAAGAAGTCTTTCTCAAAGCATTCTCCAATTTAGGGTGGTCACATCACGCTGGGTATTACGACGATGACCGAAACAAGGAACGTGTGCAAGTTGTTTTGGAAGTCCTTGAACGATACAAATGTGCCAGTAAGCAGTGTGCTGCCTTCACGATCGAGCATATCTTGGATGATACAAATTCCCCCGAAAATGGTATCATTGGGAATTTGATTCCCCTTGAGGACAGCTTAAATTCGAGGTGTAACGGAAAAGATTTCGCAAGCAAACTTAAAATTTATGAAACATCAATGTTTCAAACCGCACGGAATATCGCTCAGCGATATGCTGGAAAGTCCACGATCGATATAAATGAGCGGACGAATATCATGGCATTGGACTTCTACGATCATATCTTGAAATCCAGTATCTGTTCGACTCAAAAGAACACCGATGATATAAAGATGCGTAAGCAAAGTCTCGAAAACAAGTCCACCATCAAAAAAACCATTGGAAACATGATGAAAAAAGCCAATCATTCCACACCTGAAAACGATTTGCCGGACGTTCAACAGCTTTCATTTTTGTAACAGGCATAGCACAAAAAGGCAGCCATCTGCACCCATGCAGACAGCCGCCTTTGGTTTTATGCTGTATTCTATTGGTCAATCTCTGAAGATCTTATCCAGTTCCCTTTCCATGGTGCCCGCCTTGGCAAATTCCAGCGTATCCGCCTGACGGATATGGTGGGCGGTGATGCCGTGATCCTTTGCAAAGCCCAGAATGTAGCTGATGGCAATGCGGTAGATGATCTCGGTAGGGGCAAGCCCATAGACCTGCTTGGCAAAGATATGTTCCAGCCGGGCGTTATCGTCCGGGAAGGCTTGCCGCATCTTCTCGCTGCGGTAAAGGCGCTTGACGATTTCCGTAATGTACAGGCCAGACTTCATGTAGGGATCCAGGAAGGTCTTGCCGGGGTCATCGAAGCAGCCGGGGTTTTCCTGCTCCAGCAAGTCCACCATCTTTTTTCACCACCCATTTTTGGGGTAAAGATCTGGTTGGTTTTCTGGGGTGGGATGTAGTCGAAGATATCCTCGGTGCGGCTCTCGTCAAAATAATCCGCCAGCTTGATCTTCAGGTTCAAGAACTCCTTCACCGAATCGTCAAACACCACCGGGTCGAACAGGTGGCCTGCAAAGTGTTCTTCCTGTCCGGTAGTCTGGTTGATGTACGGTCCACCGTCCCGCAAAAAGCGGAACTGTTCCAGCGTAATGCTGGTGACCTCCTGAAAGACCTTGTCCGGGATGATCTGGTCAAAATTCGCCAGCGTCACGGTCTCGTCGCCGTAGGCCATGAGGAAGGACGGGATGGTGCGGGAGAAGCCCCGCAGATGGTCACGGACGGTGTCCTCGTAGCCTTTTTTCTCCTGCTCCTTCTGGTTGGTCTCCACGGTGCGCACGATGGTCTGCTGCATCTCCTGCGCCGTCTGCTGGATGGTGGATTGCAGCGTCTCCATCAGGGCGGCGGTGCTCTGCTGCTGCTTTGCGTCAAACTCCCGGTTCACCTGCTGGCGCTGCTGGGCAGTGGTGCAGCTTTGCAGCAGCCGGGTGCGCTGGGTCTCCAACTGGCTCTGATCGATGCGGTAGTTGTCCACTACCTTGTTCACCGCTACGTCCATTTTGGCCTTGGCGGCGCTCTCAAACCGCTTCTGGTCGGACAGCTTCAGGTCGCGGCCATACTCCTGCTTTGCCTGCTCCACCATGGGGGTGATGATCTCCTTGGTGATGCTCTTTTCAGAGGTTCCAGATGCTCTTCTTTGGCAGGAGCCGGGGCATCGGTGAGGTCTTGCAGGGCGGTGTCCAGTGCCGGAGTGCTTTCGTAAATTTTTGCCCCGAACACATCCGCCGCCTTGCCGATGACGTAGCCCTCATCCAAATCCACCTCGCCCTTGTCGTTCAGGGAGAGGTCTGCGCCGGTCTCCGGGGTGATCTGATGGGCTTTGCCTTTGCCTCGCTGATGGGGCTGGAAGTTTTGCAGAATGTCCAGCACCTCCTGCGGGGGCACTGAATACGTTGGAAATGTTCTGGAACAGGAAGTTGCTCTGGAAGCCCATCCGCACCACTTCTTTGGACTTGATCTTCCGGGGGATGCTGAGGACTTTTTCTGCATCCAGCGGGATCATCTCCCCTTCCTCGTCCTCGCCGATGACCGGGAAGAAGTTGAGCAGATTCTGAATGTGCGCCTTGCGCTCCTCGGTGTCGCCCTTGCCGCTGGCGGTGTCCTGTGAAAGGTCGTTGGCGAACTGCTCGTAGATCAGCAGGGTGCGAGCGGGGTCAAAAGTCGAACACATAGGCGTTCTCTTTGCGGCGGAAGGTGCCGTTTTCGTGGAAAAGGCAGGGGTTCTGGGCACGGAACGCCGCCTGCATATACAGTGCCGGGCTTTCAGGTTGGAGAGCATCAGCACCGCCGACCACTCCGGGATGGT